>FWWL01010042.1_pt1 | contig 11144 bp, 13 predicted proteins | sample 2228331 | NCBI WGS metagenome assembly FWWL01 (sample SAMEA103939775, study PRJEB20133) | metagenome
ATACGCCGCCCCCACCCGCCCGTCCTCGAACACCCCCAGCAGCTTGCCCACCGCCCCCTCGTCCTCCGGCACGGCGTCCTGCGTCATCAGCACCACCAAGTCCAGCCTGCCGAGCAGCGCCTGTGCACGCTCCACCGCCCACCGCCTCGCCCCACCGTGGTCAAACCGCCCCGGCAGCCGCTCCACCAACCACCCCAGCCTCCGCGCCTCCTCCACCGTCCCATCCCGCGACCCTGAGTCCACCAGCAACCGCCCAGCGCCCGGCGACCCCCTGACGAGCCTCTCTGTCACCGTTTCCAACTCCGCGCGCATATCCCTTGCGCAGATTAGCACTCCCACTTTCCTCGACACTTCCATCCGCCGCCCTTTCCCTGGCTCCGCTCCTATTCCCCGCCTTCAACTCCCTCACCCGCCTCCGGGGCGGCCCCGCTCCTCACCACCCGCCGATCGCCCGCTTTCGCTCAGCACTCCACACCTCTGCGCCCCGACCCCATCTTCCCAACCCTCCCCGTCTCATCGCGCCCCGACACCCTACCCCACGCCGCCACCTATCAGTCGGCTCCCCGAGCTACCCCCACTCTGGCGACAACCGCCACGCGTCTTCCTAGGCTTTCCGCTTTCGCTCCCCATCTCAACCCGTCATCCTTACTCACCTGACCAATGTACACTCCCACCGCACCTGCCCCTACACGATCAAAAGCCACCCAACGCTTCGCACCACTCCGGTCTTCAGCAGTCGGTGCCGCACCAAAAAAAGCCGGCGCTCAACTAACCCCTTCTCTTCTAACCGCACGTAGCCGTCGATCACTTCCCGATCCCCTGCACTCAGCATCTCCCCATACCGAACTCCAAACGCCGCCGCCTGTCGCTGTGTCTCGCGCAGGCTTTTTCGCAACTTCCCCGATAGTGCCGCCACGGTCTGCCTTCCTATGTAACCGACACCCCACCGCTTCGCTCCCTTATCGTTACCCTTGTGCTGCCGATACCGGACCGTCGCGTGCCTTACATACCCGATCGCGCCAAATCGCGCGGCCACAAGAGCAAGCCACCAATCATGCATAATTGCTTCAGCGGGAATTGGCCTCGCCAGATCTCTTAGTGCCCCGTTTATCATCGCCGCACATCCCGTTACCACATTTTGAACCATTAGCCGTCGCCAATCCCCAGCCACATCTGGCCGAATTGCTTGGTATTTCCAAAACGATCCTCCTAGCACCCGGCCGCTGTCATCGATCACCTCCAAATCAGAATGAACTAGAAGCGGCTCGTCCGCTCCGAACCTTTCTTCGAGGCTCCTCATTCTTTCAAGCAGCCGCTCTAGCTTGTCCGGCATCCAAACGTCGTCCTGATCCGCGAAGGCAATGTATGGCGCTGTACTCTCTTCCAACAAGCGAGCGAAGTTTTGACAAGCTCCCAGCCTACATCGCCTGTCTTCTATCACGTGAACGCGGTCGGGAAAGCGCTTTTGATACTCGCGCAAAACGTCGGTCGTTTCGTCAGTGGAGCCGTCATCACGGGCCACCAATCGCCACTCCCGGTAGCTTTGTGCAACTATCGAGTTCAGTTGTTCCCGGAGAAAGCGCGCCCCATTGTACGTCGCGAGTAGTATATCAATCATTGGCGGCGCGTTCATCCTTCGCTCCTCTACTCTGTTTTGCTGCGACTCAGTGTTGCCGGTGAAGAAGGGCTATATGACGTATGCTTCCCGTTGGGTAGTACCCCTCCGTAGGGAGACGGGGAGGACCGCCTATGACCCTCGAAGCCAGTGTACACGCGTTCCGCCTGCGGGTGATAGGCCGGGCGCAGGCGCCGGGCAACGTCAGCCAGGTCTGCTCGCCTGTAGGGGACTCTCGCGGACGCTGTTCTACAGCTGGCGGCCGCGCTACCTGGCCTACGGATCCGACGGGGTCTACCCCCGGTGGCGCGGACCCGGACGCGGCCGGCCCCCGGGCCTGGGGGCCGAAGCCGAACGGGCGATCCTGGCCCTGGCATGGCCCACCTGGGGGCCGGCCCACCTGAGCCGCGCAGCTGGCCCGGCCCGAACACGGCAGCTGCCGCCTGCCCCGGCCACCACCTGCCGGTTCCTGCGCCCCATATGCCAGCTTAGCGGCCAGCGGGTGCTGACCGACGGGGGCAGCGAGTACCGGCGGGCCTTCGATCAGGCGTGCACCGCCTAGGGGATCCGCCACACCCGCACCCTCCCCCGGCATGCGTGGACCAATGGGCTTTGTGGAGCGCCTGCAAGGGACCATCCTGAACGAGCTGTGGTCCATCGAGTTTCGCCCTCGGTTCTTCACCCATGTCCGGTGCCTGCAGACGGCCTTGGACCGGTACCTCCAGTTCTACAACCACCGCCGACCGCACTTGGGCTACCGCGCCAACGGTCGGCCCAGGCCGAGATGTTCTGGGGCGTGACCCGGAGGGGAGAGGATCAACAGACCGCTCATGCCTGATGTGTGCACACCGTTCCGAAACTGGACACTCTAGTCTCTCCCGTTTCCATTTAGTGCTCACACCGAAAGAGGGGCATATGGCGCATGCCTCCGGGTTTATCCCTGTCCCAGACCGGAGAGGGGAGACCGCTTATGACCTCGCCTCCACTGTACACCCGTTCTCCCTGCGGGTGACAGCCCGCGCACACGACAGCCGGCGTCTGGCCCCGGCCACGATCTCGCGGTTTCTGCTCCCCGTCCGCGTGCAAACCTCTGCCCGTGCCCCCAGAGCCTCCGTCGATCGCCCACGACGCGAGCCAACGTGCTTACCCTGCGCCTCCCGTCGCCTTACCGTCCACGCTCACCTGCCCAGAAGCCCTCGTCCGCTCCTCCGTTAGACGGCCCGCAAAATCCTTTCCAGCGCATCTCCAGCCTTCCCCCACTCAAATCGCCGACCCGTTTCAACCCCGGCCTCCGCCAACCGCATAGCATACTCCCGCTCACCGGCCAGCCGCACCACCGCCTCCGCTAGCGTCTTTGGCTGACGCGGCTCAACCACTAGGCAGTTCACGCCATCTACCGCATAATCCTCCGTACCCGGTCTGGTCGTCACCACCGCCGCACCACACGCCATACCCTCAAGAGGAGGAAGCGGAAAACTCTCGCACCAAGAATTCATAAACACGACGTGCGCCTCATTATAGAGCCGCGCCAGTTCTGCTGGCCGCAAGACGCCCACGAACTGAACAGGCACCTGCGGCATACTCTCGGGCCTTCCTCCAAACACTCTCCACTCGACCCTGCGCTCGCCTAGCTGCGCGAAGACCTCGCGCATTGCCTCCACGGCTTCTGGCCAGGCCTTAAATCGAACCGGCGAGTAATACGACACCACTACAGTTTTCCCAGTACCTAAAAACTTTCTTCTCAGATCCCGGAGCGGCCTGAAAACGTCAGTATCGATTCCAGGCAAGAGCAGTCGGGCTTTTCTCCCCGTGAAGCACTCCACTCGCTGCTGCAGCCAGCTCGAGTTACACACCAGTTCCAAGGGCAGTAGGTACGTGCTTTCTGCCAGCGCCTGGCCCAACTCCTCCTCGAAGAAGATGCTCTCAAAGTGCTGGGCATGGTATATGCCCCTGCTTCGTCTGCCTAGAACGTACGCCGCGGGCGCAGTCGTGCAGTACGTCCCGATATACACATCTGCCGACGGAGCCCGCTCCACTAGCCTCCTGGTCATCCAGGCGAACTGCATCGCCGGTTCCCGAGGCGCGCGTCCAAGCCCTCCTCGCACTATATCCCCCAATAATCCCAAGCGATTCAGCAACTTGCCGCCTGCTACTGCCATCGACCGACCGCCCGGCCTCTGCCATACCAGCTCTCGCCACACACCCACTCGCCACTTAATAACCCCTCGCGGCAGGACCGCGCTTACCTCAAAATCCCGCCGCACTAGCTCGTCCATGAACCGGTACAACACCAGCGACCCGCCAGTGTGCCCCAGTCCCGATAGGAGATAGGCTATGCGCATCATCGGTCAATTGCTCGGAGAGCAACACCGACTTCCAGGCCCTCAGCCAACGACTCAGCAATACCCTGAAACACCCAACGGCCGTATCGCCCTGCCTGGAAAACGTGCTTTTCTTCCAGCATCGCTAGCGCCGTCTGCACCCACTTCGATCCAGGCCAAGACCACGTATATGCGACCTCGACCCATGTGACGTCGACGGTCTCGACTTCCCCGATCCAATCCCATTGCTGCAGCTCATCAATGACGTTTCTCGTGTACTCGGACAGGATGTCGTCACTCGGCTCTTCTCGCTCGCGAAAAGCCCGTTCAACGTAAACGGCTACATGTGTCGCGTCTCTTCGCCGACTCGCCGGCAGGAAGCTAGGATCTACGTTGCTGTAGAATCCGACCCTGTGGAATCCTGATCGGCTCCGCGGCACATACACCCAGTGTTCAGAGGGGCATCGTGGCCCCCGCCTCGCGCCAATATTAAGTACCATGACGGACGTGTATGGATCCGCTCGCTCCGGCACATTCAGCCCAGTCAGCGCTATCATCTTCTTGAGCGGCAGAGTAGACAACAACACGTCGAAGGGTCGAGTCGAGCCGTCTGCAAAACGAACCTCCTTCTCCTGGAGCTCTACCTGGACCACCTCTTTGCCATAATGCACTTCGCACTGAGCAGCCAGCCTCCGCGCAAGTGCGTCAAGCCCTTGCTCTGGGTAATGAAACGTGACATTGTAGCCTACCGGGGGTGTTGCGGCAAAGGCGCCCTGAATCGCCAACCGCAGCGAGACAGGACTCTTGTACGGGTCCTGCGGCGCGACCATTCTCCAAAGGCCCGCAGTATAGAGTTCGTGGAACGGGCCGAAAAACAGTTCGACCAGCGTCGGCCCGAATACCGCCTCCAGCCACTCCGCCATCGTCTCGCCACGTGGGGCTCGAGTCTCCACCAGTTCCGTCAGCGCCTGTGCCGCCACCCCTGGGCCCAGGTACCCCAGGTGGTGTTGTAGCGGATATGGAACCATCAGCTCTCTGTCCGGGAAGAACACCCCGGCCCGCCGTTCGTACCGCCGCACCGACACGAACGACCGAAGAAACCTCAGCACTGCCGCGTTGCCGCCGAAGATCCAGTGCCCACCTCCGACCTCAAATCTGTACGCCTCTTCGTCCTTCGGCGGAGCGTGCAGCCGCTTTTCTGACCCTGGCCTCATGTAGTACGACGAGCATATTCCTCCCGGGTGATCACGCATTTCGAACACCGGGTACCCTGAGGCAAATCCTGCAGCAAGGCCGGTCATCCCTGCCCCGAGAATCAGGACTCGGTCGCCGCCCATTCTTCCTCCAGCTTCCCGTGGCTTCTTAACAGCCTTCCGGCCTCCACACCCATCGCGCTCGTCACGAAACACTCTGCCCCTAGCACCGCTGCCGCCATGCCGACCGCTCCCCATCGGGCTCCGAGCATCAGTCCAATTGTTACGTTCAGCACAGCTGCACCAGCCAGGATCCTCAGAAAGCTCCTGTCCTCTCCAAATGGCAGCAGGATCTGAACCCCTAACACGTTACTTAAAGCAATAAGCAGAACAATAGGCGCCAGCACACTTAGAACCACTCCAAGTGCCTCCGCTTCCGCAGAAGTCAAGAAATTTGCTATCAGGTTCGAGCCGACCAACAGTGCCACGGTAAAGGCGCCACCGCTCAGGCCCATCAGGCACAGCAGCACACGCGCCTGTCGCCACGCCGCCTTCCCAGACCGCCGGGCCAGAAAACTCAGCCTCGGGTATGCAACTTGGCTAATCGGACTCAGCAGGCCCAGGACTCCCCGTACGATTTTCTCCGCCGCACTGAACAGCCCAACTTGTGTTGGCGTGCTCACGAGCCCCAGAAGAAACGCGTTACCCGCAGTGTATAGGCTCACAGCCGCCCGTGCGAGGAACAGGGTCCATCCCTCGACAAGCACCGTTTTTATACTCTGTGGCGAAAGCACCGGCCAGCCCAGCCGAAACATGCGGAGCGCGGCTAGCGCGGCGACGAATCCGGCTATGGCGCCAGTGAGGCCGAGTACAGCTGCCGCCAGGAATCCGTCTTCTGGGCCCTTCACCAGCAGTAACAACGCTACCAGGGCCGCTCCCCTGCAGGTAATGCTGATCATTGGGATGAGCGCCATCCGCTCCATCCCTTGATAGAGCCAAACGGGGAAGAGAGCATTCCCGATAACAGTGGCGTAAAGTACGTAAAAATAGCTTTTCTGTATTGAAGACAACCCTAGGAGCCAACAGACTAATGGAACGGCGACAAAGCCGGCAGCTGCAAGAGCCACCTTTGCTCCCCACACGCTATAGGACAGAGCGCGGACGGTACTCGGTTCGTCGCGGCATGACGCGATTCGCCGCGTGGCAGACAAGTCGAAACCGTAGTCCACCACGATGGTAAGATAGCCTATAAATCCCTGGGCGAACGCGAGGTCACCGTAGCCAGCAGCGCCCAGTGTTTGGAGGAGGTGGGGCACGACCAGCAAGGGTATGACGTAGTTTGCAAACTGCAAGGCATACAGCGCTGCGACGTTGCTGGCAAGGCCATCGCGGAAGCTCGCGGCGGCCATGCTTCGTATGTCGTTGAAGAGGCCGGCGAGCAGTCGGCGCCCACGGAGCGGTGTGGTTAGCACCGGTCGCTTGGCTCGCTTGGACCCGGTACCGCCACGGGTCCGCCCTCGGCCGCCACGTTCCAGGCGACGGTCACGGGCAGGGTCCGCACGTCTACCAGGGTCACCTCGTCTGTCCCGAGTGCCTCGGTGACGGCCCTGTACAGGCGCTGGTCCAGGTCCTCCGATGGTGCCGCCTGCAGGTACGCCAGGTCCACGTCACTGACGGGCGTGGCTTCGCCGCGGGCGAACGAGCCGAACAGCCACAAGGCGGCCAGCCCGTCCAGGTCCGCGACGCGGACTGAGAGGTGGGGAAGCCGGTCGGCCACCCGGTCAGGCAACGGGCGCAGCTTGCTGCTCACGGCAGCGCCCCCAAGCATTCTCCCCACACGACTGTACCACGACTGAGCCTCAGCGGATCCTGACCCCCTTCAGCGCCTCCTGCACGATCCCGATTTCCTGCGCCTTCTCCTGCAGTTCCTCCTCCGTGTAGCACAGGAGTTCCACCCTCCTCAAGGGCAGCTTCTTCAGGACGAACGTCCCCCGATCTGGGAAAGGTATGCCCTCGAAATCCGGAGACACAATCAGCAGGTCCCAATCGCTCTCTTCTAGGAAGTCACCTCGGGCGCGAGAACCGAACAGGAAAACGCTCTTCACGTCGAAGGGCGGGTTCCGGAACAGCTCTCGCAGGTGCGCTAGATCTCTAATTCGAATTCCCTTTTCACCCATTCGACCACCGCCCGCGCGTACTCCAGGTGTACCCTGGCGGAAGCTTCCGTGTACAGCTTCGCCGGAACAGCATTGGCAGCGTTAGGATAGCGCGTAATCACGTAATCTGGAGTCAACTCACGTGCTGCCTCAATAACGTCGGCAGGCGCCCCCAGCTCCTCCGTAAGCTGCACCAGGTCGTGAGTGAACTCCATCCTGCGCTTCCTTTCAAGGTGCAGCGCTTTCAGCGCTTTCTCGCTCGCTTGTTGAGCGAAAAAGACGGACGCGTAGTACGTTTGGACGTTCAAAAGCTTTTCCGCCGTATCGAGGTCGTACAGCGCCTGTTCCCAGAGCCTCGCCGCCTCTCTCCGCACCGTCAGACTCGCTCCCTGTCCGAAGGGACCTTGAGCCATGATGCACGCTCAGCTCGCGCGAGGTGCTCGAGGTACTCCGCCAGAGCTTCCTCCCACGGTCTGAGCTGCAGGCCCAGACGCGCCAGCTTGGCCGTGGACAGGGCGGAGTTGGCCGGGCGCCGGGCCCGAATGGGGTAGGCGTCTCGGGCCGTGGGTTCCACGTGCGCCGGGAGGCCTGCCAGGTCCACCACCCGTCGCGCGAACTCGTACCACGTGCACGACCCGGCGTTGACCACGTGGAAGGTCCCCGCCTCCCCGCGCCGGACGAGCTCCACCACCGTCCGGGCGGCGTCTACAGTATAGGTGGGCGACATCCGGACGTCGTCCACCACCCGCAGAGGTTCGCCGCGCCGCGCCCGGTCCAGGACCGTCAGGACGAAGTTGGTGCCCTTGCCGCGGGCCCCGCCCCCGCCAAACAGGCTCGCCACCCGCACCACCAGGGCGTCCGGGCAGGTCTGCCGCACCAGGTGCTCGCCCGCCAACTTCGAGGCACCGTACACGTTGACGGGCTCCGGCGGGTCTTCCTCCGTGTACGGTCCGGGCTTGGTCCCGTCGAACACGTAGTCCGTGCTCACGTACACGCACCGGGCGCCCACCTCCCGGCACGCCCGAGCGACGTGGAGCGCACCCAGCGCGTTGACCTCGAAGGCCCGGCCTGGGTCGTCCTCGCAGGCGTCTACCTTGTGGAAGGCTGCGGTGTTCAGCACCACCGTAGGCCGTTCCCGCTGGAGGGCGCGCGTCACGCTGTCAGACGCCGTCACTTCGACTTCGTCGTGCCCGAGACCGACCGTCTCGACCCCCGCCTCTTCCAGGGCCGCCACAAGAGCGGTGCCCAGCTGACCCGTCGCGCCGACCACGAGCCCCTTCACAGGGGAACCCCCTTTTCCATGAGGTGCTTGTACCAGCCGACGGTGATCGTCCTGGGGTCGTCCGGGTCCACACGGCCCTCCTGCAGCGCCTGGTAGACCTCCCGGGCCCCGTCCTCCACGGTGTGCGACGTCCGGTACCCGAGGCGCTCGGCGATCTTCCGGAAGCTCACCCGGTAGGACCGGTGGTCCGGGAGCCCGTACCACTCGTACTCGAACGGGACGCCCAACGCCTCCGCCACGCGCCGCGCCAGCGGCATGATCTGCACGTTCTGGTCGTCTGACCCGACGTTGAAGACCTCGCCGTTGACGAGCTCCTCCGGAGCCTCCAGCAGCGTGAGCATGGCACGGCAGGTGTCCCGGACGTGCACGAAGGGCCGCCACTGGGTGCCGTCACGGAGGATGGGAATCCGGCCGTTCCGGAAGAACCCACGGACCATCCCGTTGATGGCCAGGTCGAACCGCATCCGGGGAGAGTAGCCGTACACAGTGGCCTGGCGGATGACCACTACACAGAACCGCCCGTCGGCCATGGGCAGGACGTCCCGCTCAGCCCGGAAGTTCGCCTTCGCATACGTGGTCAGCGGGTTTACGCCGGACGACTCGTCCAGCAGGCCGTCCTGGTAGCCGTACACGCTGCAGGAGGACGGCAGGATGTAACGGCGCACGCCCCGCTGCTTGGCCATCCCCGCCACACGCACCCGGGCCCGGTGGTTCACCTCCCAGGTCTTCTCCGGGTCGAGCTCGCCCGCGGGGTCGTTGGAAAGGGCGGCGAGGTCGACCACGGCGTCTGCGCCTTCCAGGTGCACAGGCTCGAGTCGCCGGACGTCCTCCTCCACCACGGTCAGGCCTTCGGCCCCTTCCGGCAGCACCTCGCGGCCGAAGAGGAAGCGGTCCACGGCCACGACCTCGTGGCCCGACTCAAGCAGCATGGGGACCAGTACGGAGCCGATGTAGCCTCCGGCCCCCGTGACGAACACCTTCAAGGCAGTTTCCCTCCCGACACCCAATGCTTCCACTCTGCTTTACCGCGTGTGTACCCTGACTGGCACGCATCCACCTGGCGCAGAAAAGCCCGCCGCGCACCGGCGCAGCTGCCGGGGAGGACGACCCTCTCGTCCACAGGCCACACTCCCTCAGACCAGTCCCAGCTCCCGCACCACGTCCAGGACCTTCGGCAACGGCTCCTGCCACAACCACTCCGCGCGGAGCCAAAAGCCCTCCACCACACGGCTGCGGTACGTCCCCTGGGCGCCGCCGAACGCCAGACGGTAGCGGCCGCCCTCGGAGAGCTGGTAGCACTCCAGTTCGCGGCGGTCCGGGTCCACCAGCCAGTACTCAGGGACCCCCGCCTCCTCGTACTCGTAGAACTTCTCCCCTCGGTCGCGAGGTCCGCTCTCGCGGGATACCACCTCCACCACCAAGTCTGCGGGGCCTTCCAGGTGCGACTCCTTCAGGCGGTCCAGGTGCTCCCGGTGGACAAACAGCAGGTCGGGTTCGCGGCCGGACCGCGGCAGCTTCATCTGGAAGGGAGCAGGCCGCACGACCCCTAGGCCTCGCGCTTCGCAGTACAGCCCCAGAACAGTCAAGAGAAACCGCAGAAGGTCTTGGTGCCGGTTCGACGCAGGGCTCAGCGTGACGACCCCCCCTTCCACCCACTCCGCCCACGTGTCTTCGTCCGCGGACCGGAGGAACTCCTCGTAGTCTACGTAGCGAGCGGCGTCCACGCCCTTCATGTTTCCCCCGCCCGGTACACGTAGTTGTTGTCCGCCTCGCGGAGGCCGGGCCAGGTGCGGTCTTTTTCGGACAGCACCGGCTCTGGAACCGGCCACGGGATCGCCAGCTCCGGGTCGTCCCACCGGATGCCCCGGTCCAGCTCCGGCGCGTACTCCTCCGTACACTTGTACAACACGTCCGCGCCGTCGCTGAGCACGCAGAAGCCGTGCGCGAATCCGGGCGGCACGTACAGCATGGTGTGTTCTGCGCCGGAAAGGGTGGCCGCCACCCAGCGGCCGTACGTGGGGGAGCCCCGGCGGATGTCTACCGCCACGTCGTAGACCTCGCCCCGGAGCACCATCACCAGCTTGCCCTGGGCCTTCGGGTCCTTCTGGTAGTGCAGCCCCCGCAGGACCCCCCGCCTCGCGGAGTGCGAGAAGTTGTCCTGCACGAACGTGGCGGGGATCCCGTTGGCCACGAACTCGGACCGTTTGTACGCCTCCAGGAAGAAGCCCCGCGCGTCCGCGAACGCCTTCGCGCGGACGAGCACGACCTCGGGGATGGCCAACCGGGTGAACTCGAAGGGCACCGCTACCTCCGCAACAGAGCCGCCGACACGGCCGACAACACGCTGACCTGCAGGGCCACCGTCCGCTGGGTCATCTACAGCTCCGTCGGGATTCCCTCGACCGCCAGCACCCTTACGGCTCTACGAACCTGAGGGCGATGGGAACGAGAATGCTGATGATCAGCGCGCCGATGAGCCAGAGGAAGTGGCGGTCTACCTTTTGGTCCAGGGCGTTGATCCTGGCGCTCAACTCCTCCCGGAGCCGGTCCACCTTCTGGTCCAGGGCGTCCATCCGG
>FWWL01010041.1_pt1 | contig 11143 bp, 11 predicted proteins | sample 2228331 | NCBI WGS metagenome assembly FWWL01 (sample SAMEA103939775, study PRJEB20133) | metagenome
CAGGATACGTGCAAGGTTCGTATAAGAGAAAAATGGTGCTAGGAACCTTGAGAAGGGAGTTTTGAAAGGTGAAAAAGATTACAGCTTTCGTTATTCTATTAAGCATTTGCTTGTGTTTGAGTTCATGTGGTCCGAAGGAAAAAGGTGGTAAGAGAGTTTACGTTGCCTTTGTAACCAATAACGTTTCCGACTTTTGGAAAATCGCAGAAGCTGGCGTGCGAGAGGCTGAAAAGGACTTCAACGCGAAATGCGACGTCCGCATGCCCACCCAAGGAACCGCATTAGAGCAGAAAGAGATAATCCAAGACTTGATAGTCAAGGGAGTCTCCGGCATAGCTATATCGCCTGTTAGTCCCGATAGCCAGACGAAGGTGCTCAACGATGCTGCCGCAAAAGTGAACCTTATATGTCACGACTCCGACGCACCAAAGAGCAATAGACTCTGCTATATCGGAACGAGTAACTACGAAGCAGGCAAGGTGGCCGGTGAAGAGCTGAAAAAGGCTCTTCCAAAAGGAGGAAAGGTGATGGTCTTCGTAGGTACGCTAGATGCGCAGAACGCGGCGCAAAGGTACAAGGGAGTTCGAGATGCTGTTAAAGGTACCAACAATATAAAGATACTCGGCGTTATGACGGATAATGCAGATCACACAAAAGCCAGAGCGAACGTTGAAGATACATTGGTAAAACATCGCGACATAGCTGCACTTGTAGGACTTTGGAGTTACAATGGTCCGGCTATTGTGAATGCTGTCAAGGCAGCTGGGAAGGTCGGCAAAGTTGTGATCGTATGCTTCGACGAGGACGAAGTTACGTTGCAGGGTATCAAAGACGGAACAATCTATTCGACGGTTGTCCAGAAACCCTACGAGTTTGGTTACCAGAGTGTCAAGATGCTAGCTGCAATGGCCCGCGGAGAGAATATTGAGATTCCTAAAAATAAGATTATAGATACGGGAGTCGAAGTTATCAATAAAGACAATGTGGACGAGTTCTGGGCAAAACTTAAGAAGCTAACTGGCAAGACTTAACTTAACCAGCTTCTTGTTTTAAAAATGGCCGATCGGCTTATTAGTCTGGTCCTGGCCGATTAGATATTGCGATGAAAACAACATCCGAGCGGACTGCACCGTTTTTAGTAATGACCGGTATATCAAAGCGCTTTCCAGGCGTTCAGGCTCTTGATAGCGTCGATCTGGAACTATACGAAGGCGAAATTCTTGGCCTTATCGGAGAGAACGGCGCAGGAAAGTCAACACTAATGCGTATACTCGGAGGCGATTACTCTCCGGATGCCGGTACAATTTACCTTAATGGCAAACCAATATCGCCAAAAGACGTTCGTGAATCTATGTCGCTCGGCATTTCAATTATCTACCAGGAGCTCAATCTTGCCCCCAATTTGGATATCGCCTCTAACATCTTCCTTGGTCGCGAACCTCTGAAAAGACTGTTAGGCTTGGTAGATCGCCAGCGGCTCTATGATGAAGCGAGTGAGATCGCTGCTCGCGTAGGCATTTCTGCTCCACTTACTACGCCGGTTGAGAAACTATCGCCTGGTGAACGCCAACTAGTAGAAATCGCAAAGGCGCTTTCGGTAAAGTCCAAGGTTCTTGTTCTCGATGAGCCCACAAGCTCTCTGACTCTTCCTGAAGCTGATAAGCTGTTCAAGGTTATGCACAAATTGAAGGAGCAGGAAGTTTCTATGATCTATATATCTCATCGTCTCGCAGAAGTGCAAGAAATGTGCGATCGGGTTATAGTTCTGCGTGACGGTCGAAGAGTAGGCGAGTTAGTAAGAAAAGTAAGCGTTTCGCCTGCTTCCTCTTCATCTATACCTATAGAAGAAGGCCATGGTGAAGTCGGAATAAGCCACTCCGAAATGGTTAAGTTGATGGTCGGTCGCGATATCTCACGTTTCTTTCCTGGACAAACTAACCGCAAATCGAATCGTGAAGTAATAATGTCTGTAAGAGGCTTCTGGTACCCCGGCGCAAAAGCTGAAGTCAGCTTCGACTTGTATAGTGGAGAAATTCTAGGTATCGCGGGTCTCGTTGGGGCAGGAAGAACCGAGCTGGCGATAAGCCTATTCGGTATCGATTTGAATGGCTGCATGGCAGGTTCAAAAAGTCACGGTGAGGTTTTTGTGTGCGGTGAAAAAGTAGACATTCGCAGCCCAGCAGATGCAATTCGCTGCGGTATTGGCCTTGTACCTGAGGATAGAAAGTTGCTTGGGGTAATCCTTGAAATGGCAGTGAGTGAAAACATTACTTTGCCTAGCATTGGTAGCTATAGACCGCCTTTTCTGGATCGCAAGCGCGAGTTACAAGTTGCCAGCCAAATGGTTGAAGCACTCGACATAAAGACCCCAAGTCTTGACCAACAAGTGCAGTTTCTATCCGGAGGAAACCAGCAAAAAGTGGCGGTTGCCAAATGGTTATGTCTAAACCCTAGGATACTCATTTTGGACGAACCTACACGGGGGATAGACGTTGGTAGTAAGAGTGAGATCTACCGATTGATACGCGAGCTGGCAGATAAGGGGATGGGAGTAATAATGATCTCATCTGAGCTGGAAGAGATTATCGGTCTCGCGGACAGAGTCCTTGTTATGCACGAGGGACGCTGCACCGGCATATTGGACCACGGCGAGATTACCGAGGAAAACATTATGCACCTAGCGACCGGAGGAACGACGATTTGAAAAAGATACTGGGAATGACATTGTTACTGGTCGCACTCGTGATTGCTGTATGTATCTATCAATTCGTCAACTACGGCCATGTAGCGTTCTTCGACAGAGGCAACCTGTTTAACTTGGCTCAAAGAGTCGGCATACTTGGTATTTACGCCATTGGAGCAGGCATCGTGATCCTATCTGGCGGCATTGATCTGTCAATTGGCTCCGTTATCGGATTCACAGGCGTGGTTATGGCTATGGCTTGCTCCACTTTTGGCTGGAGTCCTTGGCTGGTCGCTGCCGTGGTTGTTGTTATGTGTGCGATTATCGGCTTATGGCATGGGTTTCTTATCGGCAGGTTTAACTTGCAACCGTTCGTTGTAACGTTATGCACGCTACTCTTGTTAAGAGGTCTTGCACGGGGGATATCTGGCGGCATAAGTCAGAAGCTGGATGGTTTTTCTTATCTCGGAAACGGTCCGTTCCTAGGTTTACCAGTTCCTTTTTGGATGTTGGTTGGCATTGCGCTAATCATGGGCTTCGTGATGAATTTCACCGTTTATGGGCGCTATTGGTATGCAATCGGGTGAAACCCTGATGCCGCTCGTTATTCAGGTATCAAAGTCAACAGGATGCGAACAGCAGCTTACGTAATTTGCGCGGTGCTGTCGGGCATTGCTGGAGTCGTGTCAGTCTCTTATACGGGCGAGGTGCAACCTGCGAGCGCAGGGCTGATGTTCGAGATGTGGGCAATAGCAGCGGCCGTGCTCGGCGGCTGTAGTCTTCGTGGCGGCGAGGGAAGCATCATCGGCATAATAATTGGAGCTGCACTCATAAAGGTAATGTATAACGGTATCAACCTGATTGGCATCAGCACGGAATGGGAATGGGCTGTCATCGGCGTAGTAATACTCGGCGGCGTAATTGCTGACGCTGCATATCGGCAGCGCGCAGCAAAGCGAGCGAGGTGATGGGTAACAACTAATGAATAGATATAGAGCAATTCTCTTTGATCTCGATGGTACGCTTCTAGACAGCGTATCCGTCATATTGAGTGCGACTGAGCGAGTGTTTTCTGAAATGCAAATACCGTACGACGAGATTGCTGTCCGCAGATCCATTGGTATACCTCTAGTAGTTCAAGCAGTTAAATGGGCAGGAAATCGAGCGGAAGAATTTCGTGAGCGCTATCGGCCCATCTACAATGCTTTGCAAGAAGAACATGTGCGGCTCTTTCCAAATACACGCGAAATGCTTCAAATCCTTAGGCAAGAAGGCTTTCTTACAGGCATAGTAACATCCAAAGGAGCCAAAGGCACACACAATATAATCGAGAAGGCAGGCATCTCTAGCCTTTTTGATACTGTTGTTACTGCAGATGATGTGATTCGTTACAAACCAAACCCTGATCCCATCCTTAAGGCTCTTGAGAATCTTTCTTTGAAGCCATATGAAGCTCTCTATGTTGGCGACAGCTTGTTCGACGCAGAAGCAGCACACACGGCGGGAGTAGATATGGCTGGTGTAAGTTGGGGAGTTGGTAGCCGCGAAGAATTAATGCCAAAATGCTCGGCAGGCGTGTTTGATACGTGGGACGATTTTCTCCGCTGCATGATATTCAGCAAATCTAGCTTCTAGTCCTATCCACGTAGTATTCCCTGATCTTCATTTTGTTCGGCCTCCACTACTATAGTTGAGATTGCAATTGACAATAATCATGTAGGAGGAACGAATTGCACAGCCAATTTCGGACCTCTAGCAGGCGAAGGAGGTCGCATGCAAACGTGGTTTTTAGCTCACTCTTCCGAAAAGAATCCATTGTAGGACTAGATATAGGCTCCAACTGCATCAAAATCGTAGAGATCGAACCTACGTCCCGAAGTTGGGAGCTTACTAATGTTGCTGTTAGTAGATGTCCGACCGATGCTATCAAGGATGGTGTAATAGTTAACATTCTGGAAGTTTCGAACGAAATCCGGAGCATGCTCAAGGACGCAGGAATTAAAGCTACTGGAGCTGTCAGCGGAATATCGGGTTCTCAGGTTATAGTTAGGCAAGTGCAGTTCCCCAAAATGCCTGAGGCTGTTTTGAGAAAATCCATCAAGTATGAGGCGAGCAAGTATATCTCTTCTTCGATGGAAGATAGTGTAGTTGAGTTTGAGATCATCGGAGACGCGGACGAACCTGGTCAGATGAACGTGTGGCTGGTTGCAGCTCCACGCGAGATGATCGAAAGCAGAGTAAGTGTTCTTGAATCCGCTGGCCTCGAACCTATAGCCATAGATGTAGAAGCATTCGCTCTGATTAGATCGTTGGTCGAGTTCAGTGCATCAGATCAATACCTCCATCAGACCGTTGCTTTAGTTGATATGGGTGCGAGCCATACCGACGTGAACATTGTCAGTCGTGGTCAGTTCGTTCTCACACGAAACATTCCTATTGCAGGCGATGGTTTCACCAACGCGATAAAGAGCCTTACGGGAGCCACATTCGAAGAAGCTGAAAATATGAAGCTAGAAATGACTGCTGAAGGCCCTCTAGACCAACTCGCGACAGGGGGAAGCGACAATCGTAACTGGAAAGCGGTCCAGCCACTACTCGATGAACTAATAAGAGAAATCCGACGCTCGATCAACTACTACCAATCTCAATTTCCCGAAGGTAATGTTGAAGCTTTTGTGAGCAAGGTGATTCTAACTGGAGGGACAGCGCAGATGCCCGGGATGGATGCATACATAAGCTCTAAACTCGGCATTTCGGCAGAGATAGCTGATGTTTTTAAGGATACAGCTATCAACATTGGATCGACTTTGCTGCCTGTTGTGAAAGAACACGGTCCGGTGCTTGCTGTCGGCTCCGGCCTTGCACTCAAGGAATTGGCTACTCGCGCAGAACAGAAAGCGGCGTAATTCGAATCCAGAAAGGAGCTTTCTCTATGCCTTCTGTCAATATGATCGCCCCTAGGCGTGCAGAGCAAATGCGCCTAGAAAGGGATATGCGAAGGCTGCTGGTCGTGATAATGGCCGAGCTTGTACTCGCTGTCGGGTTGGGTGGTTGGACATGTACCAAGCTCTTGACTACACGCAGTCGAACATCTGAATTGAAACTCCAGCTTGCCAGGCTTCAGCCTGTGGTCAGGCAAATCGAGAACTACGAAAATGCTACAAAGAAGTTGATGCCGAAGTTGGAGCTATTGAACGCTGCTAAAGATCAGACCATGACTTGGTGCAGCATGTTGGATCGGCTCACTCAAAGCTTGCCACAATCCACTTATCTAACCCGAGTTACGACTGCGCTTTCGGATAAGAAAAATGAGGGAGCAAAAGTCACTCTAACCGGCATATCGATCTCCCAAACCAAAATCGGAGAGACGATGATGCGCTTACATGCCATACCGGATTTTGAAGAGGTGGACCTGCACTTTACGCAACCAACCGTTGTACGTAAAGCCTCAGCGATAGAATTCGAAATTGGGGCCGCGATAAAGAGTACCCCTTCTCCGAAAGGAGCAAGAGCAAATGCCGTCAATCAGTCTTAAAGCCAGCAGTAAAGGCGTAACAGCCCTCACTATCATTGCAGTTGTCATACTGTTTGCATGCATACTTGCCTACGTGGCGGCAGCAGGAAAGATCAAAGCAGCAGTGGCTGAGTTGCAGCAGACAGAAAAGAAAGTGGCCGAGAGCAAGTTGATTGCTCAAAAGTTGGAAAAGTCGAAACTAGAGTATCTCGATGCTAGGGCGCAAGTGCGCAATCTGGAGACTTCGGTATCCAGTAGCGAATTTGTACCTACACTTTTGAAACAACTCGAGCATCTTGGACGCTCAGTTAATTTAAAAGTGTTGTCGGTGCGTCCGGAACAAACGCCTGATTCCAAAAAACCTCGCTCGATATCCAGCGGCGCCAAGGCATCAGAAGGAAATTTGGAAGAGGCTTCCAAGCCTCGTGAGAACTCAACTGCATCGACTGCAGAAAAGCCTGCTCCTTATGAAGAGTTGAAGATTAACGTCGAAGTACAGGGTCGCTATATGGACGCACTCGATTTTTTGCACAAGTTAACAAGCTTTCCCAAGATTATCGCCGTGAACAGTGTAGATATCGCGCCTAAGGAAGAGTCAACGCTCAATGTGTCGCCGACTCTTGGTATAAAACTGAACCTGACCGCCTTTGTTTTGAAGAACGAAGAACCGAAGTCGCCGGGCAACGGATGCAAAACACGCTCGACGTCGGTTGATCCGTCCGGCGAAGTTGCCGATCAGCCAACAAGAAAGGCATTCAAAGGGGGGATCAGCAATGCAGCCGGATAAGAAACAAACCATCCAGCTCGTGATACTAGGTCTTTTGGTTGTGGTGTTTGTCGGCTATCTTTCGTTTGAGTTTCTTGCCCCCAAAGGAAGTGCAAAGCCTGCCAATTCTGCGTCTGACAGCGCCGGCAAGTGCAATTCGACTGCATCTTCGAACGTATCGAACGAAGAAACGACCGAATCTGATCAGATTGCAATAGGATCGTTTCCCGATTTGGCCTCAATGCCTTCTAGACGCGATCCGTTCATGCCACAAAAACTAGGCGATTCTGATTCTGATAATGTTGAATTGGTTGCGATTCCAAAAAGATCAGATTACAGACAATATAAGCCGAAGCTTTCGGCGCTCGCAAAAAATCTATTTTCTAAGGTGCCAGCGATAAAAGTACCGCCGATGAATCCGTTTGCTCAAAATACGCAAATCGAGGCACCGTCGCGCAGCAGCGCAACTGTACAGCCGGAAGATAATCCTGAATTTGTTCTTACGGGAATTATAAGAGGCGACGAGAATGTTGCTATTTTAAGATCACGCGAAAACGGACGCTATGTTGTCAAACAAGGTCAGTTCATCGAAGGTCGTTATAAAGTAATTTATGTAACGCCTGATGGAGTAGTGCTGACCGATGGGCATCGTCGTATCCACGTCAAACTAGGAGGAGTCAAGAATGCGAGCTGAAACCTTGGCCAAAGCGTCAATTTGGCGCATATGCGTGGCCGCTGTTACAATCGTTGCTGTTTCAGTCGGTGCGAAATGTGATATAACCAACGTGATCGTAGCGAACAAGACCGACCGTGTAGTCATAACTGTACAAGGTGATCAACCTCTATCCGTAACTCCGTTATTATCTAAGTCGGGCAACTACCTTGGATTTCAGTTTCCAACGCGCTTGACAACCAAGGGTAGGCTCGTCGGAATACACAGTGGAAGGATTTACAACGTCAGATATTCAAATTTCAGACCCAGTCCGCCTACAACTCGCATAGTAGTTAATACTCGAGCGTACGTGGACTACAGCACACAATGGTCTCAAGATCGTCGTAGGCTGGATATCCATGTCATGAAGTTTCCCACGGCTTCTGTCGCCAAGCCTACTGCAGACACCCCCGGTTACGATCAGACTGACCAGGATTCGGTTTATGTGTCGACCACTAGGTCCTCGCCAGCAATTATAGCATCAACCGACCCGGTTGCAGTAGCGATGACCACACAGGTTGAATCGCCAACAAAAGAACCAAGAGTTAGAGTGCTGGGCATGACTGAGGCGAAGGTGGGCAATCCACAAGAACCACCTGCAAATGAGGTTGAGCCCGACGCGAAGGAAACCAACCGCACTTCGTCAGCAACCGTTATACCTACATCAAAACCTCGTTTGCTGGCGCGATCGGTAGGAATGACTAACTCAGACACTTCTGAACGTAGAGTGTCTCTCAATTTCTTGGGAGCCGACATAAACGACGTGCTCAAAGCCCTCTCGGTGCAAAGCGGACACAATATAGTCGCTGGCAAAGACGTTACAGGCAACGTTACAGTAAGCTTGAACAATGTAACAGTCGAGGAAGCATTAGACTATGTTGCCAAGCTGAGCGGATATAGCTACACAAAGGGATCCAACGCTTATCTGGTTGGCACGAGTGAATCGTTGCGAAGCCTGTTGACTGGTGATGGAAAAACCTCTTCCAAAGTTGAAGTAGTTGCGTTGAACTATGTCGGCGCAAACGACGTTATATCGCTGCTCAAAAGCCGATATCCGGAAGTACAGGCCTCGGTAGGTAGTCAGAGTACTAAGGACGACAAAGCTTCTAAAGGAACAAACGGTAGCACTCTATTAGTCCTCTCTGGTTCAGATAAACAAATCGCCGAGGCTAAGTCATTAGTGGCTCAGGTAGACGAAGCTGCGCGTAGTCTGGTAGAAAACAGGCGCACGGAAATCTATCGGGTCAAGTACGTTAGTCCGCGAGAGCTGCTTAACATTCTTAAATCGATATTTTCTGATATTGAGGTAAACCTGGCTCCTTCTGACGGCTTCGACCTGACAGCTCCAGAAGCTGTAAAGATGAGTGGTGATGCTGCCGGCGGGACAACCGTAACTCATTCGAAGGTCGAGAAGAAAGCAGACGAGTTGGGTTATGTGCAATCGCTAATTATTATAGGGCCAAATGCCTCAGTAGAAAAAGCTTTGGAAATGGCCGCCCAACTCGATGTGAAGTCGCCACAAGTGAAGATAGAAGCCAAGGTCACTAGCTTGACAGATGACGGGGCAAAGAAGCTGGGGCTGACCTGGGAATGGGGAGATTTTGCAGTTATCGAGGATAGTACAACTCGGACGACGACTACGACCTCTGGAGATGTAGAAGAGGTTACCAAAGTTGTCTTCGGCAATGGAAAATTCAGCAGGCAGCCTTGGAGTTTTAAGGCAAAGCTTGAAGCTATTATCGAAGAGGGAAACGGCAAGCTTTTAGCCTCGCCGAGTTTGCTTTGCCTTGAGGGTAAACCCAGTGTGTTCTTCGTAGGAGATGAGGTCACCTACATCCAGCGCATTGAGACTACGCCTACAGGACAGAATATATTGACAGATACAAAACAGGTAGGCGTTCAGTTACGCGTGAACGCTGATGTTAACCCCGACGGTTTCATAACTATGAACCTTCATCCGGAAGTAAGCGTGCTCAAACTTACCGTTGAGCAAGGAGTTGCATTACCTGTTGTAACGCGACGCTTTACGGATCACGTAGTTCGGGTAAAGGACGGCGATACTATAGTCATCGGAGGACTTATTCAGGACGATGAATTGGAGGAATTGAGAAAAGTTCCGTTCTTGGGAGATTTGCCATTCCTGGGCCAGATATTCCGGCACAGGTCGAAGAGCAGGACCCATTCTGAGGTGGTGATGTTCATAACGGCGTCAATCATCAAGGATTAGCCGCGGATACAATTTCCGGGCAGGCGTTTAAATGCTAACGCCCGGTGATTGCCCCGCCGCTCCAGCGGCGGGGCAGGATTTGCCGCACAATACGGATGTCAAGGATGCAAAAGACAGAAGCTATAGGCGAGATCTTTATAAGGATGGGGCTGATCACGCAGGACCAGCTTCGACAAGCCCTCGAGAAGCAAAAGCTTCTGAAGCGGCAAGAGTCGCTGGGAGATGTACTGGTCAGCATGGGTTTTATAACCGAGCGTGACCGCGTCAGATGTCTCGGTGAACAATGGGGAGTACCGTTCATAGACCTTAATGAGCTCAATGAGCCAGAGGTTGACAGCAGCTTACTCAAGCTGGTTCCGCAAAATGCTGCTCGCAAACTGAAAGTCTTGCCGGTAGCTAAGAAGAACGGCAAACTAACGCTTGCAATGAAAAACCCGCTAGATATCTTCGCCATAGACGAAGTGCGAATGATGTCGGGCATGGATGTCGAACCAGCTATTGCGCTTGAAGAGGACATAATCAACGCCATCGGTCGACTCTATAGATCTGAGGCAAGTGTCACCGAACAGGTTGAAGGCGTTATTAAGGAGTTCGAGGAAGGTGATATAAACCTCACTGCCGGCGATGTCTCCGAGGACGACGAAGACGTTTCAATCGAACATCTGAGAGAGCTATCTGAAGAGGCTCCCGTAATCAAGCTTGCGAACCTGATAATCAGTCGAGGGATTCAAGACGGTGCGAGCGATATTCATAGAACCTCAAAAAGATATGGTGCGGGTTCGCTTGAGGATCGATGGTATTCTTCACGAGGTTATGCAGATTCCGAAGAAAGTCCAAGCATCGCTTATATCCAGGTTCAAGATATTGGCTGAAATGGACATTGCTACCAAGAGAACGCCGCAAGATGGTCGCATAGCAGCTGTAATTGACGGGAAGCAATATGACCTTAGAGTTTCAACACTGCCATCAGTTTTTGGGGAGAAGATAGTTCTGAGAGTTTTGGACAAGAGCGCCATCTCTATAGGGCTTCACAAACTTGGCTTGCTTCCTGAAACGATGGAGCGATTTGAAAATCTTATATCTAGAACCTACGGAATAATACTCGTTACCGGTCCGACTGGAAGCGGCAAATCTACTACACTTTATTCCGTGCTTTCCAAGCTGAACTCAGGAGAGAAGAACATAGTGACCATCGAGGATCCAGTCGAATACGAGGTACCAGGATTAACACAGGTCCAGAT
>FWWL01005616.1_pt1 | contig 11138 bp, 6 predicted proteins | sample 2228331 | NCBI WGS metagenome assembly FWWL01 (sample SAMEA103939775, study PRJEB20133) | metagenome
TTACAGGGGTTTCTTTCTGGGCGATATGAGATAGTTCCTCCGCAATAGTAGTTTCTGTTACTTTACCCTCATCGGGAGTTGGTGCTTCAGTTTGAGGTGTAGATGTTTCTGGAGTGCTTTCAGCAGTTGTAGGAGTTTCTTCTTTCGTTTCCTGTGCTGGTTCAGATGGAGGGGTTGGTTCAGAAACAACAGCCTGAGTTGTCTCTGGAGGAGGTGTAGTAACTTGTGTTTCAGTGGAAGGTGTTTCCGATACACTTGTATCCATAGAAGGAGGTTGTGTTTCTTTGGCTATTAAAGTTGTTTCAGGCTGAAGGGGTGTGGGTGTTTCTTGTGTTTGTTTCTTCGGTAAGGGAGAAACACTGGAAACCAATTTTGCCAGTTTCTTACACCGTTCATACTTTGTTTCTTTTGCGACATTCTGCTCTATTATATTTACTATCTTTGATAGTTCGTTGATATCGCTAAGTGAAGAGCAAATTAAATCTATTCCTACACCTACCATTTGCAAAGCGACATCTGAATATGTCATTGCTCCTTCTAATGGATACTCTGCAATATCATCCGCAATAATAACGCCATCATAGCCCCATTTGCCACGGATTAATCCGTAAATAACTTTTTGTGATGTAGTTGCAGGCAGATATGGATTTTCGTCATCTAACAAGGGGATAGATACATGCGAAACTAATAAAGCCGGTAGGTCTTGATGGACTGCCTCTGAAAATGGGAATAGCCATGTTGCCAGTTGAGATATGGCTTGATTTATATCCTCTCCCGACTTATCCACTTCTAAGGCAAGTTTCACTTTGCCGTCTACTTCCTTCTTCACTGCTAATGTTTTGCTGGGGAAATTCTTTATTACAGGGATGACCTTTCCCTGCCATATCCCCTGCGTAAAGGATAATCCTACCCACTGTATTATCTCTGTTGTATCACCGATATACTTTACTCGTTCTGTTTCAGGGACTCGTCCCGACACATAGAGTTCTAACATGGGACCGAATATCATGGATACTCCCCAATCTCTTATCTTTCCACTATAAAGAGTTCCTGCCTCTATTATTTTTGTTGTGTCTGTACTTGTGTTAAAGTCGGAGATTTTTGGCAGGTCTTGAAATTCCGGGAAGGTCTGTAAAAAGTTTGGGTCAAAATCTATTGAAAGTAGAGGCAGTTCACTTTGTTCACTCTGTAATCCCTTACACAGATTTTGTAATAAATTCAGAAACCTGTCCTTATCAGGATTTTCGGTGGAATGTTTAACAAGCACAGCAAACGGATGAATTTGTTTTATGATGTCTAATGTTGACTCTGAAAAAGAAGTCTCATTAATTATGTATATCAGGGGAGCGATGGTATTGAGTTCAGTTAATAATTGTTGTTCCTTATCTACTTCTGGGGGTGGTGTAGGCTTTTGAGGTTCTTCCTTTTGTTCTTGAGAAACCTGAACGGTCTGTGGTGCAGGTGTGGGTTGTTCCTTAGGTGGCGGGTTGAGCTGTGAATAGATATAAAACACAGCAAATCCGACAAGAATGCCCAGAATGAATACAATCACTATGCGTGCAGAAGATTGTTTTGAATATGCCTTTACATTCAAATCCTGGATTTCCACTTTTCAACCCTCCAGAGTTTTGTTTATTTTCTATTTGTTTGACATTACAATCATAATAAACGAGAACATTATTCTATTTCAATAAGAGAAAAAGCAACAAAATTCAATTTCATATCTATTTAATGTTAAAATATAAACTTTACATTATGTAGTATAAATGAGAGAAATCAATTATGAAAATACCACGCAAACCCAAAGAGTCCTCTTTTTTATTTGATTTGTTTGGTTTCCCAGTGCTTCCTATACAGGGGGCATTGCGAGTAAAGAAAAGAGATGGACATATTGAGCCATTCTGTTTGCAAAAGTTGTCAGAATCCATTAAAAAAGCCCTGCAATCAGCAGGAATAGAAGATAATGGGATGGAATATAGTCTTGCGACGGCAATTAAAAATTATCTTCGTGAGTGTTATGGACTTGAGGCTATTGTTACATCGGAGCAGATAGAGACAGTGGCAATTCAAGCCATGGAAGAAATGGGTTTGGTGAAAGCCGTTCGTAAATACGAGGAATTCTCCCGACAAAAAAATCTTCAACGAAACCTTATCAAAAGGGATAAAACTACTTTAAAAAAGCAACAGCCAAACGATAGTATCTCGCAAGAAATTTTTACCTTCGAACAAGATAGCAGAGAAAAAACAAAGCAAAAAATCATAGAATTTTTGGCGCCGATGAAATTGAATGAGCGGGTAGAGGAGAAAATAATCAATCAAGTTTTCGATATCCTTGAAAAGATTTCTTACACATCCCCTTCAAATTTATTTATTAGAGAGTTATGTTTGTTGGTCATGAAAAAAGAAGGGATTGTAAATCCTGTTAAGAGTTTGGCAATCCATATGCTTGCCAGTGATTGTATAGAAGTTATGGAGAGTATATACTCTAAGGAATCTACACCCAGTGAAACCGATAAGATTTTGGGTAGAAGAGTTAAGGAGGAATTATCCCGTGCCATAATATTTTCGCCTGAGATAATAAAGGCCCACGATGAAGGTTTTATTTATATCCACACATTAGATAAGCCTGATAGATTATGCACATTGCATTTACCAGCAAATTTTATCTGGCCTTCCGAGCGTGAAAAAGTTCAGTGGATAAACACACCTTATGAGTTTTTGACTGGTATGATTTTAAAGTACTCCGAGATAACGGAATACTTTTTAGGTCCGGTGAACTTTTGGGGCTTTAATTGGGCTGTTGCTCCTTTGCTAAAAGCACTTGAAGGGAATGAATATGAATACTGGTATTATTATTGGATAGCGCATTTCATAGAATTTGCGGAAGTCTTCCCCGGTTTGCATCTAATATTGGATGAGTCCGTTCCCGAGAAATGGGAATATGCAGATGCCGTAGGGACACAGGGGAAAAAATTAGGGGCTCCGTATTACGCATATAAGCAGACAGCGATAGAAATGATGACAGATACGCTGGAACATTTATCGCGAATGGAGATGGATGATACATCTTTTATAGATTCTTTCCTGTGGAGGTTCAATCTACCGATAGAGTTACCTCCTTCGCATAGTATATGGTCTAAACTGGTTACCTGTGTTGAGGATGAGAATATACCGATGAAGGTATGTTTCACTCCGACTAATGAGATTGAGTGGGGACCTCAAATTACATTAGGTAAGATAACAGTTAACCTTGCAAGAATTGCGTGTATTCAACCGCGAGAAGAATTGTTTTATCCTATCGCATATCAGATTTTGTCACTTGTGATTCGTGCGTGTGAGGAGATGTTGACTTTCTATACGACCTATTTAAATAAGGGGAAGAGGAATCTATGGAGGGTTCCGCTTGAAAAGTTTTACAGAACCCCCGCAAATATACCTACGATTATTTCGTTCCCGATAAATATACATCTGGTAGGTGTGAATGAATCGGTAAAGATATTGAATATGGAGAAACAGTTAGATAATATGGAGATTCTCCAGAAGGCGGAGGAGTTAATGAAGAGAATCAGAGGTATGTTAAATGGTTGTATCAAAAACAAAAAACTGAAAATTCACCTATCGCTGGAAACGGAAAAAGATGTTTTGGAAAATTTATTACAAAAAGATATAGAAGATTTACCGGACCTTTTGCCTGTGCTGTATCGTGATGATTATTCACCTTCCATTCTACGATATGTAGATGAAATTGCCCCGTTGAAATTTTACCATCCCAAAGAACTGATTCCACAGCTAGAAAAACAGTTTGCCATAGCACGATTATTGGATACTCCTCTTCCGACACATTTTGCCCCTAAGCGTGTTTGGGATAGTCTATTATTAGGGGAAGTTGTACATTTAATTAATCAGATGAAAGGACCTTTCGCTCCTATTCTCTGCCGATTTGTGCCTTCTAAATAAAAATGTCCGACGGGTCCGACAGGTCCGACTTTATTCCCATTCTATAGTTGCTGGTGGTTTGGATGTAATATCCATTAAAACACGGTTAACACCAGGCACTTCATTACATATTCTACTCGCAACACGCTGGAGAATGTCAGGAGAAAAACGAAACCAATCTGCGGTCATTGCATCTTCCGAAGTAACTGCACGGAGCACACAAACCTCTTTATAAGTCCGTTCATCTCCCTGCACTCCAACACTCTTGACAGGAAGCAGACAGACAAAAGCCTGCCAGATTTGATTGTATAATCCTGCTTTTCGTATTTCTTCTATGAAAATGGCATCTGCCTCACGCAGGGTTTGCAATCGTTCCGCTGTTACTTCACCTACGCAACGAACAGCAAGTCCGGGACCCGGAAACGGGTGGCGATGTATAATTTCCTCCGGTATGCCCAGCTGTCTGCCTACATCTCTGACCTCATCTTTAAACAATTCCCGCAATGGCTCTATCAGCTGTAGATTCATCTTTTCAGGAAGTCCACCTACATTGTGATGACTTTTGATGGTGGAAGAGGGACCTCCTGTTGCTGAGACGGATTCTATAACATCCGGATACAATGTCCCCTGAGCAAGGAATGACAAATCGCCTAATTTTTTGGCTTCCTCTTCAAATATTTCAATAAACAGTGTCCCTATGATTTTTCTCTTCTGTTCTGGGTCAGTTACCCCCTTTAATGCAGATAAAAACCGTTCCTGTGCCTTAACGCAATGCAGGTTGATATGGAAGTTATCCCGAAACACCTTCTCCACCATCTCCGGCTCTCCTTTCCGGAGTAGTCCATTGTCAACAAACACACAATGAAGATTGTCTCCTATCGCACGATGTAATAAGACCGCCGTTACACTGGAATCTACCCCGCCACTTAAAGCACATAGAACCTTCTTACCATTAATATTTTCGCGTAGTTCCTGAATAGTCTGAGTAATAAAATTCCCCATAGTCCAGGAAGAATCTGCTTTGCAAATGCGATGCACAAAGTTGGATATGATTTTCTGTCCTTCCGGAGTATGCACCACTTCTGGATGAAACTGAACGCCATAGAGTTTTCGTTCCGGATTTGCAATTACCGCATAAGGACAATTCTCTGTTGCCCCAATAGTGGTAAAGCCTGGTGGAACTGTGGATACATAGTCACCGTGGCTCATCCACACAGGTGTTTCCTTATGCACACCTTCTAACAGTTCTGAATTTCCCTTATGCTTCAAGTAGGCAATGCCATATTCTTTATGTTTAGCCGGTTCCACTTTTCCCCCAAGTAGATGTGCAAAGATTTGAACCCCATAACAAATTCCTAAAATGGGAACTTGCAGGTCAAAAATTTCCATTTGCGGTAATGGGGAATTGGGCAGATGAACACTGGCAGGCCCTCCGCTAAGAACAATCCCCACCAGATTGGGAATCTTTATTTTTTCCAGGGGAGTATTGTAAGGAAGGAAGGTACTGTATACCCCTGCTTCGCGAATCCGTCTCGCTATAAGTTTACTATATTGTGCTCCAAAATCAAGAACGACAATAATAGGTCCCTTGTATTCCATAGAAGATTACCTCGGTATCTGGTAATTAGGTGCATCCTCTGTTATCATTACATCGTGAGGATGACTTTCTTTGATTCCTGCGGTAGTGATTCGGATAAGTTTTGTTTTCTCCTGTAATTCTTTAATATTTTTACATCCACAATATCCCATCGCCGCACGGAGCCCACCTACCAATTGATGAATCACATCTGCCAGGGCACCACGGTATGGAACCCGTCCTTCAATCCCCTCCGGAACAAGTTTAGTCGTTTCTGTGTCAAATTGCATATATCGCGTTTTGCTACCTCTCTGCATGGCTTTGATGGAGCCCATCCCGCGAACCAGCTTATATGTTCTACCTTCATAGAGAACTCTTTCGCCCGGACTTTCTTCGGTCCCTGCGAACAAACTACCAATCATAACGGAATCTGCTCCTGCGGCTATTGCCTTTGCAATATCGCCAGAATACTTAACTCCACCATCCGATATAACGGGTATATTCTGTTGTTTGCATACACGGGCTACATTCAATACCGCGGTAATTTGTGGAACTCCTACACCTGTCACCACGCGGGTAGTGCATATTGCTCCAGGCCCGACACCTACCTTTACTGCATCTACACCAGCATCTATTAACGCCTGTGCTCCTTCACCCGTAACAACATTCCCAGCAATCACAGGGATTTGTGGATGTCTTTTCTTCACCATGGCGACCATTTCAATTACCAGAGCAGAATGTCCATGTGCGGAATCAATTACTAAAACATCTGTGCCTGCTTCTACTAAAGCATCTGCTCGTTTGAGTTCATCCTCACCAACTCCAATAGCGGAACCCACGCGTAACCGTCCCATCTCATCCACACAACGATTGGGAAAATCTCTTGCCTTGATAATATCCTTTACCGTGAGCAAACCTATGAGTTTTCCACGGTCATCTACCATAGGTAATTTTTCAATACGGTGCTTATGTAATATTCGTTTTGCTTCTTCTAATGTTGTCCCTGGAGGAACCGTGACAATCCGCTCTTTAGGAGTCATTACTTCTGCTATTTTCCGTGTGAAATCTTCTTCAAATCGTAAGTCCCGATTGGTGAGAATCCCAACCAAAATTCCATTTTCGTCGGTAATAGGAACACCGGAGATTCGGTATTGTGCCATCAGGGCTTCCGCGTCTGCAAGAGTATGATTGGGGGACAATGTAAAAGGATGTGTAATCACTCCTGATTGAGACCTTTTAACACGGTCCACTTCAATTGCTTGCTCTTCAATGGTTAGATTCTTGTGAATAATACCGATACCGCCTTCCCTTGCTATAGCAATTGCGAGACGCGACTCTGTTACTGTGTCCATCGCCGCACTTAAAATAGGGATATTCAATTTTATGTCTCCGGCAAGTCTTGTCCTAACATCTGTATCCCGCGGTAACACGGTGGAATAAGCAGGCTCTAATAATATATCATCAAAAGATAGACCATCACTTATCCGTTCTTCTTGCATAGACAAATATCCTGTTTTAAAAATGAATGGATTTACTTTTCACCCCGCGGACTTCCCACGGGTATATAATTATAAAGAAAAAAATGCAAAATTGCAAAAAATTAACCACACCATTTTTTTGTATATTATTTTGCACTACTTTTTCTTTAATTATGGTATACGGAAATAGAGAGTGGTGGGTCTGCCTCCACGGATAACCTGGACGGATAATTCTTTTACACCTTTTAGTTTTTCATACAACGGCATTACCTGTGAAAAATCTGTAATAGGATAACCATTGACAGATGAAATAATATCGCCATCCTGGAAACCGAGTGCATTGGCATAAGGTATCTGGTTAATATTTGGGACGGCTAACCCTATTGGTTTTCCTGTTTCATCACGAGCCACGGTAGGAGTGTGTTTCATGAGTAACTGATTGGGGTCTATTTTTGTATCATTGAAATTGATTTTTGAGACATCCACATACGGCGTATTTGCGGAAGGGAATGTCCCTTTGTAAACTTCATTTCCCTTCGCTTTCAAGACGACTTTTTCTTCCTCCTCTTTTTTTGCTTCTTCTTTCTTCTCCATTTTATAACTGATTTGTGTTAGTCCCTTTCCCCTACGATAATCCCATGGTGCCAGAGGAGAACTGTATGCCCATAATCCTTTTTTCTGACGAATTGCCTCTGCACAGAGTTTTTTAAGAGTTATAGCATCCTTTGCATTCTCTTCATCCCACCATGCATATCCCTCTTTTACCAGAACTTCACTTATATCTTCTCCGTCTTCTGTTCTAACATTAGATACCTGATACCCTAAATTATCTTTGGTTAAACTTTCCACCTCCACTTCCTTCTCGCCAATAAGTCCTTTTAAATACTGCTTTGCCTCCTCATAAAAATTTTGTCCTTCATCGGGACTATCCACGCCATATATCCGTATCTTCAACTCCTGAGGAGAATCTCCGATAGCCTCTGCCAGAAACGAATCCCCTTCCAATATGTCCTTTACTTTGCATTGGAATAATTCTCCCGCTACACTCTGAATCGCTACGGAGAATACCAGAATAGACCAACATAAAAATATAAACAATTTCTTCATAATTTGCTGTCCTTTCTATTACATCAGTTCTAATTTATATTCTATCAAAAATTACAGACGATAAAAATTAAAAAATTATTTGCCTCATGGACAGGAAAATATTCTGAATAAAATATAAATATAAAAATTAAACTAATTCAGTTATACTTTAATAGATGATTGTTGTGATTCAAGATTTTCAGGCACACTGGAGGGTAGAAGGGGAGTTAGTGTTATAGAGATTCATCCGAAATCTTCTACCGTATTTTTGTTCATACCAGATATTAAACGGATGAGCATACTTAATTATCCATTCCTGTGTGGCTTCCGCACGAACATTTCTTCCTTGCTTTTCCGACTCTATCCAGACATGTTTCTCTATTTCTATTTTTTGTAGGATGTTTTTATGCAGAACTTTGATATGATTGGGAGAGAACTCGCACAGATAACGAATCATCTCATCAATAATATGTCCTTCCATTTCAAACTCAACATATTGATATAGGTTTTGAATAAATAAATCTTTATTACAGCCTACGGATAAGAATGCTTTACCGTAACAACATTCACTATCCATAATATCGTATACTCCTATAAAAACAAAATAAATTATATAATAATCTATCAAAATTATATATGAAATTCAAATTATTTTGTCAAGAATTTTTATACTTTAATTCTAATTTTCTTATCTGTTTGTAAGATGCTGTTGTGTAATGAGATATAAATTTGTTTTATTGTGTTGAATAGGTATTTAGTTCAGCAATACCCGCAATCTTTAAATTTCCTTTGTTTAAATTCATTTTAATTTTGATTTCTTTGAATAATTTAATTTTATGGATTAAATCGGTTACTTTTTCTGGGTTCTGAAATTGTAATATATGGGATTCTTCAAGGGATGTGAGTGCTTTACTAAATTCCTCTATAATCTTTTCTGGTTTCATCTGAAGGAGTAATGAGTAGTTGCCCTCTGTTGTTGGGGTATTGTTTTTTATGTGTTCCACCACACGGTCTCGTAACTCTTTATTATTTGTGAATATTATCTGGTTCTCTGCACACTGGATATGTAAATCGGTTTGAGAACTGCCAATAAGTGGCACGATAAATTCTCCCGCATCAGGAGAGGGAATTGCTTTGTTCTTTTCTCCAAGCACAAGGATGGTTGGCTCAATGATAACTTGATTTATATTCTCGCATATATTCGGTTGTATCTTTCCCGCTATACAATATTTAGGAATAAAAGGAATGATTTCATCTGTATATAGTGTATCCATTGCGATTTGGAATTGATTGTCCAAAAATGGTGAGAAAGATTTTATCCATTCCATAAATGGAATTTCACCCGATGGGAATTGAGGCAAGATGATGCTGGCTTGAGGAATGGTTTCAAATGCACGAAGCCATGTTTTCACAGGAACGCCTGTATCAATGGAGCATGAAAACAGACTATCAGCGGGCTCCTGTAACGGAGGGGATACAATGTCTGCCAGAAGAATAGTCCAGGGAGTTTCTGGGTCGGGTATTATCTGCGTTTCGCATCGTATTCCTATCTGATTGGAGGAAAGACTAATATAAAAATGAATTTTGGGAAATAGTCCCTGAAAATCTGTTTGTTGTGGTGTAAATGTTCCCCAGGCTAAATGTTTTTCTTGATTTATTAATAACTCGCGGGCAAGGAGGGTTTGTGTTTTGAAGTCTCTTTTTTGAGTTATCGTTTTCAATAAAGTTTCCCGATTGGGGGAAAGAAATAGAATCCTTCCTTTTCGGGCATAGTATAATTTTTGTCCCGGTATGTATCGGAGATTTATTCCACCAGCCCAGTCTAATTCTACAGGTTGAGTGTGTGTATATATTTGCTCTATTAAACAACCTACGCGGGATAATCGAAAAATTAATAAAGCATCCTCAAAAGTATTTAAATCATTTGCCGAGAAGTAGAAAAAGTCATAGATAAGATGTCTGATAATCCATAGTGGGACTTTCTGCTGGTCTGTCAGAAGTCTTTTCACCTTATAAACAGATGAAGACGGGTCGGCGAGTTCCCATAAAGGAGAGGAAATAATAGTCTGGTAATTTTGCATTAACTTAGGACTGAATACCTGAAAAGTAGATTGAGCAGGGAGGAATTGTTCCACCGGAAATAAATCCCGTGTTGTCCAGTAAAATACAATTATAAGAACAATTATTGCCAACAATAAAAGTTTTGATACAAATCTAAAGAAACCGCCTCTACTTTTCTTTCTTCTTCTACTGAATTCATTATATACACGAAGTGTTTCACTCATAGGTCTATAAATTCCCTAAATCCAGAGATATAAATTCAGACGGTTTCCCTTCATCATTTCGTATGGATAGCCATACTTTATTTTCTGACGGTTCAAAAATTACACATAGTTTGCTATTTTCGTTCCATGTTTGAGAAGGAGATGTGTCCTGACCTTCTATATAGGTCATTATAGTTTTTAGTTCATCTGGACTGATGATTCGTTCATTTTCTATTTGTTTCAGCAGGTTCGTATACCTTTTTGTGGTATTCTCCGATGATTTTAAGAGTGACCCACAACCTAACATAATTCCCTGCTTATGGAGAGACTGGGTTATATTATCATCTGGCTCTGGAGCAGGAAATATCTGTGTACTCCATTTCCCCTTGCTATTTTTCCCCGCAAGAAGAATATGATAAGCAGGCGGAACAGTTATACTGGATATCGCTTCAGTAGCAGTTTCAAAACTTATACAAGTAGATAGAATTTGCTTTACCGTTAAGTCAGGACCGGGTATATCTGTGGATAAATTCGTGTTTATGTCCACATCACGCGTGATGGATAACACAATACCCGATTGATTTATCCCACAAATCGTTCCGTTATACCAGGGGAATCCAATCTCAATATAACTCATCCCGCTATCTGTTTTGTGACGGAATACTACCGGTTTCTCATCTATAGCCCAATCAATGGTGTGTGCAACAAGTATATCCTTCGCCCCTGCCCTTTCCCCGGAAATCATAACCGCAGTGCATAAAGGAGTGTCAAACAATGGATTGTAAGTACGAGCATTCT
>FWWL01007744.1_pt1 | contig 11137 bp, 8 predicted proteins | sample 2228331 | NCBI WGS metagenome assembly FWWL01 (sample SAMEA103939775, study PRJEB20133) | metagenome
AGATGCTCGTGCTTGCCCTTGCCCGTCGAGCTTTGGCTCTTACCGACATGGCGTGGCTCGGTGAGGATTTCGATAAGTTGTTCCACCGGCTCTTTGGCGCGAATTCGCGCCTGAGATCGCTTTATGAGCAGCTCGTGGATAGATCTTGCGCCCAGAAGATCGACACGAGGAAACCTACCTTCTGCGCCGGTTTTTTGGATGTGCTGGTGAACGCCATTGAAGGACGAAAGAAGATCCAGCTCACTTACTGTGACCACAAACAGAAGAAATCGACGCGTGTCGTCTGCCCCTCCTTGCTTTTCGTCGACGACCATTCGAGGATTTATCTGCGCGCCTACTGTGAAACAAGAAAAGAGTATCGCAATTTTCGACTTTCCCGCATGCTGAAGGTCGAACAGCTGAAAGAGACATTCCCCGAGAAGCTTGTGGTAGACGCAGGCAAAGACATCGAGCATTCACTTGGAGCATTCGTGACTCAACCTCAGCGGATTGTCCTCGAGGTTGACGAGATGCTCGCCGACTACTTGGAAGAGAACCCCATCCACCATTCGCAGACAGTTCACCATAGCTCGCGGCCAAAACGCGTGGAACTCGTCCTGGGAATCAATGAGACGTTGATTCACCAACTCATGGGCTTTGGCGCACACGTAAGAGTTTTAGAACCCACCTCCCTTGCTCAGGAGCTTGTGGATCGCCATCGCGCTGCCATCGACGCCCAGCTTCTGGCAAAAGAAGGCAGCGACGATCAGCTCACTCTTCCCCTCGCTTTTGAAGAGTAACGTGCACGTTTTCGTATCCACGGCAGTGCCCTAAAAATCCTCTCAACCTGTGACCACTTTTGTCCACGCCCTCGTGTAAGCTTTTCATAGGATGGCCGAGGTGGGCTTGCAACGCAGCTAGGTGGGGATGGCAGGAAAAGCAGCCCGAAAAGTGAGGGGAAATAACATAAACATTGCAAGGGCAGGGGGAGACGACTGGCGCCGCTCATGCCACCGGGCGGCGCCAGTTTTTCTTTGCACGGTCAATGCACACCAACCGAAATGAGGGCATGCGTGTGGCGTTGGTCCACGATTGGCTCAATGGGATGCGTGGAGGCGAGAAAGTCTTTGAGGTCCTCTGCGAGCTTTTTCCCCATGCGGACGTTTACACGCTTTTTTACGAGCCGGAGCGCGTCTCCCCAACCATCCGGAGCATGAATGTTCAGGAATGGTGGTTTCCGAAGAGCTTTCCTCCTTCACGGAGATTCTATCGATGGCTCTTGCCCGTTCTGCCCCACGCCATCGAGCACCTGCCCGTGCGCGGCTACGATCTGGTGATCTCGACTTCACACTGCGTTGCGAAAGGAGTCCGGCCTCAGCCAGCCGACACTCTGCACATTTCGTATTGTTTCACGCCCATGCGCTATCTGTGGGATAAATTTGATGACTATTTTGGCAATTGGCGCACACCGGCGGGGATGGCCATGAGGTTTATGCGCCGTCACCTTCAGAAATGGGACATCCGCACCAGTAGCCGCGTGGGCCACTTTATCGCTCCCTCAGTCTACGTGCGTGAGAGAATTCGGCGCATTTATGGGCGCGACGCGCTTGTCATTCCTCCGCCCGTTGATTACTCGCGCTTTGCCACGATCGAGCGCTCGCCCGCCGATTTCTACTTGGTCGTCTCTGCACTGGAGCCCTACAAACGAATCGACGTTGCGATCGAGGCATGCAACCGAATCGGCGTGCCGCTGAAGATTGTGGGGACCGGGACGCAGCTAAAACGTTTGCGCCAACTTGCTGGACCAACGATTGAGTTTCTCGGTTGGGTCGACGATCGGCACCTCGCGGCGCTCTATTCTTGCGCTCGCGCTCTCATCTTTCCCGCAGATGAGGATTTTGGCATTGTGCCTTTGGAAGCTATGGCCACGGGGTGCCCCGTGATTGCGTATCGCAAAGGGGGGGCACTCGAGACCGTTGTCGATGGTCAGACGGGGATCTTTTTTGAGGAACAGTCGGCAGATTCTCTTATCGAGGCCATTGAGCGTTTTTCTAGGATGAGCTTTGATGAAGATTTTGCGCGACGTCATGCGCAACGCTTCGATCGCCCAGTGTTCAAGCAACGGATGCGCGAAACACTGCAAGCGTTGGCAGGATTGTCATCAGGGCAATTCCGCGCTGCGGCCGCCGGATAAGAGAAGCTTGCATTTCCCGGGGAGTCCCCCCAAAGATACGTCCAAACTCTTCAAGAAGGATGAGGACCATGAGCGTCGTGGCAATGTTGTTGGCGGGTGGTCAGGGGTCGCGGTTGTCGATTCTTTCTCAACACCGAGCAAAACCCGCTGTGCCTTTTGGAGGTAGCTACCGAATCATCGACTTTACGTTGAGCAATGTGATGCATGCTCAAATCCCCTACATCGGCATCCTCACTCAGTACAAACCCTATTCGCTGATGGAACATTTTGGAAACGGCGAGTGGTGGGGCTTCACGGGGCGCGGACGGGTGGGCCGCATTCTTCCGCCTGCTACCGGCGAAGAAGACAGCGATTGGTATGCGGGCACCGCCGATGCCGTGTGGCAGAACCGCAACTTCCTGGCACGCTTCAATCCGGAACTCGTGCTCGTTCTCTCGGGTGACCACATTTACAAAATGGATTATGCGGAAATGATTGCGCTCCACCGCGAGCGCAAAGCCGATCTCACGATTGCGATGCAACGCGTGCCGTGGGAGGAAACATCGCGATTCGGGGTGGCAGAAACAGATTCGTCGGGGCGGATTATTCGCTTCCAGGAAAAGCCCAAATCGAACCCCGTGAGTAACTTGGCCTCGCTGGGCATCTACGTATTCACAACCGATGTCCTGCTGCGACGTCTAGCAGAAGATGCAGAGAACGAAAACAGCAAACACGATTTCGGGATGAATGTGATCCCGAGCATGTTGGAACGCGACAAGGTTTATGCTTACGAATTCTCGGGCTATTGGAGGGACGTCGGAACAATCCAATCCTACTGGGACACAAACATGGAAGCCCTGGATCCCAAGTCAGGGTTGGACTTGGTTGCCTGGAACCTGCGAACGAACTTTTTTGAGACGCGTCCAGCCAATGAACTTCCGGCTCGTTTTGCACCATCCGCATCAGTGAATAACAGCTACATCGCACGGGGATGTGTTGTTGAGGGAACAGTGGAAAATTCGATTCTTTTCGCAGGTGTTCACGTGGAAAAGGGTGCTATTGTGCGAGACTCAATTGTTATGAACAATAGTTTGGTGGGGCCCCAATGCCATGTGGAGCGAGCTATCGTGGACAAGAACGTCGTGCTTGAGCCCCACTGCAGAATCGGCCAGGGCGATAGGAGCGTGCCGAACAAGGAGTTCCCACACCTTCTCGACACGGGTCTCGTTGTCATTGGAAAGAATGCCCATCTTCCCCAGGGACTGGAAGTCGGGCACAACGTTCTCATCTTCCCCGATGTCAATGCAGGGGATTTCACCTCTGGACAAGTTCCCGATGGCAGCACAGTTTTCGCTCATCGGAAATCGTCGGGAGGGAACCATCTATCATGAAGGTTGGGATTTTGCAGACATTGGTGGCTTTGGCGTTTCTCGGGACTCTAGCAGCCTCAGCACTAGGAGATGTTGTGGATCGAGGTCCCTGGGCGGGGCGCCATTTTATTCCCATAGGCGCCGCGGACATTGACGTAACGGCGAGCCCTCTTGCCGCCGTCATGGTTTGTCGCCACTCCCCCCAAGCTTACGACAAGGTAAGCTCCTTTGAGCAAGCTATGCAAACAACGGCCACGGTCGGCGTGCCAGCCTACGTTATTGTTCTTGTCGACAACGAGGATCAGGCCGACGTCGTGGAGGAGGTCGTGCGTCAACGCGGTGTCAAAGTCCCGATGTTTGCCACCACCGACAGCATGCCCATCGAAGGCGAGTGCGGCCTCTATGTGGTGACAGAAAAGGAAGCCTCGCCTGTAAGCAGTGCAGACCTCAGCGCACTGCGAGCCCAGGTTGCTGTACGCCGCTCAGAAACGGGGTTGTCACGTCCAGCCGACTCTACGACAACGGCCCCAAAAGCCACACCAGCCACAAATCCGCTTTACGTCAATCAGCGGTATGGTTTTTCCATTCGTTGGCCAAGTGGATGGGCCTACAAGGTAGCGCGGAGCAACGACGGGGCAGTTGGCATTGCACCGGAGGGCAGCCAGCTCGAGGCGCGCATATGGGCCGCCCCCGAAATTGAGAGCCAGGACCCAACAGATCCGCCGCCTTATGTCCAGATCAAGGATTACCTGGACTACGTCAAAACGCACGCCCGCGGGGAAGTCACCGTACTGGAAAAGCTCAAGGTCTTTGATGGCGACATTGAGGGTCGCGACTACACCTATTCCTATATGCGCATTGGCAAGGATGGCCAACCTGACCAGAAGTATCGAGGACGCATCCAATGTTTTGTAGTGGACGGCGTTGCGAAGTTAGTCTGCGTTGAAGGTCCGGAAGAGGAATTCCGCAAGAAAGCACGCGTGATCGACGACTTTATCTACTCGTTCCACCCCACACTTGACTAGTAAGGACCACGCAGAAGGCGCCCCGGCGATTCGGGCGACGCAGAGTCTCTGAACTGTCTAGGTATTGAGGTCGCGCTTGAGGAAAAGCCAAAAACTCGCTGCCAGGAAAATGACGATTGGCGTAAGGCTCGTGGCGAGCATGAAAACGGTGCGCTCTTGCCACCATTGCTCAAACATCCCGCCAATTTTCGCGTCGGCAATTTTCAGCGGCAAATCGTAATAGGTGCTGAAGACGAACTGATTGAGCTCATAGCCCCCGATAGAAATAAACTGCTTCGCTGCCGTGATAGTGAGGTAAAGACCAAGCGCCAACCCCACCGCCGTCCCTCCCGAAGCAGCGAGCACGCTGATAAAGAACCCAAAGCAGACGGTCGCGAGCTGTGGGATGAGCGAGAGGAACAAAGCGTAAGAGCAAATCAGCACCTGCTGAGCTAACGAGGGCAGCTCGATAGATTGGTCAAGCGCGCTACGAAGTGGGTATGACCGCGCCACGAGAATGGCCACAGCAGCATTGGCAGCGATGAGAAGCATGAGATAGAACACTGCCGAGAGCCATTTCGCCACGAGGAACTGGCCACGCGTAACAGGCCGAACAAGAATTGTCCGAAGCGTTCCTCGGGAAGTCTCGCCAGCGACGCTAAGCGCGGCAAAAATCGTCGCAAAAATCGGTGTCGTGAGAGTGGAACTTAAAATAATGGACGAAATGAAATATTCGAATGCCGAAATCTCCCCCGGCTGAGCGAAACTCTCTACGCTCTGGCGAGCAATGAAAGCCATAAGAGCACTACACGCCAAACCGATGTATGGCAGCTTCGTGCGCCATACCTTTGTCATTTCGCAGGCAAACAGCCGCCGCACTTCCGAAAGCATCGCGGGAAATAGTCTAACGGCGTTGCAAGCGGCGTTGTAAAGACCGAAAAAGAGTCGCTTGGCATGCAGAAGACGTTATCATTCTCCCCCACACCCTTAAGGTGAAGCAGGGGGCCGAACCGAGGCACGTATGAAGACTCAAACCATTGTTGATACTCATGCACACCTTCACGATCAGGAATTTTCAGCTGATTTCGACGCCGTGATTGTTCGAGCCCAGGAGGCTGGCGTCGAACGCATCGTTCTCATCGGGGAAGATGTGGAAAACAGCGCTTTAGCCGCCAGCTACGCCCGGAACACGCCAATGTGTTGGGCCGCGGCCGGCGTTCATCCTCACCGCGCCTCGGCTTTTCGGTCGGAGACAATCGATCAGCTGTGGGCCCTGATTGCCCGTGAGCACAAAATCGTCGCCATCGGAGAAATAGGGCTCGATCTCCATTACAATTTTGCCACGTATGAAGAACAACTCGCCGCATTTGAAGCGCAATTGAAACTTGCCCGCGAAACGCGTCTGCCAGTTGTCATTCATTGTCGCGAAGCCTATCCTCAGGCGCTCGAAATCCTCCAGCGTTTTAGCCCCGAAACAGAGCAGTGGCCGTGGGGCGTGATGCACTGCTACTTCGGCAACCTAGATCAAGCCCGCGCCTTTTATGAGATGGGCTTGCTCCTGGGAATTGGCGGCTCTGTGACCTTCCGCAAAACCGAAATTGTCCATGAGGTGGTGCGGTCAATGCCACTTGAAAGCATGGTTCTGGAGACAGATGCACCCTATATGGCTCCTGTCCCCCACCGAGGAAAACGCAATGAGCCTGCCTACCTCTCTCTTGTGGTGAACCGTATTGCTGAGCTCAAAGAGGTATCGCCCGAGGAAGTTGCCCACCAGACGACGGTCAACACTTTCCGCCTCTTCCGATGGGAGTAGGAGCATTGCAATTTCGAATTCGGCCACTTCGAAACCGACCGCTTACGACGCCGGTTTGGTAGTGCGTCGGTAGAGGACGTTTTTGTTTGGCGGAATGTAGCGGTAGTTTAGCCCCTCGCGCCAACTCTGCCCAGACGAGTCGCTGCGGAAGACCTCGCGGAAATAGTCAGCGCCAATCAGCTCGTCCATGCCAAGCCATGAGTTGGCCCGGTGCTTGTCCTCATTCGGGACGTAAAGATAGTATTTGACGCCAAGCGAGTCGAGAATCCTCACCCGCTCCTGCAAGGGCTTGTGGTAGGCCGCTTGCACTTCCCAGTCGTCAAGATGCACGATGCGCAGCTTTCGGTCCAGGAGGAGATGCCGGTTTTCGTGCGTCAGGATGACCGTGCCCGGCGCCAGAGAATTGATGTGAGCGAACATGGTCATGTCGCCATCAAACTCCATTCGGTAGAAGAGCTGTGGCTCAATGAAAAGATTGCGTATGGCGGTGAGCTGCAACTGGGAGAAAGGCTGATTGCCGAGCATGCCACTCGACTTGAGTTTGAATCCCATGAGGCCCATAAACACTCCCGGGGCCATCCCGATGACGAGCGTCGTCATGTAGAGTGCGCGGCGAGTTCCAACGGTGGGACAAAGCTCAAACACTTTTGCGGCAAAAATAGCAAAGAGCGGCAATATAATGATAATTTGATACAAGTACATGTCCGCGATGCAATAGGCGTAGAACCAGAGCAGGAGAAACAGTGTTCCGGCCGCTGCAAGAAACTTCGTCCAATCGTCCCACACCACGGGGATGTCCTCTTCGTGTCGGGTCAGCCGGACAAGACGACGTCTCCTCCACCAGCGAGCAAGTGCTCCCCCTAGGAAAAGCACAAAACCGGGCACGACAAAGGCCATGAACGTCGGTCCGAGTTTCCAGTGATGAGGACCTGTGACGAAGTAATACCACGAATTGGCGAGCTTCTCCCCCAGCGTTGCCCCAACGCGTCCAAGCCCATCGCCATTGAGGCGCCATTCGATTTCAGCTGACTTCATAACCTGGGGGTTGACGTTTTTCGATGGGAAAATTTGATAAAAAAATGCGTAAACCGGATTCCCCGTCACAATAATATTCCGGATATACCACGGGGAGGCAACAACGAGAGAGACCGCGAGAACGGTGAGGAACCGGCGCGACGGGAGCAGTCGCGATGGACGGAGGCGCTCCGCATGGTTGAGTTCCTGCCAGGCCTTTTGATCGTAAGGTGTCAGGTCGGCTTTCCCTGTCGCACTCCAGTCGTCATCCCAATCTTCCTCGCCCCACCGTTTGGGAACAACGGGCGAGAGACGCTCCACAACTGTCTCACAGCTCCCCCCACGAACATGCGCGAGAATCGTCGCGACGAGCGCAACCGGCCACAGAACCCACATGAGATAGTTGATATGAACTGCAAATGCTGGGATCAGCCACGTGAGAACGAGCGAGGATGTGTTGGCGCCAACAATGAGACGAGCCACGGCATAGAGGAAGGCGGCTGTGAAAAGGATCGCAACGGCGTAGTCGCTGGCATACTGAAAGTAAGCAATACCGTAGGGAACGGCTCGGAACAGAAGGGCGCATGATGCGGACAACAAACTGTCGCGTGTGAATTCCAGGACCGTGTAGTACACCAGAATCGCGCTCGCAACACCTGCAATTGGTGGGAGGAGCTGGGCAAAAATATCGTGCCATTGCCCAGCAACGGCCGCCGTCTGAGCACTTAGAAGCGGGTACAGGTGGGGATAATTCGCCCCCAGCCCAATGCCAACCTGCCCGCACACTTTCACGGGAAAAGCGTGATGCTCGAAGATCATGCGGGCATAGCCGACGTAGAGAATCAGAGAATCCCAGTAGGTTTCGGGGAGTCCCACCGCATGAAGGAACACAAGAAACGAGATGAACCCCGTCAGAAACCACGTCCCGAGGTAATAAAGCCCTTCCGTCTGATTTGCGGGACGCAGAGTCGTGCGTTTCATGTACGCGAGTGCATTACCGCGGCGCCGATCGCGGACAAACTGTCCCTCCTCACGTGTGTAGATAGGATCGGGTCGGGCTCGCCGCCAATAACGAATGCCCCATATTGCTCCCAGCAGAACAAGCCACACCACCAGGGCGACAAGCTGATAGAGGAGGCCTGCAAGGGTGACCAATTCAAAAACAACCCCGACAAGGCCGCATCCCACTGCAAGAGCCATGGACAAGCGAGCGGCCGTCGGCATACAATCTTCGAACCAGTCGAGAAAGCCCTTCCCGACGATGACGTAGAGCAAAATCATCGCAGCAGAGAGGAAGAGTTCGCTCCACGGGATGTTTTTCCACCATATATGAAACGGCTCCGTGAAGAGACTCTGTAGGATCACGCTGTAAGGACTGGGGCGTGAGGGGTCACCCAGCAAGAATTCGGGGAGATAGCGACGCAGCCCCGGCCAAACTGCAGCAAGACCGGTGAAGTTGATGACGCCTTCGCGCGCCAGGAAATAGATGACAAGGAGCCAAATCCAGATCAACAAGATGATGCGCAACGTTCGCGACAGGGCGTCATCAAGGACAGAGGGTTTTGGTTCTTGATCCAAGGTTTCATTCGTTGCCTTCATGCTTCCTCTGTTTGTCGCGAAAAATTGCTCAAGCTTCTAGTGAAAAGCGCGGTGATAAAAAGATTGCAGGCGCAACCAGGAGAAGAAAGGACTTTAGTGAACGGAGTTCGGAGAAAGGATTTTGGTCATGCGCAGCCCGAGATACAGTAGTCTGCCGTTTTTGGCATCTGTGATACGCATTTTTGGCTACATCCTTCTGGTCTGGGCCTTTTTCTCGGCCGCTCTCGTCTGGCTTATGCCTGCCGAGGGAACGCTGGTCATCAAGAATGCCATCTTCGCCAGCCTTCGCGCCTTTTTCCAAAACATTTTTTTCGGGGTCGTCACGCTAGCGCTCGCGGACGTCTTGCTCGTGCTTATGGACATTGAAGAGAACACGCGTCGCGCGACTGATGCACTGCAGGGAACACGTACTCTGGCCACGCCGCGCGCTGAGAGAAATGTAGCAGGGTAAACCCCCAATTTGGAGAAAGGACGAGTTGCATTGAGTCACATCCTTGTCACTGGCGGAGCCGGGTTCATTGGATCACACCTTGTCGAGGCTTTACTGGCGCGGGGGCATTCAGTGATCGCGATCGACGACCTTTCAACCGGCAGCATTTGGAATCTCGACGAGGCGCGCAAGAATCCACGCTTTAGCTACTACATCGACTCGGTCATGAACGAAAGGCTCATGGCTGAGCTCATTGATCGTGCGGACATGATTTTTCATCTCGCGGCAGCGGTGGGCGTGAGGCTCATCGTTGAGCAGCCGGTTCACACAATTGAAACGAACATCCGCGGCACGGAAATCGTCCTTCAACTCGCGGCCCGGAAGCGAAAGAAAGTCCTCCTCACGTCAACAAGTGAGGTCTACGGCAAAAGCGCCAAAGTTCCTTTCAGCGAAAATGATGATCTCGTCCTTGGCTCGACGACGCGTCCGCGGTGGGCTTACGCCTGCTCGAAAGCTATCGATGAGTTTCTTGGCCTAGCTTACTGCAAGCAGTACGGCATGCCAGTTGTGATCGTCCGCCTTTTCAATACTGTTGGGCCACGCCAAACGGGTCAGTACGGTATGGTCGTGCCCCGTTTCGTGGAGCAAGCTCTCTCGGGGATGCCCCTCACTGTTTATGGCGATGGCACACAAACTCGGGCGTTTGCCTACGTGGGGGACGTCGTGGAAGCCCTGATTGCGCTGATGGAGGAGCCACGCGCTCACGGCGAAGTCTTCAATGTTGGAAATGACCGAGAGATTTCGATCGAAGGATTAGCTCGGCTCGTCATCGAACGAACTCAGAGCACGAGCACGATCGAGTACATTCCTTTCGAGAAGGCCTACGACGAGAATTTTGAGGACTTGCAGCGGCGGGTGCCTGATTTGACGAAAATTCGAAACCTGATTGGCTATCAGCCCAAGGTCTGCATTGAGGAGATTATCGACCGGGTGGCGGACTACATCAGAGGTCGTCGTCATGAGTAAAACCAACCCACGAAGCAAAGCTCAAGTTTGGGGCGAGCGCATGAGCGAACCCCCGCATCCTGAGACCGTGGCTTATTGCGCGGGACGCGACGTCATGGCGCGTCCGATGGCTGATGCCGTCTTGATCCCCTACGACATCTGGCAAAACCGTGCTCATGTTGCAATGCTGGCTCGTCAGGGGATCATGAACTCGCGTGCGGCACGGGATGTACTCGCTGCGCTGGACAAGTTCGAACAGCTTTATCATGAGGAAAAGATTGCCCTCGACCCCGCCAAAGAGGATGTCCACATCAACATCGAGCACTTTGTGGCGGAAACGGTGGGGCAGGAAGCGGCGGGAGCCATGCACACCGCTCGCAGCCGTAATGATCAAACAGCAACGGTAGTGCGCATGTACGTGCGCGACGAGCTTTTGCGGCTGGTTCAACAGCTCAGCGAGCTCGTGGAGAGCCTCCTGCGCCTTGCAAAACGCACCCGGGAGATTCCCGTCGCCGGGCTCACCCATTATCAGCCGGCCAGCGTCACGACGATGGGACATTGGTTTGCCTCGTATGCGCAGGCGCTGCTTCGTGACCTTGACCGCTTTTTGGCGTCCTACGACCGCATCAACATCTCACCGCTCGGCGCCGCAGCTTCTTTCGGGACCTCCTGGCCGATTGACAGGGAATTTACGGCGCAATGTCTCGGCTTTGATAGCGTCCAGGAGAATACACTCGATTGTATCACAAA
>FWWL01010048.1_pt1 | contig 11133 bp, 10 predicted proteins | sample 2228331 | NCBI WGS metagenome assembly FWWL01 (sample SAMEA103939775, study PRJEB20133) | metagenome
AGGTAAGCGCCGCGCGTGGCGCAGCATAGCAACGCTCTTTCCTACAGGGGCGCGGCGGGGTTAGGCTTGCCGCCATGCCGCGCCCCGTTCCCTCTGTCAGCCTTTGCGCACAATCTGCGCCGCGTGTTCCGGCGCGCGAAAGGGGGGCGTTCGGGGCCCGGAGTTTTGCTCCTGGATAGTGTCTCATGTGTCTCCAACAGCCGGTTGGAGCGGTATGGGCCTGAACGGTGCCACTGCGCGCAAGACCCGAGTCGGGCCCGCAATCCCGCAGGCAATTCTACGATGCAACCTTCAGCGTGTTTACGCCCGCGGCATCCGCCCCGGCCTCACCCGAAAGGCCGATAAACATCGTGTCGATGATCCGCGCCAGCTTGGCCTCGGTCAGCTTGTCGCCAAGATAGATCAGCGCATCGGGCAGGGTGTAATTGCTGATCATCTGGTTGATCAGCGACAGTGCTTCGTCAATCTCCAGCCCGGCGAAGAAGCCTTCGGCCTGCGCCTCGGCGATCAGCTCGCACAGGTAGTGGTCGGCAAGATCGACATAGGAGCGCACCCGCTCGAAATTGGCGGCGCCCATCTCGCACAGCACGGTGAAGAACTGCGGATCGGCGCGGAACCGTTCCTGCGAGATGACGAAGCGGCGGCGGAAGAATTCGTACATCTTGCGCTGCGGCGGGAGATTGCTCGCCAGCACCTCCTCCATCACCGCCAGCTGCGGGGCGAGCCAGGTCTGGGCGACGGCATCGAACAGGTCGTCATAATCGGCGAACAGCGCTTCGAAGCGCGCGCGGGTCAGCCCGCTTTCGGCCATGGCGACGGTCCACGGCACTTCCGCACCGCGTTCCTTGACCAGATCGAGCACGTGGCGCGCGATCCGCTCGCGCTCGGCTTCCCGGGTCGCTTCGTTCAATACCATGTCGCTCGCGCCTCCTCGCGTTCCCGCCAGCATAGGCGATGCGGGCGCGGGCCGAAAGGGTCGCTCGTCGATTTTTGTGCGACGCAGCAAGGGGAAGGCCGAGATGCGGCCGGGATCAAGCCTTGGGCGGCATGGGGAAAAAGGCGGACGTCCGCCGCTTGTAATCGGCGTATTTGTCGCCCCGGGACTTGTCCATGCCCTTCTCCAGCAGGGTCACGCCCGACCAGCGGGTCAGGGTGAAGCTGAGGAACAGCGGGCCGATGACGGTCGCGGCGGCATAGCCCCATCCGGCCGCCGCGCAGGCGAGCCAGATGCCCCACCAGGCGCAGAAGTCGCCGAAGTAGTTGGGATGGCGGGTGTAGCGCCACAACCCGGTGTCGAGCACCTGACCCGCGTTCGCCGGATCGGCCTTGAAGCGGGCAAGCTGCCAATCGCCGACCCATTCGAAGAACACGCCGACGCTCCACAGCGCAAGGCCCGCCCAGGCGAACGGGGTGATCGGGGCGGGCTCGGGGCTGGCGAGGATGCCGACCTGTGCGGGAGAGGAGACCATGAACAGCAGCACCGCCTGCATCAGCCAAACGCGGGTCAGCGCCGCGCTGGCGAACCGGCCCTGCTCGCGCGCTTTGCGCATGATCATCTTGTAGCGCTTGTCCTCGCCCTCCCGCCGCCAGCGGCGAAACAGGTGGATGCCGAGCCGGAAGCCCCAGGCGGCGGCCATCGCCATGATCAGCGTGGCGAGCGCGCCCGGCCCGTCCGGCACGTGCAGCCAGCTCGCCACCGCGAGAATGCCCATCCCCGCGCCCCAGAAGGCATCGATGAAGGAGACATCGTTGATGCGGACCGAAATCGCCCACTGGATCAGCACCAGCACCAGCAAGATCGCGGCGTTCAACGCGAGGAGTTCAAACATCGTTCTTCCCCGCGATGATGTCGCGCGCCTGCTGTTCCAGCACCTTGAAGCGCTCGTAATCGGGCAGCTTCGAGCGGAACCATTCGGCCAGTTTGAGCAGGTCTTCGCCGTAATTGCCCGTGGGGATCATCGGCGGCCCGAAGCTGACGATCTTGGCGCCGTGATCGGCAAAGGCGGGGACGATCGGGACGTTGGCGGCGCGGGCAATGTGGTAGAAGCCCGAACGCCACTTGCCATCCGATTTGCGGGTGCCTTCACAGGCGATCACCAGCGCCAGTTCATCGCGCACGGCGAATTCGGCGGCGACCTGCTCGGTGGCGTTGGCCTTGGCGGTGCGATCGACCGGGATGCCGCCCATGTCGAGCATGAAGTTCTTCATGATACCCTGAAACAGCGTGTGCTTGCCCATGAAGTTGGGTTTCACGCCTTCCTCATGCGTGGCACCGGTGAAGAACACGAAATCCCAGTTGGAGGTATGCGGCGCGCCTGCCAGCACATACTTCTTCAGATGTCTGGGCAGCGGATCGACGACCTTCCATCCTTGCGCATACCAGATGGCAAGGATGATCCGCCGCACGATGCGCGACAGCAAGGTGGGCGCGCGAGCGGGCGCCGGAGTCACAGATTTTTGCAAGCGGTACGCCCCTCCCAAAAGGCCGGATGCTTGTGGCCTAACTTGCGTTATCTACGCAAGGGCAAGAGCAGCGGTTTCAGACTACATCCGGAACACGCCGAAATGAGGCCGCTCGGCAATCGGAGCCTCAAGACACGCCGCAAACGCCAGCCCCAGCACATCGCGGGTCTGCACCGGGTCGACCACGCCGTCGTCCCACAGGCGGGCGGTGGCGTAGTAGGGGTTGCCCTCGTCCTCGTATTTCTGGCGGATGGGGGCCTTGAAGGCTTCGGCCTGTTCGGGGGTCCAGCTGTCGGCGTCGCGGTGGACGGTGGCGAGGACGCTTGCCGCCTGCTCCCCGCCCATCACCGAGATGCGCGCATTGGGCCAGGTGAACAGGAAGCGGGGGCTGTAGGCCCGCCCGCACATGCCGTAATTCCCCGCCCCAAAGCTGCCACCGATCACCACGGTGACCTTGGGGACGGTCGCGGTGGCAACCGCGGTGACGAGCTTCGCGCCATGCTTGGCGATGCCTTCCGCCTCGTATTTCCCGCCGACCATGAAGCCGCTGATGTTCTGGAGGAACAGCAGCGGAATGCGGCGCTGGCAGGCGAGCTCGATGAAATGCGCGCCCTTCTGCGCGCTCTCGGAGAACAGCACGCCGTTGTTGGCAAGGATCGCGACGGGCATCCCCCAGATATGCGCGAAACCGCAGACCAGCGTGCTGCCGTAGTGCTGTTTGAACTCGTGGAATTCGGAGCCGTCCACCAGCCGCGCGATCACTTCCTTGACGTCATAGGGCGCGCGCACATCCTCGGGGATGAGGGCGTAGAGATCATCCGCGTCGAACTTGGGCGGTCGCGGGTCCTTCAGCGCCATGTCCTTCGCCGCGCCGGTGTTGGCGCCGAGGTGCGAGACAATATCGCGCACGATGGTCAGCGCGTGTTCGTCATTTTCGGCCAGGTGATCGACCACGCCCGATTTCTTCGCGTGAAGGTCGCCCCCACCCAAGTCTTCCGCCGTGATCTCCTCGCCCGTCGCGGCCTTCACCAGCGGTGGGCCGGCGAGGAAGATGGTGCCCTGATTGCGGACGATCACGGTCTCGTCGGACATGGCGGGCACATAAGCCCCGCCCGCGGTGCAGCTACCCATGACGCAGGCGATCTGCGGGATGCCGAGCGCGCTCATGTTCGCCTGATTGAAGAAGATCCGGCCGAAGTGGTCGCGATCCGGAAACACTTCCGCCTGATGCGGCAGGTTCGCCCCGCCGCTGTCGACGAGGTAGATGCACGGCAAGCGGTTCTCCTGCGCGATCTCCTGCGCGCGCAGGTGCTTCTTGACCGTCATCGGGTAATAGGTGCCGCCCTTCACCGTCGCATCGTTGCACACGATCATGCACTGGCGGCCCGAAACGCGGCCCACCCCGCAGATGATCGAGGCGCCGTTGACGTCGCCCTCATACATGCCGTTGGCAGCCAATTGCCCGATTTCGAGGAAGGGCGAACCCGGATCGAGCAACCGCTCCACCCGCTCGCGGGGGAGCAGCTTGCCGCGCGAAACATGCCGCTCGCGATGCTTCTCCGGCCCGCCCAACGCGGCCTCGGCCACGCGCGCGCGGAGTTCCTGCGCGAGGGCATGGTTGTGTGCGAACCGGGCCTTGGCCTCAGGGCTCTCGCGGTCGAGCTTGGTGGTGAGGGTGGGGGCGGTCATTTCAGCGTTTCCTGACGAATTCGGCCCTAAGCACCAAGCCCTTGATGCCGGGATATTTGCAGTCGATCTCCTGCGCGTCGCCGGTCAGGCGGATCGACTTGATCAGCGTGCCCTGCTTAAGCGTCTGGCCTGCGCCCTTGACCTCCAAGTCCTTGATCAGCGTGACCGCATCGCCATCGGCGAGGATGTTGCCGACCGCATCGCGCACCTCGACCCGCTCTTCCGCCGCGCGCTTGGCGGCGAGTTCGGACGCAGGCAGCCATTCGCCGCTCGCCTCGTCATAGACGTAATCTTCGTCGCTGCTCATGAGGCGTTGTCCGGCTTTAAGAGAGTGATGATCATGCCGCTGATGTCCGCATATAGTGCCAGGATTTGGCGATCCCCACGGCAAAGACCAGTCCCATGATACCGGTGATCGCCGAGGTTACGGCCATGAATGCGAAGCTCGCGTCCGGCCCCCAGGTCTGCGGAAAGGCGAGCAATGCCGTTCGCGCCAGCAGCACGGCCGCGATGGCAACAAGACCCGTGCGCAGCAGCGGCACCCGGCGGACGATCCCCGCCCCGGAGAGCGCGAAAATGGCCCACCCTGCAAGAATGACCGCGATGATCGCGGTAATGATTGCCGGCCGCCACGAACCGGCCTCATCAAGCCGGGCCATTTGTTCGCCAGCCCCGAAGAAGCGGTACCAGTCCCCGCCCCCGATTATCGCGGCGACATGGAGCAGCGCGGCGAGCAGGCTCATGGCAGCGGCGGCGAGCAGCCAGTTCTTGCCCTTGGACATCATCCCGCCGCCCCGATCAACTCACGCCCGATCAGCATCCGCCGGATTTCGTTCGTGCCCGCCCCGATGTCGAGCAGCTTGGCGTCGCGCATATAGCGCTCCACCGGCCAATCGGTGGTGTAACCCGCGCCGCCCAGCGCTTGCACGCTCTCGGCGGCGACCTTGAAAGCGTTCTCGCTCGCGAGCAGGATCACGCCTGCCGCGTCAAACCGCGTCGTCTGGCCCGCGTCGCAAGCCTTGGCGACCGCATAGGTGTAGGCGCGCGCGGATTGGAGCGCGACATACATGTCGGCGACCTTGGCCTGCATCAGCTGGAAGCTGCCGATGGGCTTTCCGAACTGCTTTCTCTCGCGCAGGTAGGGGATCACCGTGTCGAGGCACGCCTGCATGATGCCGAGCTGCAATCCGGCGAGCACCACGCGCTCGTAATCGAGCCCGCTCATCAGCACGCCGACACCGCCGTTCAATGGCCCCATCACGCGGTCTTCTGGGATGAAGCAGTCGTTGAACACCAGCTCGGCGGTGGGCGAGCCCTTCATGCCGACCTTGCTGATTTTCTGGCCGATGGCGAATCCCTCGTCGCCCTTCTCGATCAGGAAGGCGGTGATGCCGCGGCTGCCCGCGCTGTCATCGGTCTTGGCATAGACCACCAGCGTATCGGCTTCGGGCGCGTTGGTGATCCAGAACTTGGTGCCGTTGAGGACATAGCCACCCTGCACGGCGTCAGCCTTCAGTTTCATCGAAACCACGTCCGACCCCGCGCCCGCCTCGGACATGGCGAGGCTGCCGACGTGTTCGCCGGAAATCAGCTTGGGGAGATACTTCGCCTTCTGCTCATCATTCCCCCAGCGGCGGATCTGGTTGAGACAGAGGTTGGAATGCGCGCCATACGACAGGCCGATGCTGGCGCTCGCGCGGCTGACTTCCTCGACCGCGATCACGTGTTCGAGATAGCCGAGGCCCAGCCCGCCCCATTCTTCCTCGACCGTGATGCCGTGCAGACCGAGCGTGCCCATCGGCTCCCACAATTCGCGCGGGAAGCGGTCTTCGCGGTCGGTGCTTGTCGCCAAGGGCGCGATCTGCTCGTCGGCAAAACGGGCGGTGCTCTCGCGGATCATCTCGGCCGCTTCGCCGAGCTGGAAGTCGAAGTCGGGGGTGGCGCGCATGATTCGTTCCTCGCCGGGTAATGATTGTTCTGCGACTGCGCATAGCAAGCTGCGGGGCAAAGGCCAATCGCTGCGGCTGGCGCTGGCCTGTCGATCCCGCTAGTCCTGCGAAGGATGGCAGATCGCGCCCCCCTCCTCCGCTTCGAGCGCGTGATCTGCCGCTTCGGCGAGATCACCGCGGTGGGCGGCGTCACCTGCGACATCGCGCCGGGCTGCTTCGTTGCGCTGGTGGGCGCTTCGGGTTCGGGCAAGTCGACGCTGCTCAAGACGGTCAACACGCTGGTTGAGCCCACGACAGGCCGCGTGCTGTTCGCGGGCGAAGACGTGAGCGCGCTCAAGCCCGCGCAGTTGCGCCGCCGCGTCGGATATGTGTTTCAGGGCATCGGCCTGTTCCCGCATTTCACGGTGGCCGAGAACATCGCCATCGGCCCGCGCCTCACCGGCGACGCCCTTCCGCCAGAGCGGGTCGCCGAGTTGCTCGATCTGGTGGAACTCGATGCGGCGATGGGCGCGCGGATGCCCGATGAACTTAGCGGCGGGCAGCGCCAGCGCGTCGGCGTGGCGCGCGCGCTGGCGGGGGAGCCGGAGCTGCTGATCATGGACGAGCCCTTCGGCGCGCTCGATCCGATCACCCGCGATGCGCTGGGCCGCAAGGTGCGCGAGCTGCACGACACGCTCGGCCTGACTACGGTGATGGTGACGCACGACATGGCCGAAGCGCTGCTGCTGGCCGACCGGGTGCTGGTGATGGATCGCGGGCAACTGGTCGCCGACGAAAGTCCGCGCGCGCTGCTTGCCGGAGCGGGCGGCGAGGTGGCGCAGGGCCTCGTTGCGGTGCCGCGCCAGCAGGCCGAGCGGCTGGCCGAGATGGAGCGGCCCGCCTGATGGGCGATATCTGGGACATCCTCCCCGGCCTTGGCGACAAGCTGGCGGCGCACGTGGTGCTTTCGGCCAGCGCGATCGGCCTCGCCATGCTGATCGCCTTGCCGATGGCGGTGTGGGCGAGCCGTTCGAAGACGGTGTCGCGGCTGGCACTGAGCCTTGCGAGCCTCGTCCAGACCATCCCCGCGCTGGCGCTGCTGGCGCTGTTCTTCCCGCTGCTGCTGTCCCTGCGCGCCGTGTTCGGCGAGGGCCTGCCGACGCTGGGCTTCCTGCCCGCCCTGCTCGCGCTGACGCTCTATGCACTGCTGCCGATCCTGCGCAATGCGGTGACGGCGCAGGCCAATCTCGACCCGGAAATCCTCGAGGCGGCGGACGGCGTGGGCATGACCAGGTGGCAGAAGCTCTATCTGGTCGAAGCGCCGCTCTCGGCCCCCTTCATCATGGCCGGCATCCGCACTGCGAGCGTGTGGACGATCGGGGCGGCGACGCTCGCCACCACGATCGGCCAGCCGAGCCTTGGCGATCCGATCTTCGCCGGGCTGCAAACGCAGAACTGGGCGCTGGTGCTGGCGGGGTGTCTGGCGAGCGCGGGGCTGGCGCTGGCGGCGGATAACCTCCTCTGGGTGATCGAGGTCGGCCTTGCTCGGCGCAAGCGGTGGATGACCTTCGGCGGGATTGCGGTTGTGGCGGTGGGCATCCTCGCCGCGTTGTGGGCGCAGGGCGCGGGCAGCAGCGATGAGCGCCGCATCGTGATAGCCTCCAAGCAATTCTCCGAGCAATATATCCTCGCCCAGCTGATCGGCGCGCGGCTGGAGGCGGCGGGTTACGCGGTCGAATATCGCGACGGTCTGGGGAGCGCTGTGGTCCATTCGGCGGTCGCCAGTTCGAGCATCGACATCTCGGTCGATTACACCGGCACGATCTGGACGAATTACCTGAACCGCTCGGACAATCCGGGCCGCGAGGCGATGTACGAGACGATCCGCGCGTGGGAATGGCGCGAGAACGGCGTGAAGGTGCTGGGTCGCCTCGGGTTCGAAAACGCCTATGCCTTCGCCATGCGCGAAGACCGCGCGCGCGAACTGGGCGTCGCCAGCCTCGCCGATCTCGCCGCGGTCGCGCCGCGCCTGACCGTGGGCGGCGACCCCGAATTCTTCGAGCGGCCCGAATGGATCGCGGTCAGGGACGCCTATGGCCTCGATTTCGCGCGCAACCGCAACTTCGCGCCGACCTTCATGTACAACGCGCTCCAATCGGGCGAGGCCGACGTGATCAGCGCCTATACCTCCGACGGGCGGATCGCGGCGGACCGGCTGGTGGTGCTCGAAGACCCCAAGGGCGCGCTGCCGAGCTATGACGCGATGCTGATGCTCTCCCCCCGCATCGCCGGAGACGCAGGCGTGATCGCCGCGCTCGAACCGCTGATCGGCGCGATCAGCGTCGAGGCGATGCGCGAGGCGAACTTGGCGGTCGACCGCGAGGATGCCCAGAAGATGACCCCCAGGGCGGCGGCGGCGCAACTCTCCAGAGACATCCGTCGTCCCGGACTTGATCCGGGACCGCTCTCGTCCGAGCGCTAGCGGTGCGCGGTGGCTGGGTCGAGCTCATCGAGAGCGACAATCCGGCGTCGGAGCCTATCGAACCCGATCCCGGATCAAGTCCGGGATGACGACTTTGGCCTAAGCCACCTTCTCCCACACCTGCGTCTGGCAAAACGGGCCGATGCAACCCTTTACCTCGAGCGCGTTCGCGCTCTTGCGACGGATGACCGAGCGGTAGCTCTTGCCGCTTTTGGGATCGTAGATCTGGCCGCGCCACAAGTCGCCATCGGCGGTGAAGGACGACAGGATTGCGCTGCCCAGCAGCCGCCGCTTGCGCTTGGCCGGATCGGGGTTGTTGATGTCGCGCTGGTCGTTGCCCTGCGGCGGGGCGACGAGGAACTTCTCGATCGTGCCGCACAGCGCCTTGCCGCAGGGGGCGATCACGATCACGGCATCCTTGTCTGCGGTCAGCCAGCGGCCCGCGACGGGTTCGGCGGCGCTGGCGGGCGCGATGCCTGCAAGGAGAGGGGCAACAAACAGGGCCAGACGCGCCATCATCCTGCAATTCTCCTCTTCGCCGACAGGGCATTCGCACGCCGCGCCGCGCCGGTTACACTCAGTCGAACCCGGCCCCGAAGGGCCAGCGCCGCCCGCACAGGCCCAGCACCTTGAACAGCCGCCCCATCTCGCTGTCCTTGACCAGCCGGTCGCGCTGGCGCTGGAACTTCGGTCGCTCGTAAGGGGCGCGCCGGATCAGCATTTCCATGCGGGTGTCGATCCCCATCTGGATCAGCCATTCGCCCTGATATTGCAGCCCCATCACATCCGCGCCGTGCTGCTGCGCGACCAGCTGGAGCAGCTCGAAATCGACGTGGGCGGTAAGGTCCGCATCGCCCGGATGGGCAAAGACATCGACCTTGTTGTGGCTCTTCAACGCCTGCAGGGTCGATCCCGAGCGCAGTTCCTCATGCCCGTAGTCGATGATCAGCGCCGCGCCGCCCTGATCCTTCAGCCGGCGCGAAATCTCGGCCATGACCGCGACTGCCGCAGGGCTGGTTTCGATCAGCGTGCCCTGCGAGGCCGTGACCCAGCTGGGGGGTACGATATGGTCCATCCGCTCCTTGCCGGTGACGAAGGTGAAGGCGTCGCCATCCAGCCCCACCATCCGCGGATACCAGCCATCGACCGACCGGATCAGGTGCTGCACCGGCAGCGCGTCGAAAAACTCGTTGGCGATGATCAGTAGCGGGGCATCGTCGGGCAGGGTCGAGATGTCGTGGTGGTGGATGCAATCGGGGAAGGCCTCGCGCTGGAGCTTGCGCAGCGTCGCCGAGGTTTCGACAAAGTGCACCTGCGGGGTCAGCCCCTGCTTGGCCGCCGCGCCGAGCGCATCCTTGGCGAGCGTCCCGCGCCCCGGCCCCAGTTCGACATAGTGGATATATTTGCGCCGGGTCATCTTCGACCACAGGTCGGCGAACCACACCCCGATCAGCTCACCGAAGACCTGCGTGATCTCGGGCGCGGTGATGAAATCGCCCTGTTCGCCCAGCGGATCGCGACTGGCGTAGTAGCGCGCATTGCTCTCGCCCATATATTGCGAGAGCGGGATCGGGCCGGTCTCGCGGATCAGGCGGCGCAGCACCTTGGGCACATCGACCTGCGCGCGGGCGAGCACTTCGGCTTCGAGCCGGGCCTGTTCGGCGGCGGCGGCTTCCTCCGCCTCGCGCCTGGCCTGTTCCTCGGCGGCGATGCGGGCGGCCTCTTCCTCAGCGGCCTTGCGGGCGGCCTCTTCGGCCTCGCGCTTGGCTTTTTCCTCGGCGGCCAGCCTCGCAGCTTCCTCGGCCTCGCGGCGGGCCTTTTCCTCGGCTTCTTTCTTCGCCTTGGCTTCGGCTTCCTTGCGCGCCTTTTCCTCGGCGGCTTTGCGGGCCTTCTCTTCCGCCGCGGCCTTGGCTTCGGCTTCGCGCCGGGCTTTCTCCTCGGCGGCCTTGCGGGCTTTCTCTTCGGCTTCGGCGCGCGCCTTGGCCTCGGCCTCGGCCTTGGCGCGGGCCTTGGCTTCGGCACGGGCGCGGGCTTCGGCTTCCTTCTTGAGCCGGGCTTCCTCGGCAGCCCTGGCGCGGGCCTCTTCCTCGGCGCGCTTGCGCGCTTCGGCGATGCGGCGCGCCTCTTCCTCGGCCCGGGCACGCTCGGCGGCTTCGGCAGCCTCGGCCTCGCGGCGCGCTTTCTCCTCGGCTTCGGCGCGGGCCTTGGCCTCGGCGATCTCGCGGGCCTTGGCCTCCTTGCGCAGCCGCGCTTCCTCGGCTGCCTTGGCGCGGGCTTCGGCTTCGGCACGCTGACGGGCCTCGACCTCGGCGAGCTTGCGGGCGCGGGCCTCGGCAGCGGCTTTCTCGCGGGCCTCGCGCTCGGCCCTGGCGCGCGCTTCGGCTTCGGCCTTTTCGCGGGCACGGGCTTCCTTCAGCGCGCGCGAGCGTTCTTCGGCCTCGGCCTTGGCACGGGCGAGCGCTTCGGCCTTTTCGCGCAGCGCTGCTTCGGCCCGCTGGCGCGCCTCGGCCTTGGCCTGTTCGCGCGCCGCTGCCTCCGCCTCGGCGCGCTGCCGGGCGCGTGCCGCCTGTT
>FWWL01010049.1_pt1 | contig 11131 bp, 8 predicted proteins | sample 2228331 | NCBI WGS metagenome assembly FWWL01 (sample SAMEA103939775, study PRJEB20133) | metagenome
TTGTTACTTGGCCCGCCCATGGATGTTGCAATTGGCCGGTGACAAGTCCACGCGGAGCTGAGCGAATTTCAGCCCGCTTTTAGAAAACCACTTTGCCAGAGGACCCACGCAGCGACACCAACGAGGCAGCCGCCCAGGTGGGCAAGGGCCGAGACGTTGGTCACGCCCTGAATCTGTTCGATCGCCAGGACCATCTGAAGGACCAACCAGGCAAAAAAACCGGCCCAGGCCGGAAATTGAATCCAACGAAAAAACAGGAAATAGCGGAACATGATTCCCAGTCGCGCGCTGGGAAACCTCAAGGCGTAAAATGCGATGATTCCCGAAATACCGCCACTGGCCCCGATACACGGTATCGTGCTGCGGGGATCACCCAGGATATGGAAAATGTCGCCTACCAGTGCCGCCAGGCCCAGTAACGCCGCGAAGCGCCACCGCCCTAAGTCGTCCTCCACTTGGTCCCCAAAGACGAGGAGAAAGTAACCGTTACCCAGGAGATGCCAAAAGCTTCCGTGCAAGAAAAAGCTGGTGATTAGGGTCAATCCACCAAGCCGCATGAAGTCGGCAGGTTTTAGCCCTAGCATATCGACAATGGTCTCAAGGTGGCTAAAAGTGAGCAAAAAAGTTACCACCATGGTAGCCGTGGCGGACCACGTCAGCCACGGTACACCGCGGACGGCGGGCGCGTCCAGCTCCACCGGCAGTCCGAGGATCCCGGGAATCCATTGCCACCAGTCCTCGGGGTATTGGTCGTCCGCGGTCGCCAATTGCTCCCGCTTTTTGAGTCGTTCCAGTTCCAGCAGGGCCAGCTTCTCTCTCGCCTCGGGCGGGAGGTCCTCGCCGGTGGGTGGTTTTGCTATTGGGGGCGGCAGTTGCTCGAGTTCTTGCCTATCGAACCAAACGAATTGACACCGGGTACAAACATCGAGAACCAGTGGTTTCTCTATCCCGGCAACAGCGACGTCGGCCATCCTGCGGCGGCAAACAGGACACTCGGCACCGGCCCGAGGCTGTGTTTTGTGGGCACGACTCCAAAGATCTCGGATGATACTTTGCGGAACGAGCTTGCGTAACACGGGCACCGAAACGGCGAATCCCCGACATGAAGCGCACTGGTACACCAGCCCCTGAGGGCGTTTCAATTGGGTCAGCCGACTTTGGCAGCGGGGACAAATCATCGTGAAGAGTTTCCCGATTTAGCACGCGGTCAGCGTACTCGGTTCGCCGTGTGCCCTGGACCTCGCTTCCGGGACGATCGGCAAATTGCGGCCATTATAATCCCACGGGGCGATCATCCACCAGCTTGGCGGACCCGGGCGAGTTCCCCGTTTGAACACTGACTTATGGAGTTTCCAGGAAGGCCCTCCACAAACGCGGGAGAGTGGCCTGAACGTCGTATGTTTGACAAGCGGCCGGGGGATGGCACCGCAGCTACAGAGGGGAGCAATACCAACCTCTTGGGCGGGTACATTATTATGGTCGCCGGCAAATGACCAGCCAGCCTTGTCCAACTACAGGAGGGTGCTGTTTGCCACGAAATTGTCACAGAAGAGCGACTATCAACCGGCGACGACGCAAAAGCTGGTGTGAGTTACGAGCGCCAGTTACCAATCCCCTATCTTTGGGGAGTCAAGCACCGACCTGCTTGGGCTTGCCATTATCGCCAAACGGTCCAGCAAAACCGACAAGTGTCTTATGATTGCCGCAGGATTTAAGCGGAGACGACTCGGCATGCCCAACTGCAAGTGCCGGCGCAGGGACTCGAACCCCGGACACGCGGATTATGATTCCGCTGCTCTAACCAACTGAGCTACGCCGGCAGGTCTGGGCCCACCAAAGGCCTTTACTGAAACATAACCTCTCGACTGGATGCGGACAAGGGGGCAGCACGCCACATGTTCTGACTCACCCTTTATGTTCCGATTCACCACTGTCTGCTGGGGTCCATCAGGCCGAGTGTATAGCTGGGCAACACGCGACGTGTGGGAACCTCCCCGCATTCGCGTGTGCCAAGTAACGGGAGATGTGACGCTAGCTTCATTTCGGCTACGCCCTAACCGGTGGGTTGGCCACCACTTGCTGCACCGCTTCGCCAGGCAACCTGGGGTAATTAGGAAAGATGGTAGCAAGCAGGGGATTTCCGTGACCAACAGGGAAAAACACCGTCGTCTGCGAAAAAGCGTTACCCGTGCCTGTCGTAACTGCGATAAAACGGTTTTTCGACAAATTCGGAACATTTTCGCAAAATTGACTGGCCCCGTCGGTCCGATAAAAAAAGGGCGGTCATTAGGTGGGATGCCCTTTTTGGCCGTTGCAGTTCAGACAGCATGTGTGGGCATATATGGGTTGACGACGATCGCCACAGTTTCGGGCGTCGTTGGTTGTTTCGTCGCTCCAACAAACGAGGATTGTCCCGATGCGTAGCGTCGGCCGTTTTTTGGTGGTAGTCGGTTCATTCATTGCAATCTGGCAGGCTTCTCTTGCGATTGGCCAGGCGGTCCCCTCAATTTGGTATGAGGACGTGGGGATGGCCCGACGTGTTGCCACCGAAACCAATCGTCTCCTCTTGATTCATTTTTGGGCGGAATGGTGTCGTCCCTGTCGTCAAATGGAGGCGGAGGTCTTTTCCCGCCCAGACGTCCTTTCTGCCCTGGCGACCAATTATGTGGCGGTGAAGGTCAATTTCGATCGCGCCCCGGAACTTGTGCGGGAGTTCCGAATCGAATCGATACCGACCGATGTCATCCTCACGCCCAATGGGGAGGTCCTTCAAAAGTTTGTAGGCGGGTCTTCGGCCGAACGGTACATCGACCGGATTAACCAGGTGGCTTACACGTATCAACAACGGCGGACAATGGTGGCAAGGGCAAACACCGCGTCGGCCACACCGCCGTTGACGCCCGGATATGGCAATCCCGCGTGGTCCTCTCCATCGTCACAGGGTAGTGGAATGTCCATACGTCCGATGGATCAGCCCCCGACGATGGCCATGAACGCCGGGAGCTCGTTGCCGCAGTCGGGACCGGGCAATTTGCCGCCTCATAGCCAAGGTTACTTCACCGGGCAACCGTTGGCCCCCTCCCCTGCTTCGATGAGTTATGGTCAGGCTCCTGCTGGCCCCTTCGGTTTTGTCTCGCCTCAAAACCAAGTTATTCCACCATCACCACCGGTGGGTTCGCCTGCTTGGGGCAGCGGCACACCGCTAGCGACGACCAGTGCCCCACCTGCTTCACCGGCAGACACATCACTCCAGATGATGCAGGGTCCGAATCAGAGCATGCAGAGTTATACGACTTCTTTGACACGGCCCGCGGGGAATTTGGGGCCTTCGCAAAGCTTTGTTGGGCCGTCCCAGGTGGCCCAGGGGGCACCGTCATCGCCACCTGTCACGGAAGCACAGCCGCCCGCGGCTCCTGTGGCGAGTGCCGCCCCGGTACGTCAATCGCCAAAACCCAAGGTTGAAATCCCGCCCGGCAATCCGCCTCTGGCTCTCGAGGGATATTGCCCTGTGAGTTTGACGGACAAGCAACGTTGGGTCCTGGGAAATCCACGATGGGGGGCACGGCACGAAGGCCGTACGTATCTCTTTGCCGGTCCCGAGGAACAACAGAAGTTCCTGGCCAACCCCGATCGTTACGCCCCGGTGCTTTCGGGCATGGACGTGGTCCAGCTCGTCGAGTCCACGCAATTGACGGAAGGCCGACGGGAATACGGGGCCTGGTTTGGTGGACGTGTTTACCTCTTTAGTAGTGAAGAGTCCTATCAGAAGTTCAGCCTCGATCCCTATCGGTACATCAACGGACTGCCACAGGCCGTTGCCCGTCTGTCTCAGCAAATTCAGGGAGAGGCGTCCCTGACAACGTCGCCGGGGAACGTGGCGGCTTCCAATGTTCCCTCGCAATCCCCTGTGGGTGTGGGTCAACCTTCTGTGGGAAATCTCCCTTTGAAGCCACCCGTCTCTACGCCGACGGCACCGTCCATGAGTGCTCCGACAAATCCGCCTGTTGATACGGTGGGTGGAGCGCCGACGGCAAGTGCGACCTCGTGGGCTCCGCCGCCGACGGTCAATATTCAGCTTCCGCCGTCGGTTCAGGCGGTGGCCAACGGAACGTCATCGCCCGACCAGCCCCGCTGGCCGGTGGCCCAACGCCCGCGTTGGTGATCGGAAACCGTTCTTGGAGGGAATAAGCTTCTTCCCGGCGGCGAGTACGGTTTTCCAGGGGGGTTATCCCCAACAGCCAACCGCTCGGCCATGATGCCGAAGGGCGCTAAACGGTTTCTTGAGGGGGCCTCATGGGCTGCGTGCGGCGAGGCTGGAAGAGCCCTCCGCTTGTGCCGCTTTTCTCCCGTCTGTTCGGCATTTTTGCAAGGACAGTAGCGCAAACGCCGTACCGTACTGCTGGTGATAGTCATACAGCGGGTAATCCCACCAAGATCCGTCCTTTTCCTGAAGGTTGACAAGGATGGCGGCAAGGTGGTTGTAATAAGTGGCCCGCTCCTCCTGCGGAAGCAGCTCGATACAACGTGAGGCGTAATAGTGCCCATAGTAGAAGAAGTATCCCGCAATCGCGAAGAAGGATTCATGGGGAATCGGACGCTTTCGCCCGAGATCGAGCCAACCATCGCGGGCAAAGAAACGATCCAGCCATGCCCGGAGGACCTCATCGGTAACGCTCTCGTCCCCCCAAAGCCGCATCGCGAGATTGCAGGCCTGGGATCGGCCGAGACTCCCCGCCGGGCGATTGACCGGGTGCATGGGCACCATCTTGAGATACTCGCCATAGCAGTAGCTAAAGTCCGGTTTCCGTTGTCGCAGGATGGAGTCTTTGGCGCGGTCAATAATCTTCGGTGGGACGGTTAACCCCACCTGTTTGGCATCATGCAAGGCCACCAGTACCGTGGCCGTCACAAAGCTAATCGTCGAACTGCCGGGCTTTTGGGTCCCGTAATCAAAGTCATAGTAGGCCCAACCGCCGTTCAGGCATTCGTAACGTATCAGACGGTCGAGCTGACCCTCCATCAAGTTACGCAGCGCCGCCTGCCGTTCCGGCCGACCTTTGTGCCGCTGGATGAGCCGCGTCAAGGCCTGCAGGGCGTAAGCATGGGCCCACGTATTGTAAATAGCATCGGGCGTTGCCCGGCGAACATTGCCGAGGTTCTCCAACAGCCATTGCTCGCCCCGATCAATCGCCTCCTGGACCTCCGATCGAGAGTCTTTGGTGTCAATCAGGGCAGAAATGCAAAGCGAGGTCACGGCCGCGCGAAACGCCTGGTGGGCACCGGGCACCGGGGCATAGATATTGAGTCCCTTGGTGTTCCGTGCCGAACCCCATGAACCATCCCGGTTTTGCCGTAACAGTAAAAAATCCACACCTCGGCGGATCGCACGTTGCACGGCCTCCGGTGGCACCGCTTCAACGGGTTTGGGCTTGGGACCCGTCGTTGCCAACGGCGAAACGGAGGTTGATACCGCCTCCTCGGCAAGCAACTGCGGCACGCTGTGGCCGAACCACAGCACCAGCAAGATGCAGCTAATGCCAACAATAAGGGATCGCGTGGTCATTCGTCGGCCTCGCGCATGCAGCAACAGATTTGCGAGAAAATCGTCACCAAAAACGTCCCATCTGGTCTAGGTGCCGGATGATTCTTGAGGTTTTTCCAACAGGATTTCCTCGCCATCGCGCAATCCACTGAGGATTTCCACTTTATCCCGCAGTTGCTCGCCCACTTTCACAGAACGTTTTTCACGCTTATCACCAACGACCACGTAAACGTATCGCTCGTCGGGATTCAGTTCCTCGGCGAAAACCGCTTTCGCCGGGACCACCAGGGCATCCTCCTTAACATAGACATTGAAGCGAATCGTGCCGGTCATCGCGGGAACCAAGGGTAGCGGCTTCTTGGGAAGCGTCACCTCGGCCACGACATCAAACCGATCGGCTGCCACAGGGATGGTCGCCACCTCCGTTACACACGCCGGCAGGCTGACTTGAGGAAAACTCTTAGGCTTGACGGTGCCTTCCAAGCCGGGGGTTATCCAGCGGAGATCGGCTTCTCCCACCGAAAAACGCACCGTTTGGGGCGGTACCTGAACGATCGTCATGATGACATCACCTTTTGACGGCGAGCCACCGGGCCGAAGTTTGGTCATGAGCGTCGTGGCGCCTCCCCATTCGCCACGGTTGAATTCACCATAATAGACGATGCCATCACACGGTGCCTTGATTTCCATAAAGGCCTGGTCGGCCTGGAGCTTGCTCAAGCGATCTTTGGCTCGTTCCAGATCGGTCCGCAATTGTTCCAAAGTAATCCGTTGTTGCGCAAGAAGCGACGGCAAATTGATCCGGGAACGCTCGGTTATCAACAGGGTCCGTTCCAGATCACGTCGCATGGCCTCGTCAAGGCGTGCAAGCCCCTTCTCGTGGAACTGGTGGTAGCGATCCTGCTCCAGCTCAAGCATGAAACGAGCGCGTTCCACAGCGAACTGCTGACGCTTGAGGATGAATTCCTCGGTCTCTTCGACGAGATCGTCGGCCTTGTACATCTTTTCCAATTGGCGAAGCTCCTCCTCGGCCGACTCGAGGGACATCTTGGCCGAGCGAAGATTCATCTCGTACGCGCGGATATTCAGATCCCGCTCCTTGGCGAAGTAACGCTCTGTATCTTCTTTGGTCATTTGAAGATTCCGCTCCGCGGTGGCCAGATCAAACGGGACTGTCTTTTCCAAAAGCGCCAGCAATCGTTCGGCATCCTGAAGGGCCAGCTCAGCCGAGCGGACCGACCTCTGTTGATCGACGAGGGCGCGATCAAACTCTTCTCGATCAAAGCGGACTAGGACATCACCTTTCCGCACTTGCCGCCCATGTTCCACGGCCTCCAGGACACGAAATGTGGACCAAGTCTTGGTATCGAGTCTGATCTCAGCCGCTTGCTTGGGCTGGAACGTGACGGTGTAAGTCTTCTCAATCTTGACCAGCTCACGCCCCACCTTGTGCTTGGATGGCTGAGCTTGGGGCGTCGCAGCCGGTGCCGACGGCTTTTCCGCGGCTACGGGCTTTTCCTCCTCGGCAGGCTTGGCCGGTTCCTTGGGTTTCTCGGCGGGTTTCTGCACTTCGGCCTTCTCCTTTTCCGCAGGTTTAGCCTCGTCGGCGGGCTTTTCCTCTTTGGGTGTTTCTGCCTGCGGCGCTTCATTCTGCCCCTCTTCCGTCATGACCAGCCCCGCCGAGTCATCAGCCAACACATGGTGAAGCCTGCCGATTGGCTCGGCAATCAGTCCCCCCGCAACACATATTCCGAACACCAAGCTCAGCAAAAGGGTAACCCTGATTGTGCCACCGCGAACCTTCATGCGACCCATAAAAAAGCTCCTGCCATGCAAAAATAGAACGTTAACCCACGATGCGATTGTCACAAGATTACGGAAGTCCTGACTACCTTGGGGAACGCAAAAGACGCAACCAATTAACCATAGGTCACGCCCGGCCAACAGCACGGCGGCGGGATGGTTTTCCCGACCGCCGGTAAACCGTCTCAGCAACGTAGGACAATCGCCTTATCATAGTCGCTTTGTTTGCACTTGTCAGCATATCTTATCCAGATTTCCGAATCGTCATAGTCAACATCCGCCGAGCCCCCGTTTCACCTAAGGCTGATAACCGCATATCCCTGAACAAGATGGGAAGGTAGCCGTTACAAGCCTGTGATGATCTCCTGCCCATTGCGAGAACCTAATGCCCGATGAACAGAAAGGTCAATCGATTCCTGGACGAATCGCACGGAGCCGTCCACAAACCCGAACATCGCCCCTCCCGGATGGTAACTACCGCATGAGAGTTCCATCACGACGCCGGGCAGTTGGGGATCTCTCCACCCATTGATGGGCGGATAGGTGGAAGCGATGGCCTCCGAGTACTCGGTTCCGCCCGTCCCGCCAGGGACCCAATTTCCGGTATGCGGCAGCCCAATGTGCCAGTAGTCCATGGACTGGCCGTCCTTTTTGAAATCCGGGTCTGTGTGCATCTCGCCGACAAGGAGGGTGTGGCTTGTGCCGTCAATCACGTCGGTAAACCGGATGGAACTATTGCCGAAGAGCATCCCATCCAGGTCAATCTGCTCCAAGGCTACCCGCGGATAACCCGATGGGATGGTACTCAAATCGTCCGAGGTTGCCTGCGACGAAGCAATCCCGTTGTAGCTACTGGGAACACGCTGCGGAATGTCGTGATCCACATGGGTCGGAATGGGCAAACTGGGACAGCGAAACACCGGGATCACGGTTTGACACGCCCGCGTATTGGCAGAGCCAGAGTCCCAATTCCCCGGTCCTGTCTCTTGAAAGATGAGGGTCCTATAAAGGGGTTCCTGCTCGATATACGGAAGAAGCATGGCATGCCATGATTGCTCCAAGGTGCTAAAGCCGAAGGGGAACGCCCCCACGTTATCATGATATTCATGCAACGCCAAGGTAATTTGCTTCAGATGATTGGAACACTGGGCGCGACGAGCTGCCTCACGTGCCGCTTGAATTGCCGGAAGAAGAATCGCAACCAGAAGCCCAATGATGGCAATCACCACCAACAGCTCGACTAACGTGAAGCCCGCCCTCATGTCGTTACCCTAGTCGTGAAACACCTTGGTTGCAAACACGGATGGCCCCATCTTAAGAAACCCGCTTCCTGGGGACAATCACTCGGCGACGTGCGTCTGCAAGCCTCGTGGTAGCCCAAAGACAAGACAACGCCGGTGGAAGATGGGGCATCTCCGGAATGGGGCATGAGATGGTTTGCTGGTTACACTTTCAATCCCAGACAGATTATCCCCATCCGTGAAGTCCCGGAAAAAAGACCGTTTCCACGGGCGAAACTCGACGACTGACCTGGGTTTAACGGAAACACAAGAATGCGTCCAACGCGATCCCCAGGCAGGCATGCTGGATCATGCCCGACAGTAGTGACTGCGTCCGATACGCCAAGATGCCCCACAAGATGCCACCGGCGATGGCTCCATATGTCTCAATGGCCGGCGAGCCAATGTGCACCAACGTGGAGGCCATCACTTGGACCAACAGGGCGTTCCCATCACCTAGAGATTCGCGCAAACCCATCTGGAGAAATCCGCGGAAGTGGAACTCCCAACCCGCGTAATACAGTGAATAAATCGCCGCATGGAGTGCAAACATGCCCAAGGAACTACCCGCCGCAGGGTTGGTTGGAAAACAGCGGGCCATCGAGGGATCGTGAGACGACATCCAGCCGAGAAAAATGAACACAGGAGAAAGGAGGGCGGCACTGCGCAACGTCCGAACAAGAATCCCCAGCCGCACGCCGTAGCTGGCCAGACCTCGCCTCAAGAGGCGACCCCCGATCAGCGCTGGCACAAGGCCCAGTAGTGCAAAACCCGTGATAAACCGATACCAGGCAGCCGCCGCCCGGAGATCAAGCCCCAACGCCAAGCAATCGGCCAGATGCTCGCGATAAAACTCCGCCGAGCCAAAATACCTCCACGTGATCATCACCAGTGTGGAGAGGAGCAAGGTGACGGCGGCGGTCTTCTGCCGGTCGTCCAGGCCAGACCAAAACGGCACTCGCGTCGCCCAGTGTCTCATTCTTGTTCCTCCCTCACTCGTTGGAGCCAGGCATACGTGATCCGCAATCCTTCGATCAAAGGTCGCGGCTCATAACCCAGCTCGTCCCGGGCCTTACGACAGGTATATGCTCGGTCCATCAAAAACGTGCGAACCCAGCCGGGGGTAATCGCCGGGTAGATGCCAAACCACTCCGCGAGCTTCTTCTGAATCCACGCGAACGTCAAGGCACCGGGCCGAAATATGGGTATCTGAAAATGCCGCTTGCCGCTGATTTGATCGACCAATCGGAAGAACTCTCGCAAAGTCACATTCTCGCCGCCCAGGATATACTTTTCACCGCTGCGCCCCCGCTCCATGGCCAACAGGTGCCCCTCGACCACGTCTTCCACAAACACGTAGTTCCCAACGTTCCGACCGGCATTTAACAGAAACGGCAATCGCCCACGATCGTACATATCGATCAGCCGAGAAAGCGAATTGCCCTCCGTTAGGTGCCCGGGACCAAAAACCCGTGTCGGATTGACAATGACCACATCGAGGCCTTGGCGGGCCATGGTTAGGGCCTCTTCCTCGGCGGCAACCTTGCTGGCCTCGTAGTCGGTCAAGAACGGACCACGATTCACCCACGTCTCATCACCGATTTCGCCCGGAGGCGTCGGGGGGAAGGTCTGGATCGTCGAAGTCCATACGACGCGCCGCACGCCGCAACGTTGGGCCGCCGTTAATACATTTTTGACTCCGTCCCTGTTCACTCGATAGAACGTGGTCGGGTCCGGTGCCCAGTTTTTGGCGTAGCCTGCCACGTGAAAGACCTCGGTGCAACCCTTCATCGCCCGGTTGACGGAATCCGGATCGGTCACATCACCCCGGACTAGCTCTACCTGCGGATGCCGCAGCGGTGCCCCGTCACGCAAGCCTAAGCCGGGTGGGGATCGAAAATCCTGACGCCGACATAGGGCACGAACCGAGCGTCCCCGCTCAACCAATGCCTGGACCAATCGGGTACCGATAAATCCGGTGGCACCCGTCACCAAGACCTTGCCTTCCTCGGCCATGCTCCAGATCGCTCCTACCAGTTACGCCCCACGTCGGCCCCGCCGTCACGAACCCCCGGCCATCATTCCCGACCCAACCTGCCGCCAGCCGCCGCGGACGATTATAAGCCACCCCCGAAAACCGTCAAACAGCAGTTTTGGGCAGTTTGAGCAAAGATTGCGTTCTTGGCCGAAGCCATACCGCAGGCCTGCGCGGTCGGTCAAATTGCCAGGAGAATTGCCCGGTCCGGGCAAACTCCCCGAGAAAACGTCCCTCCAAGCGGCAAAGGCAACCCTTGCCGAGTGTCCTCCAGGCCGATAATGTGAAATGAGGCGGACTCGGTAGGATCGTCGCCAAAGGGGGGTCGGCCTCGTTTCCAGTACCGCAGGGCAGCACCTATCCTGGAGACATAACAAGCGCCGTGGGCGCCAGAAACGGTGAAGCACACTTATGATAACTCGCGCCCGTAGCTCAAGGGATAGAGCAGCGGATTTCTAATCCAGATTATGG
>FWWL01010052.1_pt1 | contig 11128 bp, 9 predicted proteins | sample 2228331 | NCBI WGS metagenome assembly FWWL01 (sample SAMEA103939775, study PRJEB20133) | metagenome
CATGCGCGCGCGGAATGCCTAAAGGCCTGCCTTGGAGAGCATCGCTTTTTTAGCCTGATGGGGCCGCAGGCTTCTTAATGTTGAGGCTGATTGAGGAAATTTGCCTGCCAAAAAGGGGTTATTGTATGCGGTATTGTCTTGCGGCATGTGTGTTGGGGGCGTTGCTCTGGCTCATGGGCAGTTGGACGCGCCCAGATGCGGAGGCGGATTACTTTGAGATTCCCCCCTCCCCTCAGCGCGAAGGCGACGCGGAGGCCGGTTATCGCTACCTCCTCTACGGTGATGTGGTGCGCTCGGGCGTGCCGTTGGAGCTGTTTCAGGGTCTTTTGGGCGAGAATGCCGACGACCTAGGGCGCACGGGCGACAGCCGCGGACTGCCGTACATGTTCAACGCCGTGACGGCACCTAATGGAGTTAAGGTGGCAGCGCCCACGTGCCTGACCTGCCACGCCGAGCAGCTACTGGGGCAAGTGGTAGTGGGCTTGGGTAACCACACGGCTGACTACACACAGCATGCACCTACGCTGCTGTTTGACCGCGCTGTAGAAATGCGATACGGCAAAGGCTCGCCCGAATGGGAGGCTTATTTGCCCTTCAGCCGCAGTCAAAAAGCCATTGGGCCTTACATCCGGACGTCGGTGCGCGGGCTAAATCCGGCAGACAAGATTTTTGCCGCTCTGGCGGCACATCGGCGCGCCGAAGACTTGGCTTGGCTCGACTCGGCCCAGTTCCGAATACCCGCTGAAGTGGTGCCCACCGACGTGCCAGCTTGGTGGCTGCTCAAGAAGAAACACGCGCTGTACTACAATGCCTTGGGCAGAGGCGACTTTGCGCGGCTCTCTTCTGCTTCGGCCATGCTGACGATGACGGACAGCGTCGAAGCTCGCCGTGTGGATAGCCACATGGTGGACGTCATCGCCTGGATACGCACCCTGCAACCACCCAAGTATCCATTCTCTATTGATGCCGCTCTGGCAAGCCGAGGCAAAGTGATTTTTGAAAAAAACTGCTCCAAATGCCACGGTACTTATGGCGACAAACCCACTTATCCTAATCGCGTGGTGCCGCTGGAGCGCATCGGCACTGACCCACTACTGGCGCAGTCTTACCAGAAATACCCAGAGTATCATACCTGGTATAATCGCAGCTGGTTTGCTCAGGGGCCGCACAAGGGCGAGCTGCGCCCTACAAATGGCTACATCGCACCACCCTTGGATGGCATATGGGCCACAGCACCTTACCTGCACAACGGCTCTGTGCCCACCCTGGCCGACGTGCTCAACGGCTCTCAGCGACCTAAGTACTGGCGTCGCTCCTTCGATAGCAACGACTACGACCCCGAACGGGTAGGATGGCGCTACCGCGCAGAAAATAAGCCTTCGGATGCCAATACCTACGACACTACCCTGCCTGGCTACGGCAATGGCGGCCATACTTTCGGCGACCGCCTGAGCGAAGAGGAACGTCGGGCCGTCATCGAATATCTGAAGACGCTCTGAGGCAGCCTCAGGAGAAATTGCCCACCTTTGCGCGCACTTACCCGAACGCTCCTCGCATGACCGCTCCGCTAAAAAACGCCTTCCGCTTCCTGCTCTTCTTCGGCATTGGTACGCTATTGCTGACGCTGGTGTTTCGGCACCAGAATGCGGCCTATCAGGAGCAATGCCGTCTGGATGGCATCCCTCCAGAGCAGTGCCACTTGGTAGACAAACTGCTGGCCGACTTCGGGGCTGTCCACTTGGGCTGGATGGCTTTAGTATTGGCTGCCTTCACGGTCAGCATCCTTCTGCGTGCGTGGCGCTGGCAGGTGCTGCTGGAACCTATGGGCCACCGCGTGCGCTTGGGTAACTGCTTTTGGACCATCGTGCTGGGCTACTTTGCTAACTTAGGGCTGCCGCGCATGGGCGAGGTGGTGCGCGCCGGCGCGCTAGCGCGCTATGAGCGTATTCCAGTGGAACGGGTGATGGGCACGCTGGTCATTGACCGGCTGATGGACTTTGTATGCCTGGCGCTTTTCATAGGGTTGGCATTTTTATGGGAGGGTGATACGCTGTGGGCATTTCTGCAGCAAAATCGCCGCCCTGATGCACCGTTGTGGCAGAGGCCGCTCTTTGGAGTGGTGGTGGGGGCTGCGGTGGGGGGCGGGCTGCTGCTGTGGCTATTGCGCAAGCGTTTGAGCCGCCTGCCGCTCTTTCGCAAGGTGGTCAGCATGTTGGCAGGTTTTTTAGAGGGCTTGCGCAGTGTGTTTCGTCTGCAGCGGGCAGGTGTGTTTTTGACCTGCTCCTTAGGTATCTGGGTCATGTTTTACTTGCAGACTTGGTTCAACCTCAGGGCCTTTGGCCCTACGGCACACCTGGACTTGGGTGCCGCGCTGATGGTGTTTGTCTTCGGTACACTGGGCTTCGTCATTCCCTCACCGGGTGGAATGGGGTCTTTTCACGCCTTAGCCATGGCCGGCCTGGCACTGTACGCCGTGCGTGGCGATGACGCTTTCTCTTATGCCAACATCGCTTTTTTTGCCGTGCAGATTTTTTACAACATCCTGGCTGGGCTGCTGTCGCTGGTGCTGCTGCCGCTGCTCAATCGTCGTCTGGCCACCACTAACGCCGCATCACATGGATAAATTAGGGGGTATTTACTACAAGATGAATGATGAATGCACTGCATGGATAACTTAGAGCGCATCCGCTACAAGATATGCACCCTAGAGGAGGTGCTCGAGCGCGTATTGGCGTGGCGCACTTCGGGCGAGCGCATTGCCTTCACCAATGGGTGCTTCGACTTGCTGCATTACGGCCACATTCACTACTTAGCTCAGGCGCGCGACTTAGCCGATCGCTTGGTAGTAGGGCTAAACAGCACTGACTCGGTGCGCCGGCTCAAAGGGCCACACCGCCCTATCAATGATGAAACGACGCGCGCAGGCGTGTTGGCCGCCCTGCAGATGGTGGATGCCGTCGTTATCTTCGACGATGACACGCCACAGCGCCTCATCGAAGCTTTACAGCCCGACGTGCTGGTAAAGGGCGGCGACTGGAAACCCGAGCAAATTGTGGGAGCCTCGGTAGTGCTGGCGCGCGGCGGCAGGGTGTTGAGCTTACCCTTCGTCGAAGGATATTCTACTACGCTCATCGAGCGGAAGATTCGGTCTCGAGAGGACGGATAAGAGGGCTCGCGCTCTTGCGTCTTCGTCATGTCATTTGCCGAAACAAAACTTTGCGAGATATGGCCAAACGACACATGCCCACCCGAAGATTTGCGGCTCGGAGCGCCAAGCCGCCTAAGCAGGGGCTTACCTTTCAGACGTGGTACCAATGGATACCCGTCGTAGCTGCTGTCATTCTTTATATGACGGGGCTGAAAAACGAACTCCTCGGCGTGGATGACCACACAGCCACACTGGACAACCCTGCTGTGCGCGACGGGAGGTTTTTTAGCCACTTCAACTTAGGCATGTACGCTCCGCTGACGTGGATGGGCTACGCACTGGCGCACGCGCTGGGAGGCGACAACCCCTTTGGGTACCACCTGCTGAGCCTGTTGGTTCATGCGGCCAATACGTGGCTGGTCTATCAGTTAATGGTGCGGCTGAAGGCGTCGCTGTTGGCTGCGTGGGTAGTGGCATTCTTGTTTGCCACCCATCCCATACAGGTGGAGGCTGTGGCTTGGATAGCAGGTTTTAGTACACCGCTGTACGCCTTATTTTACCTCTTAGCCTGCCATCGCTTCCTAGACTTTCGGGAGCAACCCGGCCGCTGGGCATCGTATGGGTGGGCGCTGCTCTGCTTTATATTGGCGTGTTTAGCCAAGAGCGCTGCCGTTACATTGCCGCTAATGCTGGCTGTCTTAGACCTGTGGCGTGGCGCTGCTCCCGCATGGCGGCGGCGGCTGTTAGAGTATGCGCCTTTTGTGGCTTTGTCGGTAGGCTTTGGAGTGCTTACCCTCTACAGCCGCGAGCAGGCCATGCTGAACACACCCCTGCTGACCGACCCCATCAGCGGATGGGAGCGGGTGTTGGTGCTGGCTTACACGCCGCTGTTTTACTGGTTTAAGATGCTGCTGCCGTTGCGGCTCAACATCTACTACTCTTTCGACAAAGTGGACGGGGCTTTTCCCTGGCCTTATTACGCAGCGCCGCTCGTATTGGGAGGGCTGTTGGTGGCTGTGTGGCATTATCGGCAGCGGGCACCTTGGGCTTGGCAAGGGGGGCTGTGGTATTTCGCTGCCATCGCAGTGATGTTGCCCTTCCGCTCGCTGGGCACCTTCGAAATGCGCGCCGACCACTACAACTATTTGTCGCTCATCGGCTTTGCATGGGTGGTGATACATGCGTGGGAAGCGCTTCGCCAGCGTCTCTCGGCCTCAGTGGGCTGGCCTATGGCTATGTTGGGCGCTGCATGGGTGGCCTCGATGCCCCTGCTGTCGGTGATGCAAATCGGCGTGTGGAAGGACACCATCAGCGTCATCTCCAACGCCATTGATAATGGCTACACCCAGAACGGCTTGCTGTACGCTGGCCGGGCCAAGGCCTGGGGCAGTCGAGGAAACTTACAGGAGGCCATTGCTGACTTCGACAAGGCGCTGAAGATCAATCCTGAACTGACGGAAGTATACAAGTACCGAGGCGCACTATATGGCATTGCCCAGCGCTACGAGGAGTCATTAAGAGACCTGACCATTTACGTGGAAAAGCACCCGGAAGAGGCCGAAGCGTGGTACAACCGGGCCTTGACGTTGGTCAACCTCAAGCGCTTCGAGGAGGCACTGCGCGACCTGAACCGCACCCTGGAACTGGACCCCAACTTCACGCGGGCTTATCGGGCGCGCGGCAACGTGCGCAAGGAACTGGGCGATGAGGCCGGCGGCACGGCGGATTTGGAGGAGTTTGACAGGCGAATAATAAAGGAACAATGATGAAATAGATGGTTTTGTGTACGGACGAAAAGACTTGGAATAGGAGGGGGCTGCAGTGCTTTTGAGAATAATTTCGAGCAACTACACACCTGCCAGACAAGGAGATGAGGAGCTGCAGCTGCGCCTAAGAGTCGCCGTACTTGCAGGGGCGGAGGTGGGAGGCTGCTATTTCGCGATTATTAAGGCCCGAAAGCGGGACGCAAACATGCGCGGGGCCAAACAGGAGCTGCGCCCAGTCGCCGTGCCCACAGCCGCTGCGCCGAAGCCGGCAGCCGTTTTTTCACCCCAAAAAACGGAGGCGGAAAAGGGAATGACTGCAGGGGAGAGTGTTCTACCTTCTTTCTCCCATTGCCTCGAGAAAGATTTGTCTTCAGAGCAGTTGGCCCTGTGGACAATCCGGGAAATGATGCTCTTTTCAGTGCTAAAAAAGAAGCCTGCGGCGGCAGGTGCCGCTATTATCAGTAGTTGGGTGAGGCGCGGGCACTTGGTTGTTGCCTTAGGCGATGGATGGATTTTTTATGTTTTCTGCGGTTTTTTGCGGGCGGCTGGGAAGAGGATGTTGTTGAGGATGAGGCGATAGCCCGGCGAATTGGGGTGCAGGGCCAGGTCAGTGGGGGGGTCGCCTACGTAGTGGCGGTAGTCTTCGGGGTCGTGGCCGCCGTAAAAGGTGAAAAAGCCTAAGCCGTAGGTGCTGTGGATGTAGCGGGTCTCTCCGGCGGCCTTGTTCTCGCCTAGGATGAGCACATGTGGTTTGATAGTGCTCTTGACAAAGGCCGTGCTTTGGCCCATAAAGCCTTTGACGGTGCGGGTGTGGTTTTGGGTGAGCATGGTGGGGATGGGGTCCCACTTGGCCGAGAAGTCGAAGAGGGTGAAGTAGTCCTGTTCTGGGTTGACGTTGCGACCGAAGTTGTTGTCAATGGTAGAATGCTCGTACACCAAGGGGTCGCGGATGAGTTGGAAGTTGTGGAAGGCGAGCGTTTTGGAGAAGTCGAGTTTTTGCTGGGCGTTGGGGTCGGCAGGGTCTCCGTCGTACATCTCAGCGCAGATGTCCACGCCCTCTGCAGCCAGAGCGATGTCGTAGGTGTCGGTAGCGGAGCACATGGCAAACATGAAGCCGCCTCCGGCAACGTACTCAGCGATTTTCTTAGCGACAGCGAGTTTGAGTTGGCTGACTTTGGCGAAGCCGTTTTCGCGGGCCAGGGCTTCCATGTGTCGCACGTGTTCGCGATACCAGGGCTGGCTGCTGTGGCTGGCGTAGAATTTTCCGTACTGGCCGGTGAAGTCTTCGTGGTGGAGGTGGAGCCAGTCGTAGAGGGGAAGTTTGTTGGCGAGCACCTCGTTATCATAGACGATGTCGTAGGGTATTTCGGCGTAGGTGAGCACGAGGGTTACGGCGTCGTCCCAGGGCTGGATGGTTTCGCCGCGTTCGTTTTTGTCAGGTGAGTACACGGCAATGCGGGGGGCTTTTTCGAGTTTGATGACATCCATGTTGACCTCTGGGTTGAGGATTTCTTCCTGTATGGCGGCAAATTGGGCGTCGGCCAGAATTTCGTAGCTCACGCCGCGCACCTTGCACTCGCGCTCGAAAGCTGTGGTGTAGGGGAAGGCGAAGCTGCCACCGCGATAGTTGAGGAGCCAGTAGGCCTCAACGCCTTGCGACAGCACCCAGTAGGTGATGCCGTATGCTTTCAGGTGGTTTTTTTGACTGACTTCGTCCATAGGCAGTAGGATATAGGCTGCGCGCAGCGGGGCCAGGGCACTCAAGAGCAAGCAACCTATCACAAGGATACGTCGGAACATCATAGGGAAACACTTTTTTAGAGTGAATAAACGGGATGACTAAACGCAGTGGCGTTGGAAAAGATTTTGGCCCAAAGCTATGGCGTCTTTGCTCACAAGGGCAAAGGGGCACTTGGCTGCTTGTCGTTGGGCTATCGGTTTTTAGGGTACCAAGGGCCATTGAGGAAGTAGGAACACGTCAGGCCTGCCGTGTAATACCAATCCTTGCGCTTGGGATTGCCGTTGAGGCTGACGCCGTCTATGAGATCGGTGGGGGCAGGGCGTGCGCAAACCTCTGCGCTGATGGAAACATCGTTGGATGCCATGAAGCGGACGCCTCCGCCAAAGGGAAAGACCACAGCGGTGTGGCTTGCGCGGCCGCCTTCCGGTATAGGTTCGCGCTCATAGAGAGGGCGCTTGTTTTCGGGGCCGTAGTAAGTTAGCCTTGGCGAGAACCTCGCACCACCTACACCAGCAAAAACATAGGGAGCAATGTAGTAGGTGATGTTTTGACGGGGCGCGTCATACACGATGTTGACCAAGGTGATTTCCATCTGAGCCGACAGCTCTGCCAAGTTTGTTTGGAAGCGAAAGCTCCGCTCTGCGTTGGGTGGGTAGTTGCGGTCATCGCCGGCCAAGCGCAGGAAAGCAAAGGAGCCGCGCAACTGAATAGTGGGGCTAAAATGGTAGCGAGAGAAGATGCTAGCTCCCCAGCGCGTTCCGGCCATGCTGATGTGGTCGGGCGCCAGGTCACCTGAATAGTTGGTGGCATAGGCGCCTATGCCGATTTCCTGCCATTTAGGGTACATAAAGGCGCGCTGCCCCCACGTCATCACAGGGAAACCCAACACTAATACGAGCCAATGAACGAGTAATCGGTTCTCCATAGAGAAAAAGCCTTTCATTCGAAGTACAATTTGACCTGCTAAAGTAGGCCAACTGCGAAAGGTTCTATTTCTCTACACAAAAATTTAGCTGTGGCTTGATGGCCATGGCCGGCCTCGAGCATGCCTCGCCTGCGTCTCGAGGCCGGCCATGGTGGCGTGGCCTACTGTATTCTGACTTTTATGGCTTGCACACCACTGCGCGAGTACAGCTGCACGGTGTACAGGCCGGGAGCCAGATGCGGATAAGTCAAGGAGAGCTGTCCTCTTCCGTCGGCCAGGGCGATGGTCTGGCGGTCTATGAGGCGGCCGTCTGGTTGGAAGAGCGTGTAGGTAATCTCGTCCTGGAGGGCATCCGCAACGGTCAGGGTGAAGGTGCCAGTGTTGGGGTTGGGTGCCAGGTGCCACGCGAGGGTGCTCTCAGAAGGAGCGGCAGCGCTCACCACGCCAATGGGTATTTGGATGGTATCAGCACCACAAGGGCCATAGGCTATGAGCGTGACTAGGTACTGGCCACTATTGGCGTAGATATGGGTCGGCTCTTTCTGAGTACTCGTATTGCCGTCGCCGAAGTCCCACAGGTAGCTGTCTGCATCAGAGGAATTATTGGAGAATGAAATGACGCCACCTGCTGCATTCCAGGAGAAATTGGCTTTGGGCCAAGTAATAGACAAGGTATCGGAAAAGCCCGAGCAGCCGAAAAGGTCGGTAATTTTTACGTGATAAAGGCCGCCCTCTATGGGAGTATAGCTGCTACCAGTGGCTCCGGGTATGGGCGAGCCATTTCGATACCATTGGAACGAGGGTTCGAGGACGCTGAAGGAAGGCGAAAGGACGCAGTTTTGGTATTGCAGCTGGATGTCCTCGATGTCGGGTGGCAACAAGATAATGTCCCGCGTGGGTGCAATGAAACCTTCGGGCAGTGAGCCCAAGAGGGCTACGCGGCCGTAGGGCACTTCCTTAGCATCGTGCAGGGTAATGGGGAGGGCTGTGTCGTTGATGGTGAGAATAGGCAAGAGGTTATCGGCAACAACGGCCACGCCCAAGGCCAGCACCGTGCCAGGAGTGGTGCCTGGAAAAGTGCCCCCAACAGAAAGTAAAATGCCGGGCTGGTCCGTCAGCGATATGGTGTTGGCCACTTCTTGCCGGCCAGGCAGGAGGATTTCCAGCGTGTCGAGTGGCACGCCGTCGGTGTTGAGCAGGATAAACACCGGGTCTGTCAGGCTGTCCGGATTATTTTGGGTATGCACGGCGCCGCAAACGACAATCCTGTTGTCCAGAGGAGGCGCCACCACAACAGCACCACCTGCGCGACAGGTGTTGTACTTGTTCGTACGAACATACTCATAAGTGTATCTCCAGATCTCCTGTCCCTGAGCATTCACCTTCAAGGTTATTAGCCTGTTCCGAATAGGAGCTTCCCAGTTAGAGAGGTTTCCAATCAAAGCAAATGTGGATACGAGGTATTCGCCATTGCCTATGGCCGTGATGCGGTGGGGGTTGTCCACGCCGAAGTTGTAGAAAACAGGAGAGCCAAGAGGCTCAAGGGTACTGGCGCTAATGGGCTGCAGAAAAAAGTGCGAAAAATCCACCCATACGCTATCTCCCTCGCCCAACACGAGCAGATTGCCGTCAGGAGTCAGCGCTACAGAGCGGCCTTGCGCCCAGCGGTCCGAAACGAGAAGTGTCTGGGCAGCCGTCTCCGTCAGGTCGGCGGTTGTTTTGACCAACAATAAATGATCGGTCGGGACTGTACCATCAACTGTTGCCTGCCCTACGGCCACAATGCTGCCATCTGGCAGTTCAATGGCTTCGTGGAAAGCGGCAGGACCGGGCGTGTATTGTTTCACGAGTTTTCCCAGTACCTCTCCTTGGCAATTGACTTTGTACAGCACAGCAGCAGAGTCAGAGTCTTGTGTACCGCTGATGATAAAGGAGCCGTCGCTGTGTACCAGCAGGTGGTGGGCAGCGTCCTTGACGTTAGGCTCGCCCAACACGATCTGGCCTATTGCCGTCAGGCGAAACAGGCCAATGAAGATCATGGAAAGAATGGCAATTTTTTTCATAGCAAAGAGCATTAAGTAAGTGAATATTGGCTTAAAGTGCACTACCAGCCCGTTGCGTTACGCTCTTGCGCATACACTCATTAAAACGTGGGCTTGTGGACAGGGAAAGCGCAGCCACAGATGGGAGCAAAACCCTACTTTTGCCCGAACTCGCCGCCATGACCCTCGAGCACGCTCAAGCTGCGCTGAAAAAGTTCTTCGGTTACGATGCCTTTCGGCACTTACAGGCCGAGGTCATACAGGCTGTGTACGAAGGGCGCGATGTGCCTGAATATAACCGCACATATGAAAGAGAGCCACCTGGCAAATCAGCGGCCTTCTCATGCTAAACTACCGCTGAAGACTGACTTTCAATATTGCAGTACTATCTGCGCCGTATATCCACAGGGAGTAAATACTCGGTGGCAATTCAGGTAGTTCAAACAGCATTTCCAGCTCTCCAGCACTAAAATCTGCTTTTGTCTGAAAGACTAATCGTCCGGCAGGATCTAAAAGCATGAAAGTTATCTCTGGTGTAGGTTCTCCTTGTATGCGCAAGGTAAATAGGCCCTTGTTGGGGTTGGGATAAAGTGTAACAGTCTGGAACTTGCTGACCTCCCCAACATTGGACGTAAGGACTATGGCCTTTTCCGTAGTTGCAATACCACACTGATTGCCTGAAGTGAGCCTGACATAATAAGTGCCTACATCAGCGTAGGTGTGCGTTGGATTATTCTCATTACTTGTTGAGCCATCTCCAAAATACCACGTGCAAGAGGTATTATTCTGAGATTTATTCTCAAACACCACAGTCAAACCCGATACAGAGTAGTTAAATTCTACTGTAGGCAAATTGAATACTTCAATAATCCCTTGTTGAATTAGACTATCTGAGCCATAGGGATTTATAGCAATGAGACCTACTGAGTAAATGCCAGGAGCGGAATACATCACCGTTGGATTTTTCTCAATTGAAGAGGCGGGTTCTCCACCAGGGAATGTCCACAAGAAATCCGTAGCGTTGGGAGAGGAGGTATTGGTGAATTGCACCGTCAGCGGAGCACAACCGCTGGTGAGGCTGGCAGTGAACCCTGCTGTGGGTGGGAACAAGACGTGAATGGTTTTTGTGATAGTATGTGTCGCACAAGAGTCGGAATAGATTGTGAGTGTTACTATATAATCTCCTTCAGCAAGATAAAGATGAGTTGGTTCTTTCTGATTGCTGAAGGTACCGTCTCCGAAGGCCCACCAGCAACTATCAGCATTGGTGGAGTGATTGATGAAATGAACAATGCCACCTGTGGCATTCCAGGAGAAATCCGCCTTTGGCCAACTAACAAAAAGAGTGTCGGAAAGGCCTGAGCAACCAAGCGGATCGGTAATTTTAACATGATAATAGCCGCTTTCGTTGGGGGTATAATTAACACCAGTGGCTCCGGGTATGGGCGAGCCATTTCGATACCATTGGAACGAGGGTTCGAGGACGCTGAAGGAAGGCGAAAGGAC
>FWWL01010055.1_pt1 | contig 11126 bp, 10 predicted proteins | sample 2228331 | NCBI WGS metagenome assembly FWWL01 (sample SAMEA103939775, study PRJEB20133) | metagenome
GGTGAACCCTCCGGGTAAGGGCGGCTTTCAAAGCCGCCCCTACAGCATAACCCTGCTGCGCAGGCTGTAAGGGCGACGCATACGTCGTCCCTCCCGCTGCGCTTCGGGGCTCACCACGAACAGCCCCGAAGGGGCTTTCGCTTTGAGCCCAACGGTTTCGCGTCGGGCAGAGCATATCCTGCCCCAACTCAAGTCCGAACTTCAGACCACAGGAGCAGATACCGGCCATAAGCCCGTCTCGCGGAAGGGATTCGGTCCACCCTCGCCCGACGGCCGAACAGAGACGATACTGGATATGAGCTGTCCGGTTCATCCAGGGCCCAATGAAAGCACATCTTGCCGCGTTGATCCTCGTCCTCGCGCTGGTGTTGACAGCCGTTGCCATCCGATGGCTGGTTATGCCGGTCGTCCCGATGGACCCGGCGCCCACGTCAACCATCGTCGTGCCACACAACAACCCGTCATCTTATCCGGCAGCCACTCCTACATCTACGCCGACGCCCACCCCCACTCCTGCGCCAACGCTGACGCCCACACCGACGCCGATTCTCACACCGCCCCCGCCGCCGGCACTCCCGCACACCAACCCGGTCTACGACCTGCCCATCAGCGACACCCTGCCCATCAGTCTGCCTGTTCCCACTCCGATGCCCGTGATCTCTCTGCCCAACGATGTGATGAACATTCTCCTGCTGGGACTGGATACGGAGAACCAGAACGGTGGGCGGACCGATGTGATGATCATCGTCAGCATCCATCCGGACATCCCGGCGGTCAGCATGCTCTCCATCCCGCGGGATTACTACGCCTGGATTCCCGGGCATGGCTTTGCAAAAATCAACACCGCCTACAGCCGGGGGCGGGATTATCCCGGCGGCCGGGCCGCCCTGGTCAAGGCGACGGTGGAATACAACTTCGGCATCCCCATCCACTACTACGCCCTGGTGGACTTCCAGGGGTTCATCCGCATCGTGGACGCACTGGGCGGCGTGGACGTGCCAGTGGAGTGCGAGTTTCACGACACCTTCCCCGATCCCGCCAACCCGGAGCAAGGGATAGACATAGACCTCTACCCGGGCATTCAGCACCTGGACGGACAGCACGCCCTCTGGTACGTCCGCTCCCGCTGGTCCACCAGCGACTTTGACCGCAGTCGGCGCCAGCAGCAGGTACTGCGGGCACTCTATCGCCAGGCGCGGAACGGGGGAATTCTGGGGCGCATCCCGGAACTCTGGGACGCGCTCCGGCAGACGGTGGAAACCGACCTGGGGCTTAAAGAGATGGTCTACCTGGGCTGGATCGGGACCCGGCTGGATTGGGCCAACGTGAAGAGCCGTTTCATCATCCCGCCATATGTGGAGCCATGGACCGACCCCAACGGGGCCTACGTCCTGTTGCCCGTCCCCGGCGCGCTGGAACCGCTGATCGCGGAAGCACTCCAGCCCCCGGCGACGGGGCGGGCCCGCCAGTCTCCCTTCATAGTGGAAATCTGGGACGGGACCAGCCGGCCGGGGATGGCGGAAGTGGCCGCGGAGCGACTGCGGTGGGAAGGGTTCCTGGTGACCGGGATTACGACCACGGACCCGGTCTCTCGTACCCGGGTGGTGGATTTCACCACCACGGCCAAAGGCTCTCCCCTCTGGCTGCTCACCCGACTCTACAACCTGAAGGCGGAAGATATCCAGAAACAGCCCCAGGAGGGGCGCAGTGTGGATTTCCGTGTGATTCTGGGGGCAAACTACGACTCCTGCATCCGGCCCGGCGCAATTCAATACGTGCCGCCTCCACCCACACCGACGCCAATGCCGACCCCCACTTCCTGAATATGAGCGAGACATTGCGAAATATTCTCTGGACTCCCTGGCGAATGGCCTATCTGCGGGGAGAGGAACCGTTGCCCGAAGAATGCCTTTTCTGCGTCAAGCCCCGTCTCCCGGATGAGGAGGCGCATATCGTCTACCGGGGACGGCTGTGCTATGTGGTGCTCAACCGTTTCCCGTACAACAACGGACACCTGATGATCGTCCCGTACATCCACGTCCCTTCGCTGGAGGACCTGGACGAACCGACAACGGCGGAGTGGATGGCGTTGACCCGGGTCAGTTTGCGGGTGCTGCGCCAGGCCTACAACCCGCAGGGCTTCAACATCGGGTTGAACATCGGCTCGGCCGCCGGTGCCGGCGTGGCGGGCCATGTCCACCTCCATGTCGTCCCCCGCTGGGGCGGGGACACCAACTATATGAGCGTTGTCTGCGAGACGCGCACGATTCCGGAATGGCTGGAGGAGACCTACCGACGGCTGCGTCCGCTCTTTGAGCAGTACGCGCCCCGATGAAACGGGAATCCATCACCATCAAGGGCACCCGACAGGGGCTCCGGATCGCCCTGGACGAAGGCCCCTGGGAGGAGCAAATCGCCGCGCTGGCCCGAAAACTGGAACAGGGGGCTTCGTTTTTCCGCGGCGGACGCGTCGCTCTGGACGTCGGCTCCCGGCCCCTGAACGAAGCGCAGATTTGCCAGATAAAAGAACTCCTGGCCCGCTACGAGATGGACCTCTGGGCCATTTCGGGCACGGCCGACGCCACCATTCTGGCAGCCGTTCGGGCCGGCCTCTCCCCCCTGCTGACGGCGGAGGAGCGGGGAGCCGAAACAACGGGGGCCGAATCCCAGGCCCTGGAGGCCCCCTCCGGGGGGCTGGTGGTGACGCGGACGGTCCGTTCCGGCCAGCGGATTGAACATCCCGGAGATATCGTCATCATCGGAGACGTCCACGCGGGGGCCGAGATTATCGCCGGCCGCCACGTGATCGTTTGGGGAAAACTGCACGGCCTGGTTCACGCCGGCGCGATGGGGGATGAGAACGCCGTCGTCTGCGCGCTGGACCTGGCGCCGACGCAACTCCGCATCGCCGAGTATATCGCCCGCGCCCCGGAGGAGCGCCGTCGCCGACCGGTGCCGGAAATGGCCCGCGTCCGCAACGGACGCATAGAGGCTATTCCCTGGCCCAATCGGTAAGGAGGTGGAATGGGCGCCAGAGTGATTACCATCACTTCGGGAAAGGGCGGGGTGGGAAAAACGACCGTCACCGCCAACCTGGGGGTCGCCCTGGCGATGCGTGGCCAGCGGGTCGTGGTCATAGACGCCGATATCGGCCTGCGGAATCTGGACGTGATGCTGGGACTGGAAAACCGCATCGTTTACGACCTGGTGGACGTGGTGGAGGAACGTTGCCGGCTGCGCCAGGCAATGGTGCGGGATAAGCGGCTGCAGGAACTCTACTTGCTCCCTGCTGCCCAGACGCGGGATAAGACCGCCGTCCGTCCGGAGGACATGGTGCGCGTCTGCAATGAACTGCGGGATTCCTTTGATTTTCTGCTGGTGGACTCTCCGGCCGGGATAGAGCAGGGCTTCCGCAACGCGGTCGCCCCCGCCGACGAGGTGCTCATTGTCACCAATCCCGAAGTCGCCGCGGTGCGGGACGCCGACCGGATCATCGGCCTGATTGAGGCAGAAGGGAAAGGCCCCGCCCGTCTGATCATCAACCGGCTGAAGCCGGACCTGGTGCGCCGGGGGGATATGCTGGACACCGGGGCGGTGATAGAACTTCTGGCAATAGACCTGATCGGTATCATTCCGGAGGACGAAGCGGTCATCACGGCGGCAAACACCGGCCGACCTGTCGCGTTCACCGACAACAGTCCTGCCGGACGGGCATTCCACGATATCGCCCGCCGTCTGCTGGGGGAAGAAGTCCCCTTCACTCCCCCCAGGGAACCGGGTTTTCTGGAGCGTCTCTTCCGCCGGATGCGTGCCGAAGGGGAGGAATTCCGATGAAACTTCTGGACCGCTTGATCCACCGACAGGAACCGCCCAGTGGCGAGATCGCCCGCGAGCGTCTGCGCCTGGTGCTGGCCCACGACCGGGCCAACATCTCCCCCGGCCTGCTGGAGGTGCTGAAGGATGAGATTATTGCCGTCATCTCCCGTCATGTCCCCATAGACCCGGAGGGAGTGCAGGTGACTTACACCGAGGGGCCGCGCGTCAACCGGCTGGTGGCCGATATTCCTCTGCGGACGGGGCGGAGGCCGCGTGGGGGGTAAATGCGTTCGGTTCAGCCCTGGCGACAATTTGACTTTCTCCTTCTGGTTACGATGCTCCTGCTGGTGGCGCTGGGCGTGGCGATGGTGCGCAGCGCCAACCTGAACACTCCGGACCTGGCCAATCTATGGCAGCGCCAGGCCAACATTGCCGTTATGGGACTGGCCCTTTTCCTCATCCTGGCGGCCATTCCCTACACCTGGTGGCGCTCTGTCTGGTGGCTGGGCTATCTGGTTGGTCTGGGACTCCTGGTTTTGGTCCTTTTCATCGGGCGGAGCGAGATCGGCGAAGTGCGACGGTGGTTCTATATTGGCTCCTTCCGCTTCCAGCCCTCCTTCCCAACAATGTTGCTTCACATCATTGCCGTCGCGGCCGTCATGGATTACCGCACCCGCCGAGGTCGCCGTCTCCCGACACAGGAGGGGCAGGAAGAGACTCCACCGGGACTGGTCCCTTATCTCCTCTCCGGACTGCTCACCCTCGTCGTCGCTGGACTGGTCTTCCGGGAGCCCGACTTGAGTACAGCGGCAATTTATGGGGTCACCTGGCTGGCGATGACCTTCATTTCCGGTGTACGCTTGATCTATCTCTTTGGCACGGCGGTGCTCGGACTGGTCGGGGCAATTCCTCTCTGGCAGATTATGCGACCGTACCAGCGGGAACGGCTGCTGGTCTTTCTGATCCCTGAACGGGACCCGGGTGCGCTTTACAACATCCATCAGGCCCTCATCAGCATTGGCTCCGGCGGCCTCTGGGGGCAGGGCTACGGCGTCGGCAGTCAGAGCCAGTTGCACTTCCTGCGAGTCCGCCACACCGATTTCATCTTCTCCGTCATCGGGGAAGAACTGGGGTTCATCGGAGTGATGCTGCTGTTTTCCCTGTTCGGAATCATCGCCTGGCGGCTACTGCGTGCAGCGCTCCTGGCCCCCGATCGGTTCGGACGACTGATTGTTGTGGGGGTAGGAGCAATCATATTCTGCCCCCTGATCATCAACGTGGGGATGAATATCGGCCTTCTGCCCGTCACCGGACTGCCATTGCCATTCATCAGTTACGGTGGGACAGCCTTGCTGACATATATGGCCGCACTGGGGCTGGCCGAGAGCGTGGCTATGCGGCATCAGGAACGGTAACCACTCGTTGGAGGAACAGAATGACCAAGCAAATCCGCCAACCCGGAACTTATCTCTATCCGTTGCCCGTGGTGCTGGTCAGTTGTGGCATCGGAGAGAAAGCGAACATCATCACCCTCTCCTGGGTGGGCACGCTGTGCTCCACCCCGCCGACCATCGGGATCGGTGTGCGTCCGGAGCGGCACTCCCATCATCTGATCCAGGAAGTGGGGGAGTTCGTCGTCAACTTGCCCACCGCGGAGCAAGCCCGCCACGCGGATTACTGCGGCCGGGTCTCCGGAGCGAGCCACGATAAATGGGCCGCTTGTAACTTCACCCGCTCCCCTGCATCCCAGGTAAGGGTCCCCCTGATTGCCGAGTGCCCTGTCAATATAGAATGCCGTCTCCGTCATATTCTTCCGTTGGGCAGCCATGACCTCTTCATCGGCGAAGTCGTCGCCGTGCATATAGACGACTCTGTCCTGGACGATCAGGAGCGGGTGGACTTCGCCCGTCTATCTCCATTCCTCTACACCGGACGGGACTACTACAGATTGGGGGAGCATTTATCGCCAGTAGGCTTCTCCCTTCGCCGCTAAACGGAACCCGTCTGTCTACCGTTCTCTAAATGGCGCAAACCGCTGGCGGCAGTTCCCCGCTTCCCCACTCCCGAGGATGGGGTTTACGGGCGGCGAAGCCGCCCGTAAACCCCATCTTTCTCCCCTCTCCTCCGCTTGCATTGAGAGAGGGAACCAGGGAGGCAGTGGCGAAACACCTCCGAAGACCATAAAGGAGCCTGTTGCTATTAACGCAACCCGGGGAGGCTATCTGGTTCTGCTGCAGCAACGAAATGACTGTGTCGCGAGATAGTTCCTGCTTTCTTGTCCACTATAGGTAGAACACTGATTTTTTAGCAGTCGTCGTATAGGTAGTGGATTGGGGATATTTCGTCACCCTGCCCCATATCTTGGGGGGTATTGAACCCCGGGCAGTAGCCCTGCGGGGGAACCAAACGGTGAGTTTGCCCGAGGATGTGGATAACAAGGGGATAGTCAATCCAGGAAACGTTTTGGGGACCTTTTCTCCTGGTTGGATGGAGGGCATAATTGGGTGCCGCTGGCGCTTTTTCCCCTTAAGATATTCACAATCATCTGGAGTTATCCACAGAAATTGTGGGGTTATCCACAGAGAAGGGTCCCCGAAAGACGATGGGCAAGCATATATGTGGGGGAAACTGGAACTGAGGACAGAAATGGGGGGTGTGGATAAGTAAAACCACCGGGGATGACTGTGGGGAAAAAAGGAGGTACGCTATGGAACTTTCCCGCTTTCTCTCCGTCGCTCGCGGCGATGAACCCGCTGAACTGGTACTGAAAAATGGTCGGGTGGTCAACGTCTTCACCAGTGAGATTATAGAGGCCGAAATCGCCATTGCCGATGGAACCATTGTCGGGGTCGGCAGTGGCATTACCGGTCGGCAGGAATTGGACCTGCGGGGGCGCTACGTCTGCCCTGGCCTGATAGATGCCCATGTCCACATTGAGTCCTCTATGGTAACCCCGTACCAGTTCGCCCGCGCGGTGGTTCCCCATGGGACCACCACTGTGGTTTGTGATCCCCATGAGATTGCGAATGTTGCCGGTACGGCGGGTGTCCGCTACATGCTGGCTGCCTCTGAGGGGTTGCCGTTGACAGTGTATGTCAACCTGCCCTCCTGTGTCCCCGCCACGACAATGGGCACGGCGGGGGCGGAACTGGGAGCGGAGGACCTGCAGGCGCTGGCTGACCTCCCGCGCGTCCTGGGGCTGGCCGAACTGATGAATGTCCCTGGTCTGGTCCTGGGCTTTCCCGATGTACTGGCGAAAGTGAAGGCGTTTCGGGACCGGGTGATAGATGGCCATGCCCCCGGTATTGGTGGGAAGTGGCTTCAGGCATACGTGGGCGCTGGCCCTGGGTCCGACCACGAGTGCACCACCGCCGCCGAGATGCTGGAAAAACTCCGGCTGGGGATGCGGGTTTTCGTTCGGGAGTCCACCGCAGCCAAAAACCTGCGTGCCCTCCTGCCGGCGATCACACCTCAGAACAGCCGCCGCTGTGCTTTCTGCACCGACGACCGCCATCCCGCGGACCTGCTGGACGAAGGACACCTGGACCATCTGATCCGGCTGGCGGTTGCGGAGGGGTTGGACCCGGTCACCGCGATCCAGATGGCGACCCTCAATGCGGCCGAGTGGTTCCGCCTCCGCGACCGGGGAGCCATCGCTCCCGGCCTGCGGGCCGACCTGGTCGTCTTTTCGGACCTGAAGGACTTCCGCCCGGAAATGGTCTTTGCCGCCGGGCATCTGGTGGCCCAGGCCGGGGAGCCGGTGGGGCGGTGGCCGGAACCTTTGGCCGACGAATCGGCGGTGCGGGGAACTATTCGGGTGGACTGGAGCCGGGTCTCCCTGCCCATCCCTGCTCCGGACCCGGCGGCGCCCAGCGCGCGGGCGCGGGTCATTGGGGTCATCCCCGACCAGGTGCTCACCGAACACCGGATAGAGGATGTCCCCGTGCGGGATGGCGAAGCGGTTGCCGATGCGGAGCGGGACTTACTGAAGATGGCCGTGATAGAGCGGCACCGGGGGACGGGCAACGCAGGGCTGGGGTTCGTGTACGGCCTGGGCCTGCGCCGGGGGGCATTGGCGGGGAGCGTCGGGCACGATGCCCATAACCTCATCGTCGCCGGATGCGACGACGTTTCTATGATGACCGCGGCCCGCGCGGTGGCGGAGATGGGCGGCGGGCTGGTCGCGGCCGTGGGGGAGCAGGTGCTGGCTTCCGTGCCATTACCAGTGGCCGGGCTGATGTCCGATCAGCCAGTAGAGACAATCCGGCATCAGATGGACCGTCTGACCGAGGTGGCGCGGACACTGGGGACGACGCTGCCAGACCCCTTTATGACCCTGGGGTTCCTGGCCTTAGAAGTCATCCCGGCATTGAAGTTGACCGATCAGGGGCTGGTGGACGTGGAGCGGTTCACCTTTGTCCCGCTCTTTGTGTGAGGGAGCGGCCGCTGGTTGCGGTGGATTCACCGCAACCAGCGGCTTTTTTTAAACTTCCATCACTTCGGCCAGTTTCCAGAGTTCCAGGTTGATCTCTTTGCAGAAAGCCACGGCCTCTTCCAGGGGAGTGGCGACGGCGCGGTCGTGACGCCAACCGATCATTACCCCCCTCTCGCCCCGGATAAGCGCCTCGGCCGCGGCGGCACCCAGGCGAGTTGCCAGCAGGCGGTCAAAGGCTGACGGGCGGCCGCCGCGCTGGATATGCCCCAGAACGGTCAGCCGAATCTCAAACCCCAGTTCCTCCCGGCGGCTGTTCAGGTAATCCACCAGCGCGCGGGTGCCGGGCTTCCACCCCTCGGCAACGATGATGATGCAGTGGGCCTTCCCGCGCACGTATGTGTCGCCGATCACCCGCGCGACCTCTTCGGGAGTGGTCTCCACCTCCGGGATAAGCACCAGTTCGGCCCCTCCGGCGATTCCGCTAACGAGTGCCAGATACCCGCAATTGCGCCCCATCGTCTCTATCAGGAAGGCGCGGTTGTGGGATGAGGCGGTGTCCTTGATGCGGTCTATGGCGTCCAGGATGGTGTTCAGCGCGGTATCCACCCCAATGGCGATGTCGGTGCCGTTGACGTCGTTGTCTATGGTGGCCGGGACGCCGACAACCGGGAAGCCCATCCGGTGCAGCTCCAGCGCGCCAGTGAGCGATCCGTTCCCCCCGATGACGACCAGGCCGTCTATATCCAGCCGGTTGAGGGTGCGCAGCGCTTCCCGGCGCCCTCGCTCGGTCATAAACTCCGGACAGCGGGCGGTACCCAGGAAAGTGCCCCCGTGGCCCATAATCCCCCCGACGGCCCGCCGGTCCAGTTCTATCACCTCGCCGTTGATCAGGCCGGTGAATCCCCGGCGCACGCCGATCACTTCCGCGCCCAGATGGATGGCCATCCGGGTGACCGCGCGAATACAGGGGTTCAATCCGGGTCCATCGCCGCCACTGGTCAGCACCGCGATTCGCTTCATGGGTCTCCTCTACAGGGTAACTCCACAGAGCCGCCCCACCGCGTGATCCGCGATATGCGATTTGCGATACGCGATATGCGATTTGCGATACGCGATTTGCGATACGCGATCAGTACAGAAACATCGGCTTTCCGTGGACGTGCATCACCTTGGGGCGGTACTCATCTATATCGTAGAGCGCCCGCACGTCCACCTGCTTGACCCCCAGTGTCGGTGATGCGGCATCCACATCGGTGTAGCGCCCTTCCCGCAGGGCCACCATCCGGCCGAACTTCCGCTCCTGGATCAGGTCCATCGCCACGTTGGCGAAGTTGACGGCGACCATAATGTCCAGCGCGTCGGGCTCGCCGGAGCGCATCAGGTAGGCCAGTTCCTGGCACATGGTCGGCTCGCCCGTGATTTGCTCCAGTCGCTTGGCGGTAATTGCCCCGATGCCGCCCAGTTTCTTGTGGCCGTACGGGTCGGGAACTCCGGACTGGATGACCTCTTTGCCGATCTCGCGGGCGCCCTCCGAGATGGTGACCATAGCGTACCGGCTGGGGTTTTCGTATTTGTCCTTCACCACCAGGCGGGCCAGTTTTTCAATGTCAAAGGGGACTTCGGAGATGATGGCCCGGTCCACCCCGGCCAGGTACGCGGCGATCAGGGATGTCTCCCCGGAATGGCGGCCGAAAAGTTCCACCACGCAGATGCGTTCGTGGGAGCCCGCGGTGGAGCGCAACTGGTGGATGAAGCGGACGCTGCGGGTGACCGCGGTGGAGAACCCGATGCAGTAGTCCGTGCCGAAAACGTCATTGTCCATCGTCTTGGGGATGCTCACGATGGGGAAGCCCTCGCGGTGGATGCGGGTCGCGTAGCCGAGGGTATCCTCGCCGCCGATGGGCACCAGCACGTCTATCTTCAGATGCTCCAGAACCCGAAGGACGTGCGTGGTGAAGTCCACGTATCCGTTTTTGTCCACCGGGAACTGTTCCGGGTTGAGGAATGGCGGCGCCTTATCGGGCGCGACCCGGCTGGGGTTGGTGCGGGACGTATGCAGGAAGGTCCCACCGGTTCGGTCTATCGTCCGCACGGCCGACTTATCCAGGGGGATGACACATTCGGGTTGAGGGGAGGGGTCATCGGGATTGTAGTGGAGCAATCCGGCCCATCCGCGGCGGATGCCGATCACCTCATGCCCCTCATCCACGGCCCGATAGACGAGGGCCTTGATGCACGGGTTCAATCCGGGGACATCGCCCCCTCCGGTCAGAACTCCGATGCGCATAACTCGTCCTCCGCAAAAATTAAGACGTAGGTTAACCATCGTTATTTGCTTATTTTACCACAAGGCTGTAGGACGAGCAAATACGCGCGTTCTTTCACCGGAGAACTGGCGGCTTGAAGGTGAGCACCTGGCACGGCGCAGTGGAGAGCATCAGCATAATGGAACACGGTGTAGGTGGAGACGGAACGGCGAGCAAGGGTCAGTGGTCTGCGCTACTGTAAGCCGGCTAACGCGAAACCACCCCCACCATGTGGGTCGGAGTAGTCTCATTTGGGCTCATTCACGGTGCGATGGTGGCTGGCCAGCGCCAGGGGCCTTTGTTGCCCGCCCCAGGGCGTGGTCTGGGCGATGATGCGGTCAGGGGATTTTCACCTCCTCCAGCAGCGGACTATTGGCCAAATCGTCCGGCGTAACCAGCATCCCTGCGTGTCCGGGAATGAGGTTCTCCCCCTGGGAGAGGGAGAGAGGTTCTGCCTGCGGCGACGGGGTGAGGGTGAGGTCTCCCCCTGCCCTGACGGGCGGGGGAGCGAGAGGGCAAGTGAGCAAGTAGGCAAGAGTGGAAGGGGTTTGCGGGGCGGCGGCTTCGCC
>FWWL01010056.1_pt1 | contig 11124 bp, 10 predicted proteins | sample 2228331 | NCBI WGS metagenome assembly FWWL01 (sample SAMEA103939775, study PRJEB20133) | metagenome
CTGCCATAATTGATGCTGCTTCAAGCCCGCCTACTCCTATTGAAAGCATTCCTATTCCACCACCAGTTGGAGTGTGGCTGTCTGTTCCAACTGCAATAAGACCGGGTGCTGCAAAACGCTCAAGATTGACCTGATGACAAATTCCGTTTCCCGGTCTTGAAAAGTATGCACCAAATTTTGCTGCAGCTGTCCTTAAAAATAAATGGTCATCGGCATTCATAAAATTGCTTTGAAGCATATTGTGGTCAACATATGATACAGCTATTGGAACTCTTACATGGTCAAGCCCTATTGCCTCAAACTCAAGCCATGCCATAGTGCCGGTCGCATCCTGAGTATAAACCTCATCTACCCTCACTCCCACAAGCTCGCCCTCTTTTATTCTGCCTGATACCAGATGGGCATCAAGAATTTTCTCAACAATGTTTTTTCCCATTAAGTCCTCCTTTTTGCAAAAATATTCATGTTAATAAAACGATTTTTAGTATAATATTTATATTTAAAAAAATTCAAAAAAGGAGGAAGGTGTGCACTTCTTTACTTACAGAAATGGAGAACTTTATGCAGAAGATGTTCCTGTTAATGAGTTAATTAAAGAATTTGGAACACCCCTTTATGTTTATAGCTATGGAACGCTTATCAGGCATATCAGGGCCTACGAGGAAGCATTCTGTGAAGTGCCCCACATTATTTGCTATGCTGTTAAGGCAAATTCTAATCTTGCCATACTCACTCTTTTTGCTGAACTTGGCATAGGTGCAGATATTGTTTCAGGCGGAGAACTCTTCAGGGCACTGAAGGCTGGCATAAAGCCATTTAAAATCGTATTCGCAGGCGTTGGAAAAACCGATGAAGAGATAGAGTATGCTTTGAAAAGCAATATCCTGATGTTCAATGTAGAATCCGAAGCAGAGATTCATAAAATAAACGAAAAGGCAAAAGAGCTTAAAAAAGTAGCCCGTGTTGCTTTAAGAGTGAATCCTGATATAGACCCAAAAACTCATAAATACATTGCAACAGGATTAAAAACAAGCAAGTTTGGAATTCCTATAGAAAAAGCCCTTGAATATTACAAGATAGCAAAGTCATTGAAAAACATAAAAGTCATAGGTATTCACAAACACATAGGCTCTCAAATTACTGAAACCTCTGCGTATGTTGAGGCTTTAAAGAAAATTTTATCCCTCTATGACAATCTCTCAAAGCATGATGTAGATATTGAATATATTGACATCGGAGGCGGTCTTGGAATTACTTACAAGGATGAAGAGCCACCTCATCCAAAGGATTTAGCCAGTGCTTTAATTCCGCTGGTAAAAAACAAAAAAGGCAAACTGATTATTGAACCAGGACGCTCTATTGTTGGAAATGCTGGCATTCTCCTTACAAAGGTTCTATATACAAAGCAAACAGATGAAAAGAATTTCATCATAGTTGATGCTGGAATGAATGACCTTATAAGACCAACACTTTATGGCTCATATCATGAGATTATACCAATTACACAAAAACAAAGGGATAGGATGATTGCTGATGTTGTAGGTCCGATTTGTGAATCAGGAGATTTTCTTGCAAAAGACAGAGAGCTTGAAAAAGTCTCGCAAGGCGAATATCTTGCTGTTATGAGCGCAGGAGCATACGGTTTTAGCATGTCATCCAATTACAACAGCAGACCCCGTGCAGCAGAAGTCCTTGTAAAAGGCGAAAAATATGCGCTTATAAGAAAGAGAGAAACATACAAAGACCTAATAAGAAATGAAATCATTCCTGAGGAGTTGCTTTCATGAAAAAGATTGATTTTGTTAAAATGCATGGACTTGGAAATGATTTTATTTTGATTGATTGTCTCAAACAAGAACTTCCTGAACCTGAAAAATTTGCTCTCAAATACTGTGACCGTCGTTTTGGAATTGGTGCAGACCAGCTTCTGCTTTTGTATCCATCTGATAAAACAGACTTCAAAATGAGAATTTTCAATGCCGATGGCTCAGAAGTTGAAATGTGTGGAAATGGTATAAGATGTTTTGCAAAGTATATATGGGACAGAGGACTTTCAGATAAAGAAGTTCTTGAAGTTGAAACACTTGCAGGAATAATGAAACCCAAGAAAGTAGGAGAACTTGTTCAGGTTGACATGGGCACTCCAGAATTCAACCCAGAAAAAATACCTGTGGATGCAAAGGGACAAAAGGCTTTTGACCTTTTATTTGAAATTGCAGGGTGGCATACAAAGATAAACTGTGTAAGTATGGGCAACCCACATGCAGTGATTTTCCTTGACGAGGACCCGAAAAACTTTGCAGTTGCTAAATATGGTCCTCTTATTGAGAACCATCCAATATTTCCAAAACGCACAAATGTTGAGTTTGTCTACGTAAAAAATCCAGATGAAATAATTATGAGAGTTTGGGAAAGGGGAGCTGGAGAGACCCTTGCCTGTGGAACAGGAGCTTGTGCAACTGCTGTTGCTGCAATGGTAAAAGGCTTAACTGAAAAAAAAGTTACCGTTCATCTTCTTGGTGGAGACCTAATAATTGAATGGGCAGAGGATGGTCATGTTTACATGACAGGACCAGCTGAAGAAGTATTTGAAGGCACGATTAAGTTGAAATAATTTTTTAATCTGAGGATTTAAAAAATATTACATTAGAGTCTTCAACTTTTTCTCTTTCACAGCGATAAATTACTTTGTCTCCAACTTTTTTTGTCTTGCTCAATAGTGTAAGCTTTGCTTACCTCATGCCCAATTTCTCTTATTTCCAAAGTAGCTATTGAATCAGCTGGAAGGTAAATTGTTTTTTGAGTTATTGGATGCCTTATTTGTTTTGCATCTCTTACTACATCCATTCTTTGCCCAATTTTTACACAGTCAGTTTTTTTGACATCAACATAAGCCCAATTTCCATCAATGTGCACCACATATACAATAAGCTTAATATCAAGTTAATCCAATAGTTTTTTCAATGCCTTTTTTCGCTAACTCCTTAAAAATTGAACCATCAAAACTTAGTTGCCCCTTTTCACTTTATCCCCATATTTCCTTAAGCAAGCTCAAATTGGTGTAATAATCCTGTTCTTCAATGCTGTATTCCTGCTCAATAAGACCAGATTTAACATCTATAACTTTTATGTTTAAAGCAAAAACAGCTCTGTAAAAGTCCAAAAATAGCAAATCATTTTTTCTTAGCTCCATTTGAGTAATTTTACCCATAAAAATTTTGTTAGACTTAGCAGATTTAGCAATTTTTAATATTTGCTCAAAGTCTAAATCTTTTGAGAAATTCTCAATCTTCTGTCCATCAATCACTTCAACTGATTTTGATTTTATTATGGCTGAGATAAACAAATCTGTAATTTCCTTTGCAGTGTCATTAGGAACTCTTGAAATACCAACTTCAAATGGAATAACAAGATACGAGGTTTTTCATAGGCATGGAGATTTGCAGTAAAAATAAAAAACAGAAATATAAAAATTGTTAACAGTTGCATTTTTTAATCTCAAATTCAATTTCAGACTTATGTTTTTTATCTAATTTAAACCATTTTTCTAACACTGTTCAAGAAATTTGATATTTTCATTTAACCTAATTTATGCAATTTTCTCGTGTCATTGGGATTCCGGGCAAAATGAGGAGGAAGAAATCTCTTTTTTATAAGATTGCCTCGCCTGCCTGACGGCAGGCTCGCAATGACCAAAAAATAAAAAGATGCTCGCAATGACAGCAAAAAATATTTAATTTAAATGGTTACAGCAATTATTGTTTCTATTGCTATTTTGGGGTTTTGATAATCAGGTTGACAAACATATAAAAAATTTTTTATATTTCAACATGGAAAAATTGGTAAATATCTTTAAGGCTTTATCAGATGAAACAAGATTAAAAATTATAAAGCTCCTTGAAAAAGGAGAGCTTTGCGTTTGTGAGATAGTGAATGCTCTAAATATGGTTCAGCCTAAGGTTTCTTTTCATCTTGGAGTTTTAAAGGATGCCGGGCTTGTAAAAATAAGAAAAAAGGGGAAATGGGTTCTTTATAGCCTTGAAAGCGCTGATTTATTCCGTCGTTTTTTAATCCTATCAGTTATTGAGAAAATTTCAGACGAAAACATAAAAGAAGAGCTTAAAAGACTTGAAGAATTTAAAAGAACGCAGGCCCCCCGTTATAAGAGTGGTGATTAGTGTATGGTGGTTAGTGATTGGTGGATGGTGAATAGAGAAATAAGAGAAGGGAGAGGAAGATGAGTGAGAGGAAAAAGTTATTTCTTATAGTTTTGCTTTTTTTAATTTTCTATTTTTTGCCAATAGAAATTTCAAGATTTACAAATGCAATTTTTGAGGCATTGGCTCTGACAAAGTGGTATGCACAGGAGCATGTTCTTCTTTGCCTCGTTCCAGCTTTCTTTATTGCTGGAGCAATTGCTGTTTTTGTAAATAAGGCTGCTGTTATGAAGTATTTTGGTGCAAGGGCAAATAAGATTCTCTCATACGGAGTTGCGTCTGTTTCTGGTTCAATCCTTGCAGTATGTTCATGCACAATTCTTCCTCTTTTTATGAGCATTTATCAAAGAGGAGCAGGTCTTGGTCCTGCAATTGCATTTCTTTATTCAGGTCCTGCGATAAATGTGCTTGCCATTATTCTTACAGCAAGAGTTCTTGGATGGGATATTGGAGTGGCAAGGGCAGTAGGAGCAGTTGCTTTTAGCATAATTATCGGGCTTCTTATGCATTTGATATTTATAAAAGAGGAAAAACAAAGGCAGGCAGATGAAGATTTTGAGATCACTGGAATAAAGTCAAAGCCAATTCATCAAACTTTTTTTCATCTTTTTTTTATGGTAGGATTTCTTGTCTTTGCAAACTGGGGAAAGCCTGCGGAGGGTGCAGTTGCTTTCTGGTGGTTTATTTATAACATAAAATGGGTTTTAGCATTATTGTTTCTGACATTTACTTTAATTTCAAGTTTTAAATGGTTTAGTAAAGATGAGCTAAATCAATGGGTTTATCAGACATGGTATTATGCTTATCTTATCATTCCTCTTCTTTTCATAGGTGTTCTTGTTGCAGGTTTCTGCTTTGGAAGAGTAGGGCATGAAGGTATCATACCTTCTGAGTGGGTTTATGCACTTGTTGGAGGGAATTCTCTTCAGGCGAACTTTATTGCAAGCATTGTAGGAGCTTTTATGTATTTTGCGACTCTTACAGAAGTGCCAATAATTCAGGGACTTTTAGGTGCTGGAATGGGTAAAGGTCCAGCCTTTGCACTTTTACTTGCAGGACCAGCATTAAGTCTTCCAAGCATGATTGTTATTGCAAGAACAATTGGTTTGAAAAAAACATTTGTCTATGTATGCCTTGTTGTAATAATGGCAACAGTCTCAGGATTGATTTTTGGAATCCTCTTTGATTAATTTTGCATAAATTAGATATTCAATGTTTCCCTTTTGTCCTTTTATTGGGGATTCAATTACTCCTATGACTTTTAGTCCAGTACTTTCAAAAAATTTTTTCATATCCTCAACTACTATGGCTCTTTTCTCTGGTGATTTTATTATCCCTCTGTATTCAACCTCATCCTTTCCAACCTCAAACTGAGGTTTTATAAGAGCAATTATTTCACCACCTTCTTTTAAGAACTCTAAAACTTTTGGAACGACAAGCTTTAAAGATATAAATGAAACATCAATTGTTGCAATATCAACAGGTTCAGGCAGTTTTTCCTTTGGAATGTATCTTATGTTTGTCTTCTCAATTGGAATAACTCTTGGGTCTGTCCTCAGTTTCCATGCAAGCTGACCGTATCCGACATCAACTGCATAAACTCTCTTTGCCCCATGCTGTAGTAAACAGTCAGTAAATCCTCCTGTGCTTGCACCAACATCAAGACATATTTTTTCTTTTACATCTACATTAAATTCTTTAATTGCTGCCTCCAGCTTTAGTCCTCCTCTGCTTACATAGGGAAGTATTTCTCCGCAAAGGGTTATCTCAGAGTTTTCGTCAACAAAGGTGCCTGGTTTTTCAATTTTATTTCCATTTACAATGACTTTGCCTTCAAGAATCAAGGCTCGGGCTTTTTCTCTGCTTTCAGTGATACCCTTTTGATACAGAAGTTGGTCAAGCCTGACTTTCATTTAAGAAGTTCGTTTTATTATGTACTTTGCAATTTCTCTTAAAGGGTCGGCTTTTTGGTCAAAGACTTCTAGTTGTTCAAGGGCTATGTCAATTAATTCTTTTGCCTTTTGTTTTGATTTTTCTGTTCCAAATACTCTTGGATATGTCATCTTGTCTTTTTTTAAATCCGAACCCTTAGGTTTTCCAAGCTCTTCGGTTGTTCCTTCAATGTCAAGCACATCATCAATGATTTGAAAGGCAAGCCCGATTGACTTTCCATAGGTTTCAAGTTTTTGGATTTTATCTTCATCAGCCTCAGCAAGAATTGCTCCTGCTTTGACAGAGGCTTTTATTAAGGCTGCAGTTTTGTTTAAGTGAATAAATTCAACAATGTCTTTGTCAGGCTCTTTTCCCTCAGCGATTAAATCATAAGCTTGCCCTGCAACCATTCCTCTTAAGCCTGCTGCGCAGGAAATTTCAAAAATTACCCTTAACAATGCTTCTTTACTTACTCTGGCAAGATTAGGATTTGAGAGTATTGTAAATGCCTCAGTTAAAAGTCCATCACCTGCTAAAATTGCAATTCCTTCTCCAAATACCTTGTGATTTGTAGGTTTTCCTCTTCTGAGGTCATCATTGTCCATTGCTGGCAAGTCATCATGAATGAGTGAGTATGTGTGAATAAACTCAATAGCAGTTGCATAGGCTGTTATGTCTTCTAAGCCTTCACATGCCTCATAGGAAGCAATGCAAAGAATAGGACGGATTCTTTTTCCACCTGCAGTTAAAGAATAAATTACTGAGTTATGAAGAATTTCAGGTTCAACAGGGGGATTAAAATATGTAGCGACAAAGCTGTCAATCTTTGCTTTTTTTTCTTTTATATATTCCTTTAAATCAAACACCATCCATTTCACCATTAACAATTAACCATCCATCATCCACCATTCACTATCCACCAACCACCAGCCACCAGTCACGAGTCACCTTCATTCCCATTCAATTGTTCCCGGTGGTTTTGAAGTTATGTCATATACAACTCTGTTAACACCTTTAACTTCGTTGATTATTCTGTTTGAAAGCCTTTCAAGTAGCTCATAAGGAAGTCTAACCCAGTCAGCAGTCATTCCATCAACACTGTGAACTGCTCTTATTGCAATTACATAATCATAAGTTCTTTCATCTCCCATAACTCCAACTGTTCTAACAGGCAAGATAACAGCAAAGGACTGCCATAGTTTTTTATACCATCCAGAGTTTTTAATCTCCTCAAGAACAATCTTGTCTGCTTGTCTTAAAATCTCAAGCTTTTCTCTGGTAACCTCTCCAATGCATCTTATTGCAAGTCCTGGTCCCGGGAAAGGGTGTCTGTAAAGAATTTCATCTGGTATTCCAAGCTCTTTTCCCAGGACTCTTACTTCATCCTTAAATAATTCCCTGAGAGGCTCAATAAGTTTAAGTTTCATTCTCTTTAAAAGTCCGCCAACATTGTGATGACTCTTAATTGTTGCAGAAGGTCCTTTAAAAGACACACTTTCAATAACATCAGGATAAAGTGTGCCTTGGGCAAGGAATTTTACACCTTCAATTTTTTTTGCTTCTTCTTCAAATATCTTTATAAATTCTCCGCCAATTATTTTTCTCTTTTTTTCAGGGTCTTTAACTCCCTTAAGTTTTCGTAGAAATCTATCAGTGGCATCAACAACTTTCAAATTTATGTGAAAATTCCCTCTCAGCATTTTTTCAACCTTTTCCCTCTCTCCAGCTCTAAGGACTCCGTTGTCAACAAAAATACATGTAAGATTATCTCCAATTGCCTTATGAACAAGAACTGCTGTTACAGTAGAGTCAACGCCTCCACTTAGGGCGCATACTACTTTAGAGGAGCCAACTTTTTTTCTTATCTCTTCTATTTGTTGCTCTGCAAAGGAATGCATATTCCATGTAGCCCTGCAACCACAGATTTTTATGACAAAGTTCTCTAAAATCTTTTTACCTTCTTCAGTATGGGCAACTTCTGGATGGAATTGGAGGGCATAAATTTTTTTATTCCTGTTAGCCATTGCTGCATAAGGAGAATTTTCAGTATGGGCAAGTCTTATAAAGCCTTCAGGCATTTCATCAATTTTATCTGCATGACTCATCCAAACAACTGTCTCTGCAGATATACCGTCAAAAAGGTCTTCAAAGTCATCAATCATAAGGATTGCTTTTCCGTATTCCCTTTTTTCAGCCTTTGAAACCTTGCCTCCAAGAAGATATGTTATAAGCTGCATGCCATAGCATATTCCAAGAATTGGAATATCAAGAGCAAATATTTCTTTATCAATCTTTGGCGAGCCCTCTTCAAAAACACTTGCAGGTCCACCTGAAAGGATTATGCCTTTAGGTTTTCTTTTTTTTATCTCAGAAAAAGGAGCATTGCATGGAATTATTTCAGAGTAAACTTTAAGCTCTCTTACTCTTCTTGCAATAAGCTGAGTGTATTGGGAACCGAAATCAATAACTAAAACTTCGTCCATTCTTTACTCCTTCTCTGACTAGTCCTCTATCCAGTAATTTGGTGCTTCCCTTGTTATTGTAACATCGTGAACATGGCTTTCTCTTAATCCAGCATTTGTAATTCTAATAAATCTTGCCTTTTTACGAAGCTCTTCAAGATTTCTGCATCCGCAATAACCCATTCCTGATTTGAGTCCTCCAACTAACTGATGAACGCTCTTTGCAAGGGGACCTCTGTAGGGCACTCTTCCTTCAATACCCTCTGGAACCAGTTTATCTGGAGAGACTCCCTCTTGTTTATATCTGTCACGGGAGCCTTCTTGCATTGCTCCAAGTGAGCCCATGCCTCTGTAAGTCTTGTAGGTTCTTCCCTGATAAAGAATTATTTCTCCCGGTGCCTCATCTGTGCCTGCAAAAAGACTTCCAATCATAACGCAATGAGCACCAGCTGCAAGGGCTTTGGTGATATCACCTGAATACTTAATTCCTCCGTCAGCGATTAGAGGAATGTTGTATTTTGATGTAACAGAATAACACTCCATTATTGCAGTTAATTGCGGAACACCTGCTCCTGCTACAATTCGTGTTGTGCAAATAGAGCCTGGTCCAATTCCAACTTTTACAGCATCTGCTCCAGCCTCAATTAGTTCCTCTGCAGCCTCTTTAGTAGCTATATTTCCAACTACAATATCAACATCAAATCTCCTTTTGAGTTCCTTGAGTGTTTCAATAACGCCTTTACTATGTCCATGTGCTGTATCAATCACTATAGCATCAACTCCAGCTTTTACGAGAAGTTCTGCTCTGTAGATTGATGCCTCACCTACTCCAACGGCAGCAGCAACTCTTAGTCTGCCAAGACTGTCTTTGCATGCATTGGGATACTTTTTTCTTTTTTCTATGTCTTTTATTGTAATTAAACCTTTTAGATTAAAATTATCGTCAACAATTGGTAGTTTCTCAATTTTATATTTATGTAAAATCTCCTGAGCTTCTTCAAGGCTTATCCCTTCTTTTGCTGTGATAAGTCTCTCTTTTGTCATAACTTCTTCCACTTTCTTTGTAAAATCTCTTTCAAATTTCAAATCTCTGTTTGTTATTATTCCAACGAGCTTTCCATTTACAGTGACAGGAACACCTGAAATTCTATATCTTTCCATTAAAGCCAATGCTTCTGAAATTGGTGCATCAGGAGAAATCGTAATTGGATCAATAATCATACCACTTTCAGATTTTTTTACTTTATCTACCTCAAGTGCCTGCTTCTCCGGTGGCATATTTCTGTGAATAACACCAATGCCACCTTCCCTGGAAATAGCAATTGCAAGATTTGCCTCCGTTACTGTGTCCATTGCTGCAGATACAAGTGGAATATTTAATTTTATGTTTGGGGTAAAGTATGTTGAAACATCTACCTCTGAAGGAACAACATCTGATTTTGCTGGAACAAGTAAAACATCATCAAAGGTTAATCCCAATGGAATTTCACTTTCTCTCATAGTTACTCCTTTATGCTATAATTATTTTAGTTGCGCCTGTAGCTCAGGGGACAGAGCGTGGGGCTCCGGACCCCAAGGTCGGAGGTTCAAATCCTCTCAGGCGCGTTATACATTTGTTAATAAATGGCCTAATTTGTCTTTCTTAGTTTTCAAATAGCATTGATTTTTATCATTCGGCTTAATTTCAATTGGAACTCTTTCTATGACCTTCAATCCATATCCCTCAAGACCAACAATTTTGCGAGGATTATTAGTCATTAATTTCATTTTTCTTATGCCAAGGTCAACCAAGATTTGAGCACCAATTCCATAATCTCTTAAATCAGGCTTAAATCCAAGTTTTATATTGGCTTCAACTGTATCGTATCCCTTTTCCTGAAGTTCGTATGCCTTAAGCTTATTAAGCAATCCTATGCCTCTACCTTCCTGTCGCATATAAAGAAGAACACCTTTGCCTGCCTCTTCTATCATTTCAAGTGCTCTGTGAAGCTGTGAGCCACAGTCACATCTTTTAGAGAGGAATACATCTCCTGTTAGACATTCAGAGTGGACCCTTACAAGCACTTCATCGTTTGGCTTAATTTCGCCCTTTACAAGGGCAAGATGAACTTTATCATCAATAAGAGTTGTGTAAGCTATTGCTTTGAATTCACCATAGTCAGTTGGAAGCTGAACTGTAGCAACTCTTCTTACAAGGGTCTCATTTCTCATTCTGTATCTGATTAAATCCTTTATGGTTGTAATCTTTAATCCCTGATTTTTAGCAAACTCCATAAGCTGGGGCACTCTTGCCATTGTTCCGTCTTCGTTCATTATTTCACATATCACACCAGCTGGATAAAGTCCTGCAATACGAGCAAGGTCAACTGCTGCCTCTGTATGTCCAGCTCTTTTGAGAACTCCTCCTCTTTGGGATCTGAGGGGAAATACATGTCCTGGCTTAACAAGATCCTCAGGCTTAGTTTTTGGATCTATTGCTGTAAGAATTGTACGAGCTCTGTCATAGGCTGATA
>FWWL01010057.1_pt1 | contig 11124 bp, 9 predicted proteins | sample 2228331 | NCBI WGS metagenome assembly FWWL01 (sample SAMEA103939775, study PRJEB20133) | metagenome
GCTTCTTCATTATCAAGGATAAAGAATCTTTCTTTTGTTGCTTTGTTTGAGCCTAATTCTTGTTTTGCTGATACAATGCGAAATAAAACTGTAAAATCTCCTGCTTTGAAAGTATAGTCTCTAAAAAGTTCTCCTGTTTTAGTGTAGTATTGGTCTGAATTAACCCAATAGATTTTTATTTCTTCTCCGTTATATGGAATGGCATATTTGTGTCCTTTTATAGAGTAACGATACTTAGGGACAAAATCACCTTCCTCATAATAGCGAGAGAAAAAATTATAAAGATCATTGAAAACTTGATTTTTAATCTCATCAATTTTTTCTACTTCCGCTTTTTGTGCTTTTGCATCTTCAAATTCTCTACCAAGAGGAGTATTTATAAATTCATCTTTAAGACTTCCTGAGGGAGTAAAAGCATTTTCCCCAAAATTTTGAATAATCTTCTCTTTTAATGATTCAAAGCGTTCTTTAGCACGAGCTAATCTTTCATCTTTATGTTTAGCAAAGGCTGATTCAACTTTCTCAGCAATATCTTTTTCAATAAATTTTTCAATTTCTTTTCTTTTATAATTCAGAATCCGATAAATCCCAAAATCTAAATCTGATGACTCAAATTGAAAAAGTTCTTTAAGTAAATTCTGAAACTTATTGAATGAATTCATTATCTATCTCCAATTAATTTTTTTATTTTAAGGCTAAACTTTTCAGCCATTCTAAAAGAAATTTTTACAATCATGCATCTTTCATTTTTTGTTCTAATTTTAACAAAATGCTGTCAGTGTAGAAATCTTTTTTAAGTTCAAACTCTGTTTCATCTAAAACAATCATATCAACTGCTATAGGGATTTTTTTCAGAAAAAACTTAACCCTGTCTAAAAAGAATGATTTCACAGAACCTGATAATATACTATGCCGCATCTATTACCTCTTTGGTTTGTTTTTCTGAAAAATAATCAATCAAGTTTTGCTCTATCTAAGTCTCTTTTACTTTGCTCATACCAATCTTTCCATCTGTTCATAATGAATTATAGCAAAGATTAGAGAATTTTTCTAAAGAGGCATATATGCCCTGGCATTTAAATACAAATCTGAAATTTCACCTCGCAGGTATCTATGATATCCTGCAACTGCAATCATTGCAGCATTGTCTGTGCAAAGAGCCTTTGATGGAAGATAGGTGTCAATTCCTTCATTTTTAAGCTCCTCAGCCTTACGCCTTAGTTCGCTGTTTGCTGCAACTCCACCTGAGATTACAACTTTGTTTATATTTTCTTGTTTTACAGCCCATTTTATTTTTTCAATTAATACATCAACTACTGAAGCTTGAAATGCTACTGCTATGTCTTTCTTTATTTCATCAGGAACTTTTCCTTCTTCACAGCCAAGCTCACGAAGCAGAACTTTTACTGCAGTTTTAAGTCCGCTGAAGCTAAAATCAAGTGTGCCTTGAAGATAAGGTCTTGGAAGATTAAATTTATTTGGATCACCTTCCTGTGCAAGCTTGTCAATTGCAGGTCCACCAGGGTAGGGTAGTCCAAGCATTTTTGCAACTTTGTCGTATGCCTCCCCTGCTGCATCATCTCTTGTTCTTCCAAGCTCTTTATAAATACCAAAATCATCAACCCTGTAAAGACATGTATGCCCACCTGATACAATCAGGCAAATAAATGGAAAATCCGGATGTCTTTCTTCAAGAAAAATTGCCTGAATGTGACCTTCAAGATGATTTACTCCAATAATAGGCTTTTTAGCTGCATAGCTTAGTGCCTTTGCAAAGCAAAGACCAACAAGAAGTGAGCCAATAAGTCCTGGTCCATGACATACTGAGATTAGATCTACATCTCTTAAAGTTTTTTTAGCTTCATTTAGAGCTCTCTCAACAACTTCCCAAATCCATTCAATGTGTTTACGAGATGCAATTTCAGGAACAACACCTCCGTATTTACTGTGAATTTTAATTTGAGAAGATACAATATTGCTTAAAATTTTTCTATCCTCAAGCACAGCACAGGATGTATCATCGCATGATGTGTCAATTCCAAGTATAATCATTTACATGCTTCCGTATGAGTGAAGTCCGCTTAAGAATAGATTTACTCCAAGATATGTAAACAAAGTTACAATAAATCCAATTACTGCAATAAATGAGAGTTTAGCTCCTGTCCAGCCCCGTAGGAATTTTGCATGAAGATAAAAGGCATATACAAACCATGTAATCAATGACCATGTCTCCTTCGGGTCCCATCCCCAGTATCTTCCCCATGCCTGATCAGCCCAAATTGCACCAAAAACAAGACCACCTATTGTAAAAATTGGAAAACCAAATGCAATTGCCTTGTATGTTATGTCTTCAAGAAAGTTTGCATCAATTTTAAATGATTGCAGTATTTTTGATATAACATAACCCCATTTCCAAAAAACAAATATCAATGCAAAAAGGCAAAGCCAGCTAATTATTGAAACCAGAGTAGATGAATTTGCCAAAGTTGAGTGAAAGATTTTTACTGTCTTTGGATTTGATGCTGTTGCCATATCAATAATTAAAGACAAGAATACAAAAAACATCAGCCCAAGAATGGCTGTTGAAAAGATATACTTAAAAGATTTTTTATTTTCTGTTGAGCCTATAATATGAAGAACTCCTGTTATGAAGCTTATTCCAAATGCTGCATAGGCTATGAAACTTAAGGTTACATGGGCAAGAAGCCAGTTACTTTTTAATGCTGGAACCAGGGGTTGAACTTCCTTTGTTATTCCTAAAACATCAGTAAGCCCTATTGTGATACCTGCAAGGGCTGAAACAAAAACTCCAAAGCTTTTATTTTTATATTTCCATTCAATAAATAAATAGCCAATTACTATGCACAATGCAAAAAACACCAGACTTTCATAAAGATTTGTAATTGGAATGCTTCTCATGAATGAATGGTTTATCTCATACATCTCCTTAAACCTTTGAATAAAACCAAAAAGATGAACTAATGCTCCAACAGAAAGTGTAGCAGTTGAAACATAGCCTAATTTTTTGTTTTTCGTGAGAATATAAACAACATAAATTGGCATAGCAATAATATAAAGTAATCCAGCAATTGAAATAATTTGAGCACTGCTCATACTTTCTCTCCTTTTAGTTTATTTATTATTTCATCAAGCTTTTTTTCAGTGACAAATTTTCCCTTTGAAGAAGGGCTGTAAAAGGTAACTTTATTTTTACTTATTGTAACAAAATAGGTAATGGGTCGCAGAAACAGACATATGAAAAGACCAATGCACATAAGTATTGAACCTATGTAAATAAGTGGAACTCCAGGGTCTTTTCTTACCTGAAGTCCTGTAAATTGAGCTCCCCAAAGTTCATTAAATTTCAGTTTTCCATATGGAGTATTCCAAGTCTCAGGAATTCTGCTTAAAATCCATTGTTCTGCTTTTCTTCCTTTGTCTTCAAATACAATTAAAACAGCAGGATTTATCATCTCAGTTGTCATATTAAAAAGTCTTCCTTGTTCATCTATACCTAAGGCTGGAGAAAAATCAATTACTGAAGCTAATACTGAAGTGCCAGGAATTTTAAATTTTTCCTCAAAACCGGCTTTTACTGGTATTTCTTTTCCGTTTTTATCTATAAATGTAAATCTGAATTCAGCATGTTCTGTTGGTTGAAAACCATAACTTGCCTGATAAAAAGTAATTCCCTTATGTGTAAATGGTTGGTTTACTTCAATCATGACAGTTTCTCTGTCATTAAATTTCACGGGCTTACCATTTTCTATAATTCTCATATAGCTTCTGTATGCCTTTGGGATAGCTGAATTTTCATAATACTCAACTTCAAATTTATCGCAGGCGACTTGAAAACCGAGCGGAATTGATTTTCCTTGCTCAGAAATTACAATGTCAGCAGAAGTGCCTTCAACTATATTAATAGAACCTCTAAATCCAAAAAAATTTCCTATTAATGCACCAGCAAGGATGACTAAAATACTTAAATGTGTTAGATATACAGCAAGTCTTGTTTTAGTCCATTTTTTACAATTTATTTGAGTGCCTTCGTTTGTTTGAAAGGATGAAATTCGGAATCCTTGTTTTTTTAAAATTTCAATAATTTTATCAAGTTTTGGAGAATCATTATCTATTTTAATTTCTTTTTTTATAGGCATTTTTTCTAATATTTGATTTGGCAGAGGTTGAGGTGCAGTGCTAAAGGACTTTATTAATTGAGGTAATCTGTCCAATGAGCATACTATAAGGTTCAATGCAAACATAAAGAGTAAAAAAGTAAACCACCAGCTATGGTAAACATTATTTAAATCAAAAAGGCTTACAATTTCGTATAACTTGTGGGCAGTATCAATGGTAAAAAATTTTGCAAAAAATCGTATCGTGGCTTCGGGCTCTGGCTGTTGTGGAATTACTGTTCCAATGGATGCTGCAATTGAAATGACTATAAACAGTGCAATTGCAAGGTCAACGGATGCAAAAAAATTCCAGATTTTATCGTTCCATTTTTCAAACTTTGCCATTAGTTCACCTCTTTTTTTGAAATTTCAATTGAATAATTTATCACATTCATGCTATATTTTTCTATGAATATGGTTAAAAAAATACTTCATTTGGTTTTAATAGTAATTTGCCTCATAGTATTCTCAGGAATTTCTTTTGCAGAGGCAAAAAAACAAGTTGTTTTATATCTATTCTGGAGAGAAGGGTGCCCTTACTGTGAAAAGGAAAAGCTTTTTTTGTCTCAAATTAAGAAAAAATATCCAAATCTTGAAATAAAAGATTATGATGTGATTTCAAATATAGCATCTCGCGAGCTATTGATGACCATGTCTAAGGCATATGGAATAAATCCTTCAGGAGTACCTGTTACATTCGTAGGAAATCAAGGATTTGTAGGTTTTAATGAAGAAATAGCCTCTCAGATTGAGAAAAACATTAAGTATTGTCTCAAAAATACCTGCCAAGACCCTCTTTTTTATAAAAGTCGTTAATTGAATTATTAAAAAATTTTTATGACCCGCTAAACATTTTTTATTGATATTATCTCCGCATTTTGTGTTATAATTTTCCAAACTTCAAAATAAAATTCAATTAAAGGAGTGGCATATGCGAGCTATTTTTATTGGGGGAGTTGTAATTGTGTGTTTCTTGATTTCTTATTTTTTGCCCTTAAACGATGCTGTTTCTGATGATGCCAAATCATGTCTGCGATGTCACGGAATCAAGAGTCTTCAAAAGGTAACAGAGAAGGGGGATAAGATTTCTCTGTTTATTGATGGAGCAAAATTAGAAAAATCTCCTCATGGAGCAATGGATTGTTCTTCCTGCCATCCAAACATTAATCTCAAAAATCATCCAAAACCAAGAAAAATTGCAAATAAAAGTGTTTACACTGAAGAATTCTCCAAAAACTGCTTAAACTGCCATGCAAAGACTTCTTTGATGAAACCAAGAGTTCATGGTGTTGTCGTAACAAAAGGGGAAGTCCTTTGTTCTCAATGCCACGATGCCCATTACATGACGTCAATTAAGAAATGGAAAGATTCTGCAAGTTTCACAGAATATTGTATGGCTTGTCATAAAACTCAAATGACAAGGCGACTTCCAAGTGGCGAAAATATCTCTTTGAAAGTTAATTCAGACGAAATAAAGAAATCAGTTCACGGAAAGTTTCAATGCATAGTATGTCATAGCGGATTTTCAAAGAAAGAGCACCCAATTTACACTTATAAATCCAAAAATGATTACAAAATTGGACTTTCAAAAGAAATATGCCAGAGATGCCACACTGATGAACAGCTTAAGAAAAATCCAACCCATTATGCTTTAACAAAAACTGCTTCATGTATTGAATGTCATGGATATCATGGAGTTAAGTCTGCAAAAGTGGCAAAGAATCTTCCTGAAAATCAGTATTGTTTAAGTTGTCATAGCAGAGCTCTTACAATGAAAATGAAAAATGGAGAAACATTATCAGTCCAAGTAAAAGAAGCAGATATTCTTAACTCAGTACACAAAAAACAAAAATGTACTGATTGTCATAAAGAATTCTCAACAACACAGCATCCAGTAAGAACTTTTGAATCTATTGCTGATTACAGAGCTCAAGCAAAACAAATTTGTAACAATTGCCATCAAAATGAAGTAAAGAAATATGACATAAGCATTCATGCAGAAGCTGTAAAGAAAGGGAATCCTCAATCTCCAGAATGTTTAAAATGTCACGGAGAACCTCACAAGATTGTATCTATTAGCAAAGACAAATCTGCCAGCTTAGAACTTTGCGTAAAATGTCACAGTGATTCAGGAAAGGCATTTAAAGAAAGTGTTCACTTTATTGCCATGAATAAAGGAAAGCAGGATGCTCCAGACTGCGTATCATGTCACAATTCCCATGATGTTTTATCAACAAACATTGCAAAACTCGGTGATTCATGCATCAGATGCCATAAAGATGCAAAGACAACCCATAATAAATGGCTATGGAATCCTCCATTTAGCCTAACAAGCTTTGTTGAAACTCACTTCAAATCAGCTACATGTTCATCATGTCACACAAAAGGGGAGAAGGCAATAATACTTACACTATTTGATAGAGCAAAAGGTAAGCCACTTACAGCTGAAGGGGTTGCACAAGTTTTAGGTGTAGATGTTAAGGAAGTAAAAGCAAAAGTTGATTTTAATAGTGATGGAAAAATACATGAAAATGAACTTTGGCAGTTCATGAAAATGATATCTAACAAAACAAAAGCAAATCTATCTGGAAGAATTGATATAGCTGTAGCAAATGATGCTCATAAGATTGAAGCAAGAGACAAAGCAATTAAAGATTGTGCAGCATGTCACAATCCTTCTGCACCGTTTAAAGGAAAATTAGAGATAAATCAAGAGGGAGCCAAACCAATCAAATATACATTGGAAGCAAAAGCTGTAAATTCAACCTTTGCAATCCCTAACATTAAAGACTTCTATGTTCTTGGACTGACCAAAATTAAAATTCTTGATACTCTATTTTTCTTGGCTTTACTCGCAGGAATAGCAGTTCCAATAGGACATATAACACTTAGAATCTTAACTGCGCCAATTAGAAGAAAGAAAAGGAAGGAGGGGAAATAATGAAAAAGATTTATTTACATCCATTACCGGTTAGGATATGGCATTGGATAAATGCAATAGGTTTTATTATTCTAATTATCACAGGAGCACAAATAAGATTTGTTGATTCAATGGGACTTATGAGTTTTGAGACCGCTGTTCAGATTCACAGTTGGCTTGGATTCATTCTTCTTGCAAACTATTTTATATGGCTAATATACTATGTTGCCACAGGTAAACTATTCAAAATTTACATTCCTCCTTTCTGGAAACCCATAGAATTCACAAAAAAAGCCATAAAACAGGCAAAATATTATGGTTTTGGCATTATGGTTGGAGATAAAAACCCTCATCATCCAACACCTGATAACAAATTTAATCCTATGCAACAAGTATCGTATTTGATGATTATGGTTCTTCTTATACCGCTTCAGATTTTAACAGGCTTAGTTCTTTGGGATCCAGAGGCTTTTAGCTTTTTAGCAACTGCAATGGGTGGAATTCAGATTGCAACACTAATTCATACTGGACTTTGGATATTCTTCAGTGCTTTTATAATTGTGCATTTTTATCTTGCAACATTAGGACACACACCAATGGCACATATTAAAGCAATGTTTACAGGATATGAAGAAGAACATGATGAACACTAAAATAGTTGAAAGGAGGTGAAAGAAGGATGAAAATCAAAAAGGGTTTACTTGTATTGGTTGCTACATTTTTCATGTTTGCTATTTCCTTTGTTTATGCTCAACCACAGGATGTTTACAAGCTTCATTGGGAAGGAGCAAAGTTTCCACCTGTTGATTTTACACACAAAAAGCATGCAGAGGATTATAAGATTGATTGCAAGGTATGTCATCACAAAGATGCAAATCCTGCAGAAAAGGCTCAGAAATGTACCTCTTGTCATGATATTGCAGAAGAAAAGGATGGAGCACCAAAGGCAATGGATGCTTATCACAAAAACTGCATAGATTGTCACAAAAAGGAAAATGAAGCTGGCAAGGCTGCTCCTACAAAATGCAACGATTGCCACAAAAAGTCTTAGTAAGTGATTTATAATACTTAAATTTATAGGGAGACCATAAGGTCTCCCCTTTTTATTTTTAGGGATAGACGATGGAAAGATTTAAAAATCTCATAGGCAAAGATATAAAATTGGAAAAACTATTTGTATTGCCATACTCAACGGAAAGATCAAAAGAATAATGTTTATTAAAATAAACAAAGAAGCCCCTGATGTATGCAGTCCTTTGACAAAAGAAGAATTAAAAACTTATTACAAGTAAAAGACGAACATTTTTGAAAACATTGTAATGTAAAAAGTTTAAAATACCATTTCATTAATGAATTTCTAAGAAGTAGCGAGCCTTAAGTCTAAATTTTATAGCATTATAATGATAGAGAGATTTTAAATCAGAACAGTCTCTTTTAACTTTTTAAAAATTTTATCAAGATGCTTTAGATAGGCTTTTTTTGTTATCATAATTATTATTTCTTTTTGGAGGCATGAGATGAATATTACTTCTTTGGTTCAAAAAAACAATACAAAGATAGTTTTTCTTCTTCTTGATGGAGTTGGAGGACTACCGATAAATGGAAAGACTGAGCTTGAAGCAGCCAATAAGCCAAATCTTGATGCACTGGCAAGAGTTTCTGCTTGTGGACTTCATGTTCCTGTTAGCTATGGAATAACTCCAGGAAGTGGACCTGGACATTTTGGAGTTTTTGGATATGACCCACTGAAGTATGAAATCGGAAGAGGCGTTCTTGAGGCTTTGGGATTGGGAATAGAGCTACAGAGGACAGATGTTGCAGTTAGATGCAATTATGCAACAATCAGAGATGGAGTGATTGTTGACAGAAGGGCTGGAAGAATACCAACTGAAAAGAATGTTGAACTTACAGGCTTACTTGCATCGCAGATAAAAGAAATTGAAGGTGTTGAAATTATTCTGAAACCGGGAAAGGAACACAGATTTTGCCTTGTAATGAGATTTCCCCATGAAATAAAAGAAAGTGAAGCAATGGTAAAGGACACGGATCCTCAGAAAGAGGGTAAAGCCCCCCTTGAACCTGTGCCATTTGATAAAGAAGCTGAAAAAGTTGCTTTTATTGCTAAGAAGTTCATAGAGCTTGCTTCTCAGATATTGAAAAAAGAAGAAAAGGCGAATTTTGTCCTTCTTAGAGGTTTTTCATCTTTGCCTGATATTCCATCCTTTGAGCAAAAGTATGGATTAAAGGCTTGTTCAATTGCAGTTTATCCGATGTACAGAGGTATTACAAAACTTTTAGGAATGGAAATAATACCTGTTGAAGGAGATATTAAAGAAGAGATTGATGTGTTAAAAAATGTATACAAGGACTATGATTTCATTTTTGTACACATAAAAAAGACTGACTCCTATGGTGAAGATGGTAATTTTGAAGCTAAAGTAAAGAAAATTGAAGAATTTGATAAATTTGTTCCTGAGATTTTATCATTAAATCCTGATGTTTTGGTTATTACTGGAGACCATTCTACCCCCTGTGTGCTTAAGAGTCATAGCTGGCATCCTGTTCCATTGCTTATTAAATCGCCCTATGTTTTGGGAGGCACAGTTCAAGGCTTTACTGAAAGGGAATGCCTAAAAGGTGAACTTGGAATTATCCCAGCTGTAGCAATAATGCAGCTTGTACTTGCAAACTCATTAAGACTTAAAAAATATGGTGCATAACATGATAGACACTCACTGCCATCTTGAAATGTTTGAAAATGATATCTCAGATGTAATAAGGCGAGCATACGATGCAGGAGTGAATACTATCATCACAATTGCCTCTGATGTTGAAAGTCTTGAAAAGGTAGTTGAAATTGCTGATACCTATCCAATGGTTTATGGCTCTGTAGGAATTCATCCTCATGATGCAAAGGATTTTGATGAAAAGATAATAAAAAAAATATATGAGCTTAGTAGACACCCGAGAGTGGTTGCTATTGGAGAGATTGGACTTGATTATCATTATGACCACTCTCCAAGAGATATTCAAAAGAAGGCTTTTATAGAACAACTTGAGATTGCCAAAGAAGTTGGACTTCCTGCAATAATTCACTCCCGCGAAGCCTTTGAGGATACAATTAAAATTATAAAGAACTCAGGAGTTCGCAAAGGTGTCATGCACTGCTTCAGCGGAAATGTTGAGCAGGCAAAAGAGGCTATAAATCTTGGGTTTATGATCTCTGTTTCAGGTGTAGTCACATTTAAAAATGCCAAAAAAATCAGAGAAGTTGCGAACTTTATTCCAGATGATTATTTGCTTATAGAAACAGATGCACCTTATCTTGCACCAGAGCCTTTCAGGGGAAAAAGAAACGAACCTGCTTATTTAATTCATACGGCTAAAGCCCTTGCAGAAATAAGAGGAGTTACAGTTGAAGACATTGATAGAATTACTACAGTGAATGCTTACAGGCTTTTTAGAATTGGAAATATTCCAAAGGGTGAAATCGCATATAAAATCAGAGATTCTCTTTATCTTAATGTGACTAACAGATGCACAAATGTGTGTAAATTTTGCGTAAGATTTCATACTGACTATGTAAAAGGTCATAATCTTAGGCTTGAGAAAGAACCCTCCGCAGAAGAGGTTATTCAAGCAATTGGTGATCCTAAGGCATACAAAGAGATAGTATTTTGCGGATATGGAGAACCATTTTTAAGGCTTGATTTAATAAAGGAGGTAGGAAAATGGATTAAGGAGAAAGGTGGAAAAATAAGAATTAATACAAATGGACATGGAAATTTAATACATGGAAGAAATATTTTGCCTGAGATTAAAGGACTTGTTGATTCAATTTCAATAAGTCTAAATGCACAGGATGAGGAAACTTATAATAAAACTTGTAATCCCCAATTCCCAAATGCTTATCAGGCAGTCATTGAATTTATAAAAGAAGCTAAAAAATACATTCCCGATGTTCAGGTGACAGTTGTTGACATGAAAGAGGTTGATGTTAAAGATTGCCATGAGATTGCTAATTCTATT
>FWWL01010058.1_pt1 | contig 11121 bp, 6 predicted proteins | sample 2228331 | NCBI WGS metagenome assembly FWWL01 (sample SAMEA103939775, study PRJEB20133) | metagenome
ACACCTTTTTCAGCGAGGTAGTATTGCTCTACCACGAACCGTTCTCGCTCGTTCAGCCAGCGCAAAACCCAACGGATGAGCACCCGCTTGCAGGCTTGCTCTGCCTGCTCGGGCGAAGCCACGATAAAATCCCAAGTGTAACCTTCCTCTTCGTCGTCTGTTTGGGGGGGGAAATGCAGTGACGAGCGAACGCCCATTCCTGCCGGCAAAATGCCAACAGGGCGGCTTGCACCCGCAAGGACACAAATGCTTCCAAAGGCACGCCCCGTTGAGGGTCAAAGAGGCAGAAGGCTTCCCATGCTGCTGCCCTCGCCAGCGCCTCCAGTTCTTCTCGCCATTGTTCCCCTGCCCAGTTGGGAGGGCAACGGTTTTCGTAACGCCTGACGCACGCCCTTGCGATGTCGTTTAGTTCAGGCACTAACATCTCCCTCTCCCCTTGCTTTTCGCCCTCTCTGCCGATCAGTTTAAGCCCTTTGGAAACCGTCGTCAACATTTCCCCCAAGGCATCGCTTAGTCTCACTAAAGGTGTGGCAGACTTGTCTAACGAAAAGGTGACGGCAGCGATGAAGCGTTGGTTTCTGGTTGGTTTCGCTGTGGGCGTTGCGATGCCCATAGTTGGGGGTGGGCTTCTGTTCCGATGGTGGCAGCACACAGACCGCATTGCTTGGGGCGTTCGTGTGCAAGGGGTTGCTCTCAGTGGGCTCAGGGGTGAAGATGCTAAGCGTGTGTTGGCTCAAGCGTTTTCCCCTGATCGCTTCGCCTCCATTGCCGTTCCCATTCTCTGGCAAGGGCGTGTCATGCAGCAAGTGCGGCTGGGAGATTTGGGAGTGCAAGCAGATGTTGAACGCATCATGCAAGACGCCCTTCGCATTGGGCGCCGTCCCCAATGGCGGGTGAGTCTGCGAGAACTGTGGCAAGGGTGGCGAGAAGGCATTTCTTTGCCGATGGCGTGGCGTTGGGAGGAAGCGAAACTGCGCCGGCTGCTGCAGCAATTGGCGCCCCAACTGGAATACCCGCCGCAACGGGCTTATCTGATGTGGGAGAAGGGAACGGTGCGCCTCATCCCGCACCGCGACGGCATTCGCATCGCGGTAGCCGAAACGCTTAAGCGCTGGCGGCAAGCCTTAGCACAAGGGCAGTGGAAAGCGTTGCCCATTGAGGCTGACCCATGGCATCCCGAAGTGACAACGGAAGATCTCGCAGCGATTGATGGTGTGGTGGGGCAAGCCACGACCTCCTTTCGCGTCAGCGAACGCAACCGCTCCCACAACATTCGGTTGGCAGCGGTGCGGTTGGACCATGCGCTCATTCGTCCTGGCGAAACTTTTTCCTTCAACGAAATCGTCGGTCCCCGCTCACCCCGCTACGGGTTTCAAAAAGCCCGCGTGTTAGTGCGGGGGCAGTTCACTCAAGATTTCGGTGGTGGTGTTTGTCAAGTGGCGAGCACTTTGTATCTCGCCGCTTTGCGGGCAGGGATGACGGTAGTCCAACGCCACTGCCACAGCCGTCCCATCGGTTACCTTCCGCCCGGCTTTGACGCCACCGTGAACTTCGGTTCGTTAGACCTAAAGTTGCGCAACCCGTTCCCAGAGCCCCTTTATATCCGCACTTTTGTCAAAGGCGGAAGGTTGACCGTTCTCATCTTGGGCAAGAAACAGCCAAACCTAACTTATCGCCTCATTCGCTCCGTGCGAACTTTTGGTGCGGTTCGTGAAAAAGTCGTTTCCGACTCATCCCTGCCTCCCCGAGCCCGAAAGGTGGCGGACAAAGGGACCGTTGGGTATCAAGTGACGGTTTGGCGTTGGCACATCGTCAACGGGACGGTGGTGAAGAAAGAACGCATCAGCACGGATACTTACGCGCCCCGACCGCGCGTCGTTCTTATCGGGGCTTCTAACAACAATGCACCAAAGCCCCAACCTTCGCTGCCACCGACCCCTACGCCTACCACACCCACTTCGGAAGAGTGATGTTTGTGGCAAAGTGAGGAACACTTCGTTTGAGGCAGCGAAGTGAGGGCAAGTAGGACTTTCAGTGACACTGAGGGAACTACGCTTTTGCAAAGGGGCGTTCGGTGATGGCTGCAATTGTTCTGGCTGGTGGTGTTGGAAAGCGGTTGGGAGAATGGAAACCGTTTGCTCTGTTGCGAGGGCGACCGCTTATTGTGTGGGTCTTGGAACGCTTGCAGGGAGCCGGATTCGGTGCAGAAGACACCTTCGTGGTCACCGCTCCGCAGCGCCAGAAAGAATTTGCGTCTTTGCCCGCAAAAGTTGTCGCGGATATTTACGAAGGCTGCGGTCCCTTGGCGGGATTGCACGCGGGGCTTTCGGCGGCAGGGGAAGGGTTCCACTTCGTCACCTCATGCGACCAACCCTTCATAGAACCTGCTCTTGTGCGCTACTTGTTGCAACGAGCGATGGAGCGAACGGAGGAAAGGTTGGATGCGCTTATTCCCGTGACAGCAGAGCGAGAGCAAGTTCTCTGCGCTGTTTACCGTCATCGCGTGGCGGAAATCGCTGAACGCCTGCTGCAAAGGGGTGAGCGCCGCTTGAGGGAACTGCTGCGACACATCAAATGGCAGCCCGTTAGCGAAGAAGACTTGCGCCCTTTCGGGGACCCACAACGGCTCTTTTTCAATATCAACACGGCGGAAGATTTAGAACTGGCACATCAATTGTTAACGAGGTAACGCCGCTCCCACTGCTCTCGCCAACTCTCGCTCCCATTTCTTCACCCACGCTTCAATGGCGTCTGCGAGGGAGGCAATCTCATTTGCTGCGAATGAAGCAGGGCGAGAAGGGGATGGCGAAGTTACGACCGCTAATCGCTGTGGAGAAGGTGTTGTGGGCTGCTGTCCAAAGGGAACGAGTTCAATTTTGGGGATGGCAGCGTCCTTATAGCCTTCCACCAGCACCAATTGCACACCTTCTTGAGCGAGGGCGAGCAATTCGGGTAGCAGCAGTTCTCGGTCCCGCCACCAGAAAACAGTGGCGCCGTCGCCAGCAACAGCCACATTGATCGCTCCCGCTTGGCTCAACCGCCACGAATCTTTCCCTTCGTGGTCAAGTTCAAAGCCGTGCGGGGTGTGTTTGATGGCAGCCACGCGCCAACCGCGCTGCTTTAGTTCGGGGATGAGGGCTTCCAACAAGGTCGTCTTCCCACCATTGTGCGGACCAACGACGCCGATGACGGGCACAGGCAACTGGTTTGTCTGCGCAACTTGCTGGTCAAACCACACCGCTTCCACTTTGCTACCGACTGGAAGGAAGGAACGGTCAGCAGGGACAGCGATGAGGGCGTTGGCAACGGCTTGGGGGTGAAGGGCAGCAGTGCTGTGGGTGCCGATTGCCCAAATGGCTGGCACTCCTGCGCAAAATGCCAAGCGCCCCCACAAGTAATGCGGGCGTCCAGGGCTCACTTTCACAGGGTTCATTAAGCGAGCGGAAATGCGTGGGTAGTGACATTCTGTCAACGGTGCCCCAGCAAGGGCGCGCACGGTAGGGGCGACCAAAAGCATGAACATCGCCATCGCTGCGCTGGGGCTGCCTGGTAGCACGAACACGAAGCAGTGCCCCATCTTGGCGAAAGCGGTGGGCTTGCCTGGCTTGACCAGCAGTTGCGTGAAGAGAAACTCCGCACCCATTTCCGCAAGGACTTTTCGGGTGTAATCGCGCTCACCCACAGAAGCACCGCCAGTGAGCACCAGCAAGTCAAAGTCCTGCGATTGCGCAAGAACGCTCTGCAGTTGCTCTGGGTCATCTCGGACAATGCCGAAAGGCACCACATCCGCTCCCAACGCTGCCAAAGCGGCGGACATAGTCGGCGTGTTAGCGTCTATCACTCGTCCCGATTGCAGCAACTCAAGCGTTGAGGGGGCGTTCGTTCCTGCAGGGAGCAACTCGTCACCGATGGCAGCAATGCCAACTTTTGGTCTTCGGTGCACTCTCACTTGCGTGATGCCCAACGCAGCGAGAAATCCAACAGTGAACGGCGTGATCAAATCCCCGCGTTGAAGCACAACTTGTCCTGCTCGTGCATCTTCGCCCGCAGGGAACACATTCTTGCCAGACGGAACGGGGTGACGGAGAAGAAGAAAAGTGCCCGTTTCGTCCATTTCTGCTTGCTCAAAGGGAACAACAGCATCTGCCCCTTCAGGAACGGGAGCACCAGTCATGATGCGGAGGGCTTCGCCTTGCGACAAGCAACCGCTTGAGTGACCGGCGTAAAGGGTGCCAACGATGCGCAGCGCCACAGGGTTTGTCGGGGTAGCGGCGATGGTATCTGCTGATCGGACGGCAAAGCCATCCATTGCCGCTCGTGGGAAGGGCCACAAATCGCAAGGCGCGCTTATCGGTTCTGCGACCCGCAAACCCACAGCGCGAGACAGCGGGACAATTTCGGAGGGGCAGGGGGACACATGGGCAGTGATGAGTTCCCACGCTTCCTCAACGCTCACTGCTCCTTTGTGTCCCCCTACCTGTTGTGGCGTTGGGTGCTTCCCCGACAAACCTGCTTGCCTCCTCTTCGCTGCTTTCGCTAAGAGGGTGCGACCTTGCGGATATTGACCGCAACGGCTTTGATGTGGGGCTGTTTGGAAATGGCGTCGTAGACCTCCGTGCTCAGCAGGTTGGCGGCTTGGGTGCCCGGGATGTCCTCGCGTTCCCCGGTCAGCAAATTGCCCATGAAGCCGAACGCCCAAGGAATCCAAACGACACCTTCTCGGGGAACAATTGTCCGCTCCACGCGCGCTTTCACGCGGATGCGCCCCCGTGGGGAGATAACTTCCACTAAGTCACCGTCCCTTATGCCCAGTTTCGCTGCATCAGAAGGATTGAGAACGACCGATGCTTCGGGACGCCGCTTGTGAGGTTCTGAGCACCGCCCTGTCCGAGTGCGGGTGTGCCAGTGTTCGTAAGTGCGGGGGAGGATGGCAATGAACGGGTATTCCGCATTGGGAACTTCTGCAGGCGGGATCTCGCTGACCAAGAAGCACCGCACCTTCCCGTCGGGAGTCGCGAAGCGAGTTTTGTTCGTTGCTTCGTAGGCTTCGTCGTAAAGCCGCACAGTGCCTTTGTGGTCAGGGGCAGGAACAGGGAACTGAAAGCCTTTTCGTCCGTTGGCGTCTCGTTCGGCGCGCAAGCGCTCGTAGGAGAGACCGCTGAAGTCGTTAGAGGGCACCCCTTTGGAAACAGCCGCCAACTCGGCGAAGATGCGGGATTGAATTTGCCCGGCTGCTTCCCGCAAGCGTTGCACATTCGGCTGAACCTGTTGGAGCAGACCTTCAAAGCCATCCACGAACGGTTTCAGCAGGAAGTTCATGAGACGGGCTTCTTTCGTGCGCCCTTGCTGCTCCAACACTTTGGCGTATCGGTAAGCAACTGCCAGCAAGATAACCTCGTCAGGCAAGGCATCACCTGGCGGCTCCACGACTTTCTCCAGCAGTTGAATTCTTCGCTCGGTGTTGATGAAAGTGCCAACGGACTCGCCTGAAAGGGAGGCAGCGGGCAAAAGCACATCGGCGAAGGCTGCTGTCTCCATCCAGTAAATGTCCTGCACGACCACCAGTTCCGCTTTCGTGAGGGCTTCTTTGACCATGTTGATGTTGGGGAAGGAGACCATGGGGTTGGTGCAGACAATCCAGATGCCCTTGATGTCGCCGGTCTGCAGCCGCTTGAACATGTCAACAGCGGTGAAGCCGAGGCGCGACAACCCTGTGGCGGTGTCCTCAAGGCGCTCCAAAATCATCGCTTCCATCTCTGGGTCGCCAGCGGCGAGGGCTTTGGCAAGGGAGCGGCGGTGGGCAGGGAGCGGGTGGTTGCGGTTGCCTGGCAGTCGCCCCACGACAGCGCCACCAACTCGTTGCCCCAATCCGTTGGGTTGCCCCACAACGGGCATCACACCCGCCCCGACTCTCCCGATGCGTCCAGTGATCACATGCAGCGTGACCAGTGCCAAATGTTTGGCAACACCGTTGGATTGCTGTCCGAAGCCTTGCAGATACATGGACATGGTGTTCTTCTCCCGCACGAAGAGCCGTGCCAAGTCACGAATCTGCTGGGGCGATACGCCAACTCGGGGCGCCACTTCTTCGGGCTTGAATTGGGCAAGGAACTGAGCGTAACTTCGGAAGCCGTCTAACCCGTCTCCGACAGCGAGGTTCTTGAGGATGGCAGGTCCCTCCTTCGCCAGTTTGCTCAAAACGCCGTAATCGCAGCGGTAGAAGGAGGCGTAGCGTTGGATGAAGCCGATGTCCACATAGCGCGGGCGAACAACGCCTTTTTGCACATCCTCCAACCAGCGGTTGACATCGCCACCGTATCGTTCGTTAACGCCCTCCAACTCGTAGATGACGACATAGCCCAACGCGTTCAACAGGGCGATGTCGGCTCCGGGAGCAATGGGCACCCACATGTCGCCCGTTTTTTCGTCCAGAAGGCTGCACGCGGAGATGCGAACGGGGTCAACGACAGCGATTTTCAAGGTTGCTCCTCGCTGGCGCTTGGCGCGAACCATCTCGGCGAACACCCGAGGCATCGTCTCGCCCACATTGTAGCCGATGACGAACAAGTTGTCGGTAAGGTGGATGTCCTGATAACTCATTGGCGGTGCGTCAATCCCGTAAGTGAGGACCATGCCCATAACCTTAGTGGCTTGACACAAGCGACCGTTGTTGTCCGCGTGGATGTTCATCCCGATGACGCCCAACTTGCTTTGCAAGTATTCAAACTCCAGCGAGGTTTGTCCGCTCCCGTAGATGGCGAAAGCGGTTTTGTCGCCCGCAGGTTGTTTCGTGGATTCAGCGATGCGTTCAGCAACGAACTGGAGCGCTTCGTCCCATGAAACCTCTCGGAAACCCTCAAAGGAGCCACGAAAGCGCCGATCCCGAATCATGGGCTTGGTGAGGCGGTCTTTCACGCCGGGCGAGCCGGGCACCCACAGGTCTGCCAACCAGCGCGGTTTTTCGCAGGTCGTCCCTGCGTTCCACCCTTCAGGGTCCCCTTTGACAGCGACCACACGATTGTCTTTGACGCCATACAGGATGGCACAGCCCGCACCACAGTAGGGGCAAACGCTGGGCACCCATCGGTCTACCTGAAGGGATGCTTCGGCAGCAGCCAAACTTACCCCTTTCAACGCGGGGGCGCCAAAGACGATTAACGGCACTTCAGCGGACAATTTCAAAAAGCGACGCCGCGAAAGCCGTTCCATTGTTATCACCTCCGCCGTTGCGATGGATTGCTAACGCAGCGAATTACCAACGGCGCAAGACTTCAAGGTAAAGGTAGGTGGCGTTTTTGCCAGCAGGGAAGTTCGCTTGGATGACGCCCTTGCCCATCGCGCGAGCGGCGTAAAGAGTCAATGTCGTTTGCTCGTCAAGGCGGTAATCCACACTCACATCCACGACATCCGCCAACCGCTTTTGACCACCGCTGGTTCGCCCAGCATAGCCGAAGGCGGTGTGGTTGAACGCGCCGCCGCCGAAATACCACAAATCGTTGGCGTTCGCCAACCACAACCGATGGTAATCCAACCGCAAAGTCGTCCGCTTGCCAGGCGCCAGAATCAGTTGCACAAACAGGTCGCGGTTGTTCATGAGGTTGTAGAAGGGAAAGCGAGCGTAGAGGCGCGGGGTTGGGAACCCTTGGAAGAAGGTTTGGTGGTCATCATCGTTCGGGTTGCCGTCGCCCCTGCCGTAGTAGTAACCCAATCGCAGCCAGGGGCGCCATTGCGCTTTTGTCCAACGGTGACCCACTTCAACGGCGTAAGCGTAAGCGTTGTGGTCTAACGGTCCCCAATCGCCGAACTGCCATGCGCCCCAGAGGAGCACATCTGCTTTGCCCGTGCGGGTGGGCAGCCCCCAAAGGCTGTGGAAGCCCAAAGTCGTCACCGTCACATCGCCCCGAATGTTCGGCGTGTTGCTGGTCTTGACCACATCGCGGGTGTCTCGGCAGTGCAAGGCAAACAGCCGCCAATCGGTGTTGGGCTCTTTGCCACCCGTCCACGCAGCATAGAGCAAGGTGACTTTGCTGATTTGGTCGTTGCCCTTCAGGTCAAAAACGCCCCGCGTGGGGCGAGCGAGGAGCAAAGTGAAGTTCCCTTCTTTTCGGTCAACGCTCAAATGCAAACCGTCAAAACTGCGTTGGACATGAGCGAACCCGAAAGTCCCCAGCAATCGCTCTTGGATGCGCATCCGACGCAGCCACGAAAGGGTTGGGTCTTTGGGCATCCGTTCCGCCCCTTCCCCAAACTCAAACCGACCCAATCGGAAGGCTGTCCCTTTTCCGTCACGCCACCGCCAGAAGGCTTGCTTGAGGAAAACGCTTCCGTCCCGACCACCGTTGGCGCTGTAGTAAGTTGCTCCATGCGATGGTGGAACTGCGTTTTCAGGCAAGTTCAGGAAAGAGACTTGCGCCAACTCCAGTTGCCAATCCTGCTGCTTGCCCAATTTGCCCGTCAACCCTGAGCGCAAGAGAGAAGCAGCGAAAGTGTAGTTGTTGTCTCTGCCAGGCGTTTCAAAAAACTGCCAGTTCTCCACCCGCACGCGCAGGGAGGTGGAAATCGTTGGGGGTTCTGCCCCCGCCAGAGCGAGCGCGCTGCACAGCAGTCCCGCAACAACACCCCATCGCATTGCCCTCACCATCATCGTTCCCTCCTTTTTGCGCTATTCAAGATGGAGCGGGGAAGGCATCCGACAGGACACCTTCCCCGTTCATTGGCTACTTGCCCCTAACCGCCTGCCACGCCAACAGCACCGCTTGGCGGGCGTAATCCAAGGCTTCGTTCAGTTCCTTGAGCACCTCTTCGGGGTTGTGGAAGCCCATGCTGTTTTCGGAGACGACCAAGTTTTCCCAACGGACATGCGCCCACTGGTGGAAGCGAACGGCTTGGCGGAAAAGTTCTTCGTTGACGGAAGCACCTTCCTGTTGGGCTTTCTTTGCGGCAGCGATGGCGTCAATGCTGTCGCTGAGGGCTTGTTGGACGCGCTTTTGCGCTTCGTCCACATGCTTTTGCACCCGCAGCACCTGCTCGCGCAGAAGTTGGGGCGAAACGGTGTGGCACTGACCGCACGGGAACGCTCCTAACGGTTTGCCTTCAATGTAGCGGTTGATGTAACGCAGCGGAGAGGTCAACCAGTGAGAAGTCACCACGCGACCGTTCACCGTCACTTTGGGCATGTGGCAGGTCACGCACGAAGCGCCCGCCCGCTCATACTTGCTCTCCCAGAAGGTCTCCACCTCAGGATGCTGGCTCTTGATGAGGGGCTCTTGAACGGTTGCGTGCACCCAGTCTTGTTGGTAGCCAAACTCTTTTCGGTAGAACTCGTCCAGATCTCGCGCCTTCCGCCATGGCCAAACCAAGCGCACTTTTTTGTCCGCACCAGGTCCGCAGACATACTCCACATGGCACTGGGCACAGAGCAAAATTTCCTTCTGCTGCTTGTCCGCTGCCTCAAAACTCTTGGCGTTCTTCTCAGCCCAATAGGGGTTGACGCCTCGCTGAGCGATGGCTTGCTGCAGCGGTTTGTTGATGATACGCAACTGCCCTGAGTGAGGGTCGTGGCAGTGGTTGCAGGAAGCGCCATAATCGTGCATCTCCTTCGGGATGCGCTCAATGGCTTTCGCCCACTTCGCTGCCGCGTCCTCCAAGTTCAACTCCAAGCCTTTCCAATTGCGACCCCAATAGTAAGCCACCTGTGTGGACTTGCAGTTCAGACACGCCAAGTTCTTCGGGCGCTTGGTGTCCCTGTGGTCGCGCAAAATGAACCGATGGGCGCGGTCTTCGTCGTAGGCAATCGTGAAGGGATGCCCCGCGATGATTTTGTTGTAAAGGGGAAAGTCCTTCGCCTTCGGGTGGTCGTGCGGGTCGGCAGGAGCGCCACCGTAAAGCCCTGGAACGCCCGGCTCACTCATCATGTAGGTCTCATACTGGAAGCGGTGGCACGAACCGCACACTTCCGCGCGGAAGTCCACGACGGGGAGCACTTTCGTTGGGTCGTCGGCTTCTTGGTGCTCCAACGCACCGGGGTGACACTGGGAGCAGGCTAACCCGCTGTGCGCCCCCGCTGCTGCCAACCCCGCGTGTTGGCGATGGCAAGCGCCGCACTCCTCTTTCGCGCGAATCCCCGTCAAGTCCACAGGCACCCCTGTCTCCTTCTGCCACCCCACCAGAACCGTCAGGCTTGTCAACAACACCGCACTGCTCAGCATCGTCAAGCGACGCACTGTCATGTCCCGCACCTCCTCCAGTCGCTTTTCTCCATCCGAAAGTATGAAACAGCGCCGCAGCGGTTTCGTCAGGGGAAACTCCTAACTTTTTACCTTAGCACATTTGCCTTGACAGCGGGCAGGGAAACAAACATAGGTAATGGAGCAAGCAGCCGTTACTTTGGTGCTGGCAAAATTGATGAGCGGTTGGAAAGTTTGGGCTATTTGATGAGGTGAAAAGCATGCGCGTGCTGTTGTGAACGCCGACATACTTGCCCGCCGTTGGCGGCAATGTGACGACGGTGCGGCGCCTCGCCACGCACTTGACAATATTGGGTGCTACGGTGCAAGTGGTGGTCACAACCTCCACCGATGCGATAGAACGCGGCGTTTCCTTTCGCCCCCAAATCGTTCACGCGTTCCATGCTTACAAAGCCGGCGTTGTCGCCCTGCAAATTGCTCAACGCGCTGGCGCACCCCTTTTCGTGACCCTGACAGGCACGGACTTGCACGAAGACCTTCACCACAGCGAACGGAGCCACTATGTGCGGCAAGTGTTGACGCACGCTTTCGCCATCGTCGTGTTCAGCGAGGCAATAGCCGAGGAATTAATTGCGACCCTGCCAGACCTGCGGGAGAAAGTTCGCATCATCCCGCAAGGCGTATGGTTCCCGCCGCAGGAAGATTGGGCGGTGCGAGCACAATGTGGCATTCCATCCGATGCGCCCGTGTTGCTTTTGCCTGCCAACATTCGGAAAGTCAAGCGCCCTTTGTTAGCGGTAGAAGGAGTACGGCGGTTGCGGCAAAAGGGTTGGGATGCCCACTTGCTCTTGATGGGCGAAGTGTTGGAGAGAGACGAAGGAGAGCGAGTGATGGCTGCCCTTCAAAAAGAGCCCTGGGTGCACTACTTGGGCAG
>FWWL01010043.1_pt1 | contig 11119 bp, 12 predicted proteins | sample 2228331 | NCBI WGS metagenome assembly FWWL01 (sample SAMEA103939775, study PRJEB20133) | metagenome
GAAGAGCTTTTAGCTCTATGCCCTGTTCTTTGAGCAAGAGGGCGGACAGGGTGCTGTCCAGCCCGCCCGAGAAGAGCACCAACGCCCTTATCATGAGGAGAGGAACTCAAACTCCCTGCTTTCTTCTTCTTCCTCTTCATAACAGCCGGGAATCTTCTCTGCTTCCTCAATCCTGCCCTGCTTGAGAAGGTAGTCTTTTATGGCTACGTGGAGGGTCTCCAAGCCCAGGTTGGTGCAGTGAATCTTCTGAGGAGGAAGACCGCCCAGCTCGTCAAAGATGTCCTTATAAGTTAGGTTCAGGGCGTAGCTTATGGGCTTACCCTTAATCATCTCCGTGAGCTGGGAAGATACCGCTATGGCGGAACCGCACCCGAAGGTCTTAAAGCGCACATCCTCTATGACGTCGTTTTCGGAGTTTATCTTAAGGGTAAAGAGCATGGCGTCCCCGCATGCGGGATTACCGCACTGCCCTATGGCGTTGGCGTCTTCAAGCACACCCACATTACGCGGGTTCAAAAAGTGGTCAAGCACCTTCTCGCTGTATTCAAACATGGCTAACCTCCTTTAAAGCCTTCATAGGTAGAAAAGATAGGATTATAGTGTATCGGTGTTATGATTGTAGTCATCAGATTGGGTTTATAATATGCTAAATGGGTAGCTATAGGATAGCGGTTCTGGAAGGCGATGGCATAGGTCCCGAGATAGTTCAAGCTAGCTTAAGAGTTCTCAAAAGGATAGGGGAGCTCTTTAGCCATACCTTCCATACGGAGAAGTCTCTCATAGGTGGGTCAGCCATAGATGCCTTGGGCACGCCCCTGCCCCAGGAGACGGTAGAGCTCTGTCTGTCCTCCGATGCGGTGCTTTTGGGTGCGGTGGGAGGTCCCAAATGGGATGACCTGCCCACCGACAAAAGACCCGAGAGGGGGCTTCTGGGTATAAGGAAGGCTCTGGACCTTTACGCCAATCTCAGACCTGCCAAGGTATACGATGCCCTCGTATCCTCTTCTCCACTGAAAGAGGATGTGGTAAGGGGCACGGACTTTATAGTGGTCAGGGAGCTAACCGGGGATGTCTACTACGGAGAGCCAAGGGGCATCTTTGTAGAAGGAGGTAAGAGGGTGGGCATAAACACCATGCGCTACACCGAAGACGAGATAAGGAGGGTGGTTAAAAAAGCCTTTGAGATAGCAAGGATGAGAAGAAAAAGGCTCACCAGCGTGGACAAGTCCAACGTGCTGGAGGTTAGCGGTCTTTGGAGGAGCGTGGTTGAGGAAGAGGCTAAGAGCTACCCCGATGTGGAGCTGGAGCATCTTTACGTGGACAACTGCGCCATGCAGATAGTTAGACGCCCCTCTTCCTTTGATGTGATAGTCACGGGCAACATATTCGGAGACATACTTTCCGATGAGGCGGCTGTCATAACGGGCAGTCTGGGTATGCTACCTTCCGCGAGCTTGGGAGAAAGGTATGCCCTTTATGAACCCGTCCACGGCTCAGCGCCGGACATAGCGGGCAAGGGCATAGCAAACCCCATAGCGACCATACTCTCCGTTGCCATGATGCTCAGGTATTCCTTCGGTCTTGAGAGGGAGGCAAAGGTCATAGAGGACGCGGTGGAGGGCGTCTTAAACAAGGGCTACAGAACACCGGACATATACTCGCCGGGGTGTATGAGGGTGGGTACGCGGGAGATGACGGAGGAAATCATGAAGGAGGTGGAGAGATTATGCGAAGGTTGATGATGTTGCTTGCTTTGCTCTTTTCCTTTTCTCATGCATCGGACTTTACGGAGGGTATAAAGAGCTTCTTCCAAAGGCAGGGCTTTGTGGTAAGCGTTGAAGGGGACAAGGTTATTATTGATTTGGGAAGGGGTCAGGTCAGAGAAAGAGTGTTCTTTGAGGTGATTAGGGAGGGAAAGGACATAGTGCATCCCGTGACGGGCAAGGTGCTGGGTAAGGAAAGGCAAAGGATAGGCAGGGTAAGGGTCGTGGGCGTCCAAGAGCTACTCTCCGTTGCTCGCATAGAGGAGGGAACGGGAATAAGGACGGGTGATGCTCTCAAGCTCTACGCTCCGTCCGTATGTTATTCGGGCTCCGAAGAGGGCTTTTTCAGGATATCAGCCCTTCTTGAAGGTGTCAAGAAGGGGACGGACTGCCCTTATGTTATAAAAGAGCTCCGGGACGGCTTTGGTGTAGAGTTTATGGGGACTCCGGTAGCCTTTTATGAAAAGCCCGCTCCCGTGGTAAGCCTTCCCCGTGCGGGCATAGAGGACCTTAACATACTGGCGAGGTCTAAGTTCATAAAGTCCCTCCCCGGCATACCCCTCTCTGCGGACATAGGCGACATACTGGGCAACAGAAAGGACTTTCTATTGGTCCTGTATTCGGGAAGGCTTGAGGTTTACGAGCTTACCAAAAACGACATCATACTCAGGACGCGTTACAGCCTGCCTGCCGGCATACCCGTGTCGGTGGTGGCGGGTAAGATAGGTGATGAGGACAAGGATTACATCCTAGTGAACATGATATCCGGCGATTCTGCATCCTCGCTCATCCTCAAGGCGGTGGGAGACAGCCTCATTCCCATCAAGACCAACATACCCTACATCATGGGCATCTTAGACAAGAAGGACCCGAAGAACACCTTCGTGGGGCAGAAGTTTGACTTCTCAAACAAGTTCGGACAGACGGTCAAGCTATCCCTTGTGGGCTCCGAGCTCAAGGAAAGCGGTGTGTTTGCATCGCCCAGGGGCTTTAGGGTAGATTCCGCCTTTGCTTACAAAGATTACATCGTGTTTACCGACAGTCTGGGAAGGGTAAAGGTTTACAGGGGTGGGAACGAGCTCTTTTCTACGGAAGAGGGCTTTGGGGGTTCATACACCGGCGTGCAGATACCCGTGGGCGACCAAGGGAGGATGAACTATGTCTTCAACCCTCGCGGCACGTCCGCGCAGGTGCTGGGCTTTGATGTGGCTTTTGTTGTCAAGAACACCGGCGGTCTGGTGCAGAGGTTCTTGGACATCCTCAAGTACTCACAAGGCGAACTCTACATGGTGGGCGAGAAGAAAAGAGACCTGGTGTTTATAAAGCAGGTCAGGGGAGCGACCTTTGAGGAGACGGTTCAGGCGGTAGTTAGAACGAGCGACGGCAGGATACTCATCCTGACGGGCAAAACCGGCACCATACCCGTGCAGAACAAGGGAGACCTTTACGAGTTGGAGCTAAGATTGCTCTGAAAGAGGACCTTAAATCTGGGGCCCATGCTCAGTAGCATGGTCTTAAGGCGCGAGAGGCGCTCTATGGCGTCTGGGTCCTCCCTTGAGCTGAGACTTTCCAGCTCTCGAAGAAAGGCTTCTGAGGAGGTGAGAAACTCGGTAAGTCCTTTAAGGCTCAGGGTGGTAAGTCCATAATCCCGTCCATACTCCATCAGGGCGGAAAAGTTCACATGGGCGGTAAGGTCAAAGGGACCTTCCTCTTCCAAAGGGTCTTTTACCAACCTGTGGGACCTATAGCCTACTACCGTGCCCTGGGAAAACCGACCCATTTCTTCCGATGTATACCCGTAGTCTATTATGAGGAGGTAGCCCTTGACCCTTTGAGCCAGCTCGCGCAGAAAAGCCAGACAGTCCAGGCAAACCTCAACAACACCCTCAAAGCCATCGTAGCCCATCCTCCTTATAAACTCCCTTATGTCTTCCCTTTCTAAGCTCTTCCACACATACCTTCTCCCATCCAAGTATAGCTCCCTTCCATCCTTTACCACATGCACCGGCAGGCAGTCGAAGAACTCGTTGGCTACGACACAGCCTTGCATATAAGGGATGTCCTCCACCCACGAGACCCTTTCTACAAAGGGTGAGAGCCTTTTTCTCTGAAGTGCTATCAGGGTAGGGCTAAAGTCGTATATGAGGTAAGAGAGCTTTGAAAAGAGCTTTGGCTCTCGGTCTTTTGTGTAGGATAGGATGTCGTTAGCCAGACTTCCCGTTCCTGCACCAAGCTCCAAGAGGGTGGGCTTTTCAAAGCCTTTCAGGTAAGGTATTAGAAAGTCCGCCAGTGCATACCCAAAGGCTCTGTCAAGCTCGGGAGCGGTAAAAAAGTCATGACCCACCCTCCTCAGGGAGTAATACTCCCACACCTTTCTTTGCATAAAGTCCCTAAAACTTATCATCCCGGGGGCCAGCCCATTTTCCTACCGCCTATGAGATGAAGGTGAAGGTGGAAGACCGATTGTCCGCTATCTTTACCCACGTTGAAGACGAGCCTATAACCGCGGTTTAAGTTTTCATCGGGGGCAAGCCCTAAGTCTTCCGCAATCCTGCGAGCCACGTAGAACATGTGCCCTACGATGGGTTCATCCTCCTGCTCTATGGTCTGCACGCCCACGATGTGCTTTATGGGTATTATGAGGATATGCGTGGGAGCTACCGGGTTTATGTCGTGGAAGGCGTATACCAGCTCGTCCCTGTATACCCCCTTGGAGGGTATTTCGCCCCTGACAATCTTGCAGAAGATACAGTCTTTCACGTCCATGTTATAGATTATAACTCCAAGAGCCTGTCTACATAAACCGCACCGCCAACCGATGGCACGTCCAGACCGAACATCCTGTAAAGCTCATCATACCTACCACCGCCAGCCACTGGGTAGCCATAATCCCTGACGAAGAACTCAAAGACCATGCCCGTGTAATACTCTTGTGTCCTCACTTCAGACAGGTCAAACACGTAAGGTATTCCCTCCAGGTGTCTTGAGAGTCTCATCAGCTCTTGTATCTCCTCCCTCACGTTGGGATAGAGTTCCTGACACTCGTGCAGAAATTCCTCTCCTCCCTGATTTTTCAGGAGGAAAAGAAGATGAGGATAGCTCCTCAGTGTGTAAAAGTCCTTTTCTATAAAGGCTAAAAAGAGCTTTTCATGGTTGTCCTGGTTTTTCAGCAGCTTTTTCACCAGACGGGCATGACCTATGCTTATGCTTACACTCTCAATCCCGCAGGCTCTCAAATACCTGTATATGTCCCTTATGACAAGAGCATCCCACTCCTCACCCGAGAGCCCTACCATCTCCAAACCCACCTGATGGGTTTCTCCCTCACGGGGTGAGAAGACCGCACCGGTGTAAAAAACTTTTAAGGGCAGTCTCAAGCTCCTGTAAGAGGAAAGAAAACGGGCAACGCTTACGGTAAAGTCTTTCCTGAGGTTGAGGACGGACTCATCATGGCACGTCCCGACTATAAAGGGCGTCCCACCCACCGTAGGCTCGTAGGTTTCTACGGTGGGCAGGTTTATGTAGGTGTAGTCCTTAAAGGTCTCAAAGGCTTTCAAGTAAAATTCTCTGAGCCTTGTAGAGTCCTCTAAGGAGTAAAAACGCTCTCCTTCGGGCAGTTTCATACAGTAAAGTATAAGACAATCAGCCCACCTTTATGTAGCCGTATCCTCTGGCTTGCAACTCACCTACCGCACCCACACCCGAAGGAACAAACTTCACAAACTCATGGAAGTTCTCCTCTTTTAGCTTGAGCCTCTGAAGGGTAATCCTGCATATGTAATACTCCACTCCGTGCTGTAGCAGGTTTTCCTCCAGACTTTTGAGCTCTGCGATGTTTAGCTGTTCCTTCTCCCATGGTGAACCCGTCAGGTCCTTCATAAAGAACTTGACGCCCGGTCCATGAGCCACCACAACGAGCTTAATCTGAAAAGGATTGTAGTTGTAGACGGAGAGATGGTTTCCCATGTTCCTGAGCATGGTGGTAAACCTATCCACCTGAGGGAAGTCGCAATGGTAAATGACCGCTATGGGCGTCTCCTTCTTCATATCCCTATAGCCCACGTCCCTCTTTTCCGCTCGGGCAGATTTGCTCAAAAGGGGAACGCTTGCAAGCACTCCGAGAACTTTGAAAAAGTCCCTTCTTTCCATCTTATACCCTCCTTGTATTCTAATAATGTCCTGTGGATGTCGTCGTGCGTATAACCTATAAATACACAGACAAAGCAAAATGATTAAAATCACATTTCTCCCAAAGGTCCAAACCCGACGGGAAGGGATATATTAAGAATAGACATGTTGAAACAACAAGGCTTTGAGCTTATCACGGAGTTAAAGCCGGCGGGAGACCAGCCCAAAGCCATAAAGGAGCTTTTGAGAGACTTAGAGTCCGGTGTTAAAGCTCAAGTCCTACTGGGAGCTACGGGGACGGGTAAGACCTTTACCCTTGCCAACGTGATAGCTCGGTATGGAAAGCCCACGCTCGTTTTGGCTCACAACAAAATCCTCGCCGCACAGCTCTACAGGGAGTTCAAAGAGCTATTTCCCAACAATGCGGTAGAGTATTTCATATCCTACTACGACTACTACCAACCCGAAGCCTACATACCCGAGAAGGACCTCTACATTGAAAAGGACGCATCCATAAACGAGGTCTTGGAACGATACAGACACTCCGCCACCGTGTCCGTCTTGGAAAGGAGGGATGTCATAGTGGTGGCGTCCGTATCCTGCATATACGGTCTTGGCTCTCCGGACCATTACTGGAACCTGAGGATTCCCATAAGCGTGGGAGACAGGATAAGTTTGAGTAAGCTAACCAGAAGGCTCGTGGAAATCGGGTATTCAAGGAACGACTACGCTTACAAAAGGGCTACATTCAGCGTAAGAGGTAATGCCTTAGAGGTTGTCCCCTCGGATTTAGAGGACCAGATAGTCAGGATAGAGTTTTGGGATGATGAAGTAGAGAGCATAACCCTTATGGATGAGCTAAACAGGCATGTCATAAGGCGTCTTGAGAAGATAACCCTCTTCCCCGCATCCCACTACACCGCGCCCAGGGAGACCATAGAGTCTGCCCTAAGGCAGATAGAAGAGGACCTAAAGGAGAGGGTGGAGTTTTTCAAGGCCCAAGGTAGGCTCGTGGAAGCCCAAAGGCTCTACCAGAGGACCATGCACGACATAGAGATGATAAGGGAGCTGGGGCATTGCAAGGGTATAGAGAACTACTCGCGCTACTTTGATGGGAGAAGGTCCGGAGAGCCTCCCTTCACGCTCTTGGATTACTTCCCCGAGGATTTCCTGCTGATAGTGGATGAGTCTCACGTGACCATACCCCAAGTCAGAGCCATGTATAACGGAGACCGCTCAAGGAAGGAAAAGCTCGTAGAGTATGGTTGGCGGTTGCCATCTGCCCTGGACAACAGACCCCTCAGGTTTGATGAATTCCTCCAGAGGATAAACCAGGTAATCTTGGTCTCCGCCACGCCTTCTGAGTGGGACATGGAGTTCTCTCACGGTGTGGTAGTGGAGCAGATAGTAAGACCCACCGGTCTTTTGGACCCTATCGTGGAGGTAAGACCTACTAAGGGACAGCTTGAAAACCTGGTTATGGAGGTTCAGAGGGTGAAGGAAAGGAGGGAAAAGGCTCTTGTCCTTACCACCACCAAGCGCCTGGCGGAAGACGTGGCGGAATATCTAAGCGAGCGCAACATAAAAGCTAAGTATATGCATTCGGACCTGGACGCCATAGAGAGGGCGAAGATAGTTAAGGAGGTAAGGGAGGGAAGCATAGACGTCATCGTGGGTGTTAACCTCCTCAGAGAGGGTCTTGACATGCCGGAGGTCTCTTTGGTAGCCATACTGGAGGCGGACAAGGAGGGCTTTTTAAGAAGCACCACATCCCTCATACAGACCATAGGCAGGTGTGCCAGAAACGTAAACGGCAGAGCCATACTTTATGCGGACAGGATGACCCAGTCTATGAAAAAAGCCATAGAAGAGACTAACAGGAGAAGAAGAATTCAAGAAGAGCACAACACAAGGCATGGAATAACACCAAAAAGTATAGTAAAACCGGTAAAGGAGCTCCTTGCCATAGAGGAGCTGGACTATGTAAAACTTCCCACGAGGATACCCAAGGGGATAAAGAGTGAGGATGACATAGTGGAGAGGATAAGCCGGTTGGAGAAGGAGATGTGGGAGTGCGCCAAGCGTTGGGAGTTTGAAAAAGCTGCAAAGCTCAGAGACGAGATTAAAAAACTCAGGGAGCTTTTAAACTTGGTGTAAGATTTTATGGCTATGGAGGCTCTTTTGAAGCTCTTGGCGCTTTTTCTGGTGCTGTTCTTTAGCTTTTTGTTCGCTCTGCGTTTTTACGCCCAGTATAGGATGTCTAAGATGAGAGGCAGGAAAGTAGACTGCATCAAGGATGGCATCGTCTACTTTTATTCTCAAAGGTGCGGAGCCTGTAAGCTCATGACACCGCAGGTGGAGAGCATAAAGGAGAAGGTGCAGGTCCTCATGGTGGATGTGTTTTCAGAAGAAGGCTCACGGATGGCTAAGGAGTTGGGCATAATGGCAACGCCCACCACCCTGATAGTCAAGGATGGTATAATACTTAAGAGCTTTGTGGGTGTGGTAAGTCGGGAGAAGCTCTTGAAGGAGGTATGACATGCAGATATTCTTGGATACTGGGCATGTGGACGAGATAAAGTATGCGTTGGACATAGGCATATTGGACGGTGTTACCACCAACCCTACGCTCATTGCCAAGACGGGCAGACCTTTCATGGAGGTTGCCAAGGAGATAGTCAAGTTGGTAGATGGCCCAGTGAGCCTTGAGACCGTGTCTCTGGATGCTGAAGGTATGGTAAGGGAAGCCAAGATGCTTGCGGAGCTCGGGGATAACGTGGTAGCCAAGATACCCATGACGCCCGAGGGCATGAAGGCAGTAAGAACTTTGGAGGATGAGGGCATACCCACCAACGTGACTCTGGTCTTCTCACCCTCACAGGCTTTGCTTGCAGCCAAAGCGGGAGCTACCTTCGTCTCGCCCTTCATAGGAAGGCTGGACGATGCCTCCAACGACGGGATGAAGATAATAAGGGAGATAAAACAGATATTTGACAACTACTCCATAGATACGCAGATAATAGTCGCCAGCGTGAGACATCCCATGCATGTGGTGGAAGCTGCCCTTATAGGGGCTGACATATGCACCATGCCCTTTGAGGTTTACAAAAAACTCTTCCAACACCCGCTGACAGACAAGGGCTTGGATACATTCCTCAAGGATTGGGAGAAGGTGCCGGGAAGACCCTTTTAAAGGCTCCTCCCGCTTATTATCCTGAAAATATCGTTCATTATCACAAACACAGACAGGGCTATTATGATGGCAAAACCCACCCTCTGCCAGTTCTCTTTGAACTTGGGGGAAAGGGGACTGCCCTTGAGGGATTCTATCAGGAACAGAAGTATGAGACCGCCGTCCAGCACAGGAAGGGGTATGAGGTTAAAAACCGCCAGCTGTATGGATATGAAAGCCATCATGCCCAAGAAAGCCATAATGCCCTGCTGTGCGGATTCGCCAGCAAGTTGGGCTATGGCTATGGGACCGCCAAGGGTGTTGAAAGAAACGGAGCCCGTTATCAGAGCCCATACAGCCTTTAAGGAAAGTAGGGATATATACAGCGTCCTTTCTATACCCTCTTTAAAGGCTTCGGAGATGCCGAGTTTTACTGTCTTGGTCTCCACGTAGGGGGTGATTCCGAGGATGGGCATACCCGTCCTTTTGTCAAGCATGGGCACCACGGTTATGTCCAAGGTTTTGCCCCCCCTGCTTATCTGAAGGCTTATGGGCCTTTCACCCGAAGCCCTTATTTGACTCACCGCCTCATACCAGCTCTTAACAGGCTTTGAGTTGACGGAGAGCATGATATCACCTTCCTTAAGACCTACCTGATGAGCCGGCGTGTTAGGCAGGACATTACCTATGACGGGCTTTATATCAGGTTCTGCGCCAAAGCCCACCGACCTGCTTAACCTCACCTCCCCCCTCAGCCTCTCCACCTTGCCCTCCCTTTCCACACCGACGCTCCACTCCTTCTTTAAAACCGCCTGTGTTATGGCTCTTTCTAAGTCCTTCCACGTGTTTACCTTTACGCCGTTTATCTCCAGTATCCTGTCGCCGGTCTTTATCCCCAGGGTTTCTGCGGGAGAACCCTTTACCACATGACCCACTACGGGCGCCTGCTCCAGGTAGGTGGGCACCTTCTTGGGTAGGGTAAAGAGGAAACTGAAGACCAAGACGGCGAACACCAGATTGAAGAGAGGTCCTGCAAAGGCTATCAGTATTTTCTGCCAGTTGGGCTTTGCGGAAAAGGAGCGAGGGTCCTTAGAGCTTTCCTCCTCTCCGTGCATTTTCACATAACCACCCAGAGGGATAACCGACAGCCTGTATTCGGTCTCCCCCAAGGTCTTCTTAAAGAGGGCAGGACCAAACCCGATGGAAAAGACCTCCACCTTAACACCGAAGAGCTTGGCAAGGAGGAAGTGTCCGAGTTCATGAACCCATACGAGAACACCTATGAGGACTACAAAGGAAAGAAGGTATTCCATAACTACTTAAATATAAACCCACCTATCCTCTTTTCAACCAAAAGCGGGCTTGTTTAAAAATCTTGAAAGGTTGACCGATTCGGATTAGAAATTCAACAAACCAGCCAAGAGAGGCAGACCCAAACGCTACCCAGACTACATCTTCATATTCGCTCTAATGGTCAAACTCACATACAACCTCTCCCTCAGAGACTTGGAAACATTCCTCAAAGACTACCTTGACGATGTGCCTGACTTTACCACCATCCTATACCGCTTCAAACAGGTCGACCCACAAATCTTACATAAAGCCCAACAGCTACTTGCTAAGCTCGTACTTGATAGCTTGTCTGCAAAGGAGTTCTACGCCATCATGGCTGACGCAACTTTTTAAACAAGTTCAGGGGTAATCTGGGCTGTGATTTGGCATATACAATACTCAAACCCAACATATTTTATAATTTAATCATGAAAAGCATAAGAGTATTACAAGAAAAGGCACAAAGGGTAAGGTTTTTTCTGATGGACGTGGATGGTGTGCTGACCGATGGACGGCTCTATTACACCGAGCGTGGGGAGGAGATAAAGGTCTTCAACGTAAAGGACGGCTTGGGTATAAGGTTCCTGAAGATGGCGGGGATACCTTCTGGTGTGATATCCGGGCGAAGTTCTCTCGCTTTGGAGAGGCGTTTGAAGGAGTTGGAAGTTGATGAGATTTATATGGGCTATAATGAGAAGTTGAGCGTGTGGGATGAGTTGATAAG
>FWWL01010064.1_pt1 | contig 11117 bp, 13 predicted proteins | sample 2228331 | NCBI WGS metagenome assembly FWWL01 (sample SAMEA103939775, study PRJEB20133) | metagenome
CGGTGTGGGTGGACGGAGAGGGCGCAGGGAGCCGGGCCTCATCCGAGGGGGCTCTCCTGCGGGAAAAAGAAAACGCGGGGAGGTCGATGTCCGGATGATGAGGTCTCTTTTCTCGGCGGTTTCCGGTCTCCGGGCGCACCAGGTGCGCATGGACGTGATCGGAAACAACATCGCCAACGTGAACACGGTGGCCTTCAAGCGCTCCCGGCTGGGCTTCAAGGAGATGCTGGCCAAGACCCTGAAGGGGGCGTCTCCGCCCCAGGGAGGGATGGGAGGCACCAACCCCATCCAGATCGGGCTGGGGGTGGCTCCGGGAAGCGTGGACGTGGACTTCAGCCAGGGCAGCACCCAGTCCACCGGGGTGGTGACCGACCTGGCCATCCAGGGAGCCGGTTTCTTCATGGTCTCGGGAGACCCCGAGGCCCGGGACATCCAGTACACGAGAAACGGCTCCTTCACCGTGGACGCCGACGGCAACCTGGTGATGCGGGACACCGGGCTCAAGGTGCACGGCTGGGAGGTGGACCAGGCCACGGGAACCATCAACACCTCCCGCCCCACCGGGCCCATCCGGGTGGAGATAGGGAAGAGTTACCCGCCCAAGGCCACCACCCGCATCACCTACACGGGCAACCTGGACGCCTCGGCTCCGCTGGGGACGATCAGGCAGGTACCCATGACCGTCTACGACTCCCTGGGCTCGGCCCACGTGGTGATCCTGAACTTTGAAAAGACGGCGGACAATGAATGGACCTACACCGTAAACCTCGACGCCTCCGACCCCCTGATCCAGAAGTTCCTCCAGAGCTACTACCCGGATTTCGAAAGCTTAAACGACACCCAGAGAGCCCAGGTATTAGACCATGCCCAAAAGGTCTTTCTCTCCGGGAACGCCTCGGTCTGCGGGCTTGGGTCTTCCCTCCGGGGCATCCACGCCTGGTTCGAGGATAAGGGGGCAGCCGGAAACGCCTACTCCATCGAGCTGGTGGACCCGGGCGCGCCCAATAGCCCCCTCGGCGTGACCGTGGCCGGAAACACCATCACCGTTTCTCTCGCCACCGATGCGGGGGGCAATATAACCAGCACCCTCAACGACGTGATAGGTGTCCTGGACGGCCTCGATGTCAACGGGATGACCCTGCGGGCCGAGCTCGATCCCCTGGCCAACGGAAGCGCCGTGGCCCAGGCCGAGGGGCCGGTGGCCTTCAAAAACGGCTCCGATTCGGCCATGACCGGCAAGGTGATCTTCAAACCCGACGGCACCATAGACGCCGATGCCACCCGCACGGCCAACGGGGCCACCTACCCCGAGCTCACCCTAGCCTTCATGTTCTGGCCGGAGGGGGCGGATCTTTTGAACGTGGTGCCCGACGTGAAGGCGCTCACCCAGTTCACCGGTACCTTCACCATCATCGCCGCCAAGCAGAACGGGAACCCGAGCGGCACTTTGCAAACCATCTCCATCGGCCAGGACGGGACCATCACCGCCCGCTTCTCCAACGGCTTCGACATGAGCCTGGCCGTCATCGCCACCGCCACCTTCGCCAACCCCGGGGGGCTAGTGCGGGCGGGGGAGGGGCTCTGGCGGCAGTCCAACAACTCCGGAGAGCCGGACCGGAACCAGCCCGGCCAGGGGAGCCACGGGACCCTTTTGCCGGGGTCTCTGGAGATGTCCAACGTGGACCTGGCCCAGGAATTCACCGACATGATCACCACCCAGAGGGGCTTTCAGGCCAACACCCGGGTGATCACCACTTCCGACCAGATGCTGGAGGAACTGGCCAGCATCAAGCGGTGATGGTGATTGATAAGGCTCACCCGGCTCAACGGTGAGGAAGTGGTGGTAAACGCGGAGCTGATCGAGATGGTGGAGGCTCTGCCTGACACCACCATCACCCTGACCACGGGGCGGAAGCTGGTGGTGAGGGAGGAGCTGGAGGAGGTCATCCGGCGGTACGTGCTCTTCAAAAGGAAGCTGAGGGGGGAGCGGGGGAGATGAAGGCGCTGGGGAAGAAGGGGCTGATTCTAGCCCTGGCCGGGATTTTGATCCTGGGAGGGGGAGCTTACGCTGCTTTCCGTCTGCTCGGTTCCAGGTCTTCCCCGGCCTCCTCCCCTTCCTCCCCCGGGGAGCACGTCGTTTTCCGGGTGGGAGAGATCACCACCAATCTCCGTGACCCCGGGGGCCGCCGCTACATCCAGGTAGAGGTGGAACTCTGGCTTACGGACAAAAAGAAGGCCAAGGAGGCGGAGGAGAAGAGGGGAGCGGTGAGGGACGTGATCCTCTCCGTCCTCCGCTCCAAGAGCTTTGATGAGCTCTCCGGTTCTGGGGGCATGGAGGCACTCCGCGAGGAGATAGGCGGGAAGCTGGAGCCTCTCCTCGAGACGCCGGTGGAGGTCTACTTCCCGGGGTTCCTTTTGCAGTGAGGGGATCATGAAGGGGACGAAAAAGCAGGTACGGCTCTACGACTTCCGCAGTCCGGACAAGTTCTCCAAGGAGCAGATCCGGACCCTGGCCCTCATGCACGAGAACTTCGCCCGCATCGCCCAGACCGCCCTTTCCGCCCAGCTCCGCACCGCCCTCCAGCTCCAGCTCGTCTCCACCGAGCAGCTTCCCTACCAGCAGTTCCACCGCTCCCTGGGGGATCCGGTGGTGCTGGGGGTGCTGAACATGGCTCCCCTTCCCGGAAACGCCCTCCTGGATCTCGAGCCGCGCCTGGTCTTTGCCCTGGTGGACCGGCTCCTCGGCGGGCCCGGGATCTCCCTCGACCTTCGCCGCTCTCTCACGGAGATAGAAGCCTCCATGCTCCGGCGCCTGCTGGGCATCTTTCTCGACTCCCTCACCGAGGCCTGGCGCAACGTGGGCCAGGTGCGGGCCAGCCTGGAGTCGCTGGAGACCAACCCTCTTTTCGCCCAGTTCCTGCCTCCAGGGGAGATGGTGGTGGTTTTGGGTTTTCGCTGCCAGATGGGGAAGACCGAGGGGAGCCTCCGGCTCTGCCTTCCCTACAGCCTTCTCGAGCCGGTGCTCCCTTATCTCACCGCCCGCTACTGGATGCTTCGCCAGGCGAAGGGGGAGTCCAGCCCCCAGCAGATGGCGGAAAACCTCCATCCGGTAAAGGTGCCCATTTCGGTGGAGCTGGGGAGGAAGAAGCTGCGCATCGGGGATCTCCTCCGCCTCAAGGTGGGGGACGTGGTGGTGCTGGAGAGGAAGACGGGAGAGCCGCTGGACGTGCTGGTGCGCCAGCGGCTGAAGTTCCGGGCCCGCCCGGGGAGGCTGGGCCGTTTTCTGGCGGTGGAGATCCTGGAGCGGGTGGAAGGAGAGGAAGCCGATGAGCGGTGAGATCTTAAGCCAGGAAGAGATAGACGCCCTCCTGCGGGCGGTGGCGGAAGAGGGAGAAGCAGAAGCGGAGGAGGTCCCCACCCTGGCGGGAAAGGTGGGGGAAGTCCTCCTCTCCGCCTTCCGCCGGGCGGGGGTGGAGGCCGAGGTACGCCCCGTGGGCGAGCCCGGTCCGGGGGAGGCGGGCGGATGGTGGTGGAAGCTCGCCGGGGAGGGGGGCGAGCGCCTCTACCTCCGCCTGGACCTCCCCCTGGCCCGGGTCATCGAGGAGAAGGCGGATCCCGGTCGCTTCCTCGATCCCGGGGAGCTGGGGGAGCATCTGGGGAAGAAGCTCACCCTGGCCGAGAACTTCCGGGAGGAAGGAGGTTTCTCCCCTCCCGGCCAGACCATGGAGTCCTTCTCCCTCCAGGTCACCACTCCGGCCGGCGCGGGCAGGGTGGACGGCTACCTGGTTCTGGAGGAGTCTCCTCCCCGCGGCGTGGAGTTCGCCCCTCTTGAGCCCCAGGAGACGGTGCCCCGGGAGGAGGCGAGGAATCTCGAGCTGCTCTTCGATGTCCCCCTCACCATCACCGTGGAGCTGGGGAGAACGGAGAAGACGGTGCGGGAGGTGCTCTCCCTGGTGCCCGGCTCGGTGGTGGAGCTGGACCGGCTGGCGGGGGAAGCGGTGGACGTGCTGGCCAACGGCCGGCTCATCGCCCGGGGGGAGGTGGTGGTGGTGGAGGACAGCTTCGGGGTCCGCATCACCGAGATCGTGAGCCGCCGGGAGAGGTTGCAGAAGTTGGCATGAAAGAGACGGTGCTCCTCGTGGATCCCCTCTCCTTCTGCCGCCGCGAACTGCGGGAGGTCCTGGAAGCTCTGGGCTACCAGGTGGTGGGGGAGGCAGCGTCGCTCGGGGAGGCCTGGGACCTTTGGGAGTCGCTTTCTCCCCAGGTGGTGATCCTGGAGCTTTTGCTCCCCGACGGGGACGGCCTGGAGCTGGTGCGGCGGGCGAGGAGGCGGGGGGAGAAGGTCCGTTTCATCGTGCTCTCCGCTGCCTGCGGGGAGGCAGAGATCCGGGCGGCGGCCCGCCTGGGGGTGGAGGATTTTCTGGCCAAACCCCTCGATCCCGAGCGGTTGAAGCTGGCTCTGGAGGGGAAGAGATGCTCGGCGTAGCCTGGTCTCTCCTTAAGCTAGCCTTCTTTCTGGGCCTGGTCTCCGCCCTGGCCTGGGCCTTTACCCGCTTCCTGGCCCGGCGTTTTCCCGCTACCCCGCCCGGCTTCCCGGTCCGCCTCCTGGCCCAGGTGGGGCTGGGACCCAAAAGGCAGATCGGCCTTCTCCGGGTGGGCAGAAGGACTCTCGTGGTGGGGATCACCGACGGTTTCATAGGCACTCTGGCCGAGCTGGACGAGGAAGAGGCGCAGGAGATCGAAAGGAGGCTCGGGCGGCCTTGAACGGAGAAATCCTTCTTCCTCAGGTGCAGATCGGGGTGCGGGGGGCCCAGAGCCCGCAGGAAGTGGCGGTAAGCCTCCAGATCCTGGCTCTGCTCACCGTGCTCAGCCTGGCCCCGGCCATCCTGGTAATGATGACTTCCTTCACCCGCATCGTGGTGGTCCTCTCTCTTCTCCGCAACGCCCTCGCCGTGGGCCAGATGCCCCCCAACCAGGTGCTGATCGGCCTGGCGCTTTTTCTCACTCTTTTTGTCATGTCCCCCGTCTTCGGGAAAGTGTACCGGGAGAGCTGGCTACCCTTCCAGCGGGGAGAGATAAACCAGGCCCAGGCGCTGGAGCGGGCGGCGGAGCCTCTGCGGGAGTTCATGGTGAAACAGACGCGGGAGAAGGACCTCGCCCTCTTCGTCCGCCTCTCCGGGATACCGGAGCCGGAAAGCCCCCGTTCCCTCCCCCTCACGGTGGTGGTGCCGGCCTTCATCACCAGCGAACTCAAGACCGCTTTCGAGATCGGCTTCCTCCTCTTCATCCCCTTTCTGGTCATTGACCTCGTGGTGGCCAGCGCCCTCATGTCCATGGGCATGCTCCTCTTTCCCCCTATGATGATCTCCCTCCCCTTCAAGCTCCTGCTCTTCGTGCTGGTGGATGGATGGCACCTTTTGGTCCGCTCCCTGGTGGTGAGCTTCCAGTGAGCCCGGAAGTGCTCCTGTCCGCGAGCCGCCAGGCCATGGAGCTGACCCTGCTCGTATCCGCCCCCCTCATCGTCCTGGGGATTCTCACCGGGCTGGCGGTGGCCCTCTTCCAGTCCCTGACTCAACTGCAGGAACAGACCCTGGCCTTCGCTCCCAAGATAGTGGCCGTCTTTTTGGGGCTTTTCTTCTTCGGGCCCTGGATGCTCCGGAGGCTCGTGGACTTCACCGCCTACCTCTTGAACGGTTTCCCGGGGTGGTTGCGTTGAGCGCCGATCTGGGCGGGCTCCTGACGCTGGCCTCCCGGGAATTCACCGCTTTCTGGCTGGTTTTCGGCAGGCTTTTGGGCCTTTGTGCCAGCGCCCCTTTCTTTTCCCACCAGGCGGTTCCCCTTCCGGTCAGGGTGCTTTTAGCCCTGGCCCTTTCCCTGGTGATCTTTCCTCTCGCCCCCCGCCCTTCCCTCCCCTACCCCTCGCTTTTGGCCTTCGCCCTGGCCTTTTTGGGGGAGCTGGCCCTGGGGCTGGGGCTGGGGTTTCTCGTGGCCCTCGTCCTCTCCGCGGTGCAGATGGCGGGGCAGATACTGGATTACGAGCTGGGGTTCGGCTTTTCCGGGGTGCTCGACCCCGCCCACGGGGGGTTCGGATCCCCCCTTCCCACCTTCCTCTATCTTTGGGCCCTTCTCCTCGTGCTGGTGTCCGGGGGGGACGCCGTCCTCATCCAGGCCCTGCATGACAGCTTCCGGGAGATCCCCCCCGGCTCCCTCATTCCCTGGGAGGCCCTGCCGGCGCTGGGGCTGGAGGAAGCCTCCCGGGCCTTCTCCACCGCGCTACGCCTGAGCTTTCCCGTGCTGGCCGCCCTCTTTCTGGTTAATTTGCTCTTGCTTTTCGTGGGCCGGGCCCTGCCCCAGGCCAACGTCTTCGTGCTGAGCTTCCCGCTCAAGGCGCTGGCGGGGCTGGGGATACTGGTCCTGGCCCTTTCCTCCTATTCTTTGGTCTTTACCTCCCTCTACCCGCAGGAGGTGCGGGCGGTGGCCGGGTTTCTGGGAGGGATAGCCCGGTGAACGGGGAAAGGCGGGAACCGCCCACTTCAAGGCGCCGCGCCGAGGCCCGCCGGAAGGGCCACCTCTTCCGTTCCCCGGAATTCATCCTGGCCGGGGTGCTTCTTGGTCTTTACCTCCTTCTCCGCCTGGCCCTTCCTCCGGAGGCGGAGAGGTTCGCCGGCGCGGCGAGGGAGTTTTTCGGAAGTGCCGCCCAGATGTCCTGGGAGGAGGGCGTGAGGCGGGGGGGGTGGCTTCTGGTGCGCCTGGCCTTGCCTTTGGCCTTTTTCGCCTTCGGCCTCACTTTGCTTTTGGGGTTTTTGCAGACCGGTTTCTATTTCTCCCCCGCCGGTATCCGGCCGGTGATATTTTCCGGCTTCCGGCGGCTTTTCTCCGCCCAGCCGCTTTTGGATCTCGGAAAGGGAGCTTTGAAGGTGGCTCTGCTCCTCGGGGTGGCCTTCTGGACCCTGCGGGGAGGGAGGGAGGACCTGGTCTCCCTCCTCTTCACCGACCTCCCGGCGGCGTTGCGGGAGACGGCTGTTTTGGCCGACCGGCTGGTGTGGCGCCTGGCAGGAGTGCTGGCGGTGGTGGCGGGGCTGGATTTTCTCTACCAGCGCTGGGCCTATGAGCGGAGGCTCTACATGACCCGGGAGGAGCTCAAGGAGGAGCTCAAGGAGACGGAGGGGAATCCGCAGGTGCGGGCTGCCCGGCGCCGCCGCCACCGGGAGGTGGCCCGGGCGCGCATGATGCACCAGGTTCCCCGGGCCCAGGTGGTGGTGACTAACCCCACCCACCTCGCGGTGGCCCTCCGCTACGTCCCGGAGGAGATGGAGGCCCCGGTGGTGGTGGCTAAGGGCAAAGGGTGGCTGGCCCGGAAGATTCTGGAGCTGGCCAGGAAGCACGGGGTGCCCGTGGTCTCCGACCCGCCGCTCGCCCGCTCCCTCTACCGGATCAAAGTGGGGGCGGCCATTCCCCCCGCCCTCTACCGGGCCGTGGCCGGCCTTCTGGCCTATCTCTGGCGGACCCGGGGAGTGGAAGCCGGAGGTGCTGGGGCATGAGGCTGAAGAGCCTTCCCGCCCAGGACCTCTTTCTGGCCGGGGGGGTGATCGGGGTTCTGGCCATGATGGTGGTGCCCCTGCCTTCTTTCCTTTTAAGTTTGCTTCTCTCCTTCAACCTCACCCTCTCCCTGGTCATCCTTCTGGTCACCATGTACGCCCGGGAACCCCTCCAGTTCTCTACCTTTCCCTCCCTCCTCCTCCTGGCCACCCTCTTCCGGCTGGCCCTCAACGTCTCCTCCACCCGGCTTATCCTCCTCCACGGCTACGCCGGCGAGGTGATCGAGCGCTTCGGCCAGTTCGTGGTGGGGGGCAACCCGGTGGTGGGCTTCGTGGTCTTCTTGATCCTGGTGGTGATCCAGTTCGTGGTCATCACCCGGGGGGCGGAGAGGGTGGCCGAGGTGGCGGCCCGCTTTACCCTGGACGCCATGCCCGGGAAGCAGATGAGCATTGACGCCGACCTGAACGCCGGGCTGATCACCGAGGCGGAGGCCAGGCGAAGGCGGGAGGAGATAGAGCGGGAGGCCGACTTCTACGGGGCCATGGACGGGGCTTCCAAGTTCGTAAAGGGGGACGCCATCGCCTCGGTGGTGATCGTGGTGGTGAACGTGGTAGGGGGGTTCCTCGTGGGGGTGGCGCAGCAGGGGCTCAGCTGGTCGGAGGCTTTGGCCAGGTACACCCTCCTCACCGTGGGGGACGGTCTGGTCACCCAGATACCGGCCCTCCTCCTCTCCACCGCCACGGGGATCATCGTCACCCGGGCCGCCGATTCCTCCAGCATGGCCGGGGCGGTGGTGGCTCAGATCCTCCACCACCCCCGGGTGCTCCAGCTGGCGGGGATAAGCCTTCTGATCCTGGGTCTGGTGCCCGGTCTTCCCCACCTGCCCTTCCTTCTGCTCGGCCTTCTCTTCCTTTTCCTCCATTCCGTTTCCGTTCGCCGGAAAAGGGAGGAGGAGGCGCCGCTTCCGGTGACGGAGGAACCCCCGCCGGCCGATGAGTCGGAGGCGGTGATGAGGCTCATCGCCGCCGAACCCCTGGAGGTGGAGCTGGGGCTTGGCCTTCTGAGCCTCGCCGACCCCTCCCAGGGAGGAGACCTCATAGAGAGGATAAAGGCCATCCGCCGCCAGTTGGCCCTGGAACTGGGCTTTGTCATGCCCCTCGTGCGGGTGAGGGACAATCTCGATCTCCCCGCCCACCAGTACGTGATCAAGATGCGGGGTGGGGAGGTGGCCCGGGGGGAGGTGCTTCCCGAGCGCTATCTCGTGCTCGGGCCGGGGGTGGAGACGTCCGATCTCGAGGGCTTTCCGGTGCAGGACCCGGTTTTCGGCCTGCCCGCCCGGTGGGTGGAGGGGACGGCCCGGGAGCGGGCCGAGGCTTTGGGTTTTACCGTGGTGGATGCCTCCTCCGTGCTCACCACCCACCTCACCCAGGTGGTGCGCCAGCACGCCCACGAGCTCTTGGGCCGCCAGGAGGTGAAGTCTCTGCTCGATTCCCTGCGGGAAACCCACCCGGCGTTGGTAGAGGAGCTGGTGCCGGGGCTCATGAATATCGGCGAGGTCCAAAAGGTACTTCAAAACCTGCTCCGGGAGGGAATCCCCATCCGAGATCTGGTCACCGTGCTGGAGGTTTTGGCCGACTGGGCTCCTCTCACCAAGGACCCCGACCGGCTGACCGAACAGGTGCGCCAGGCTCTGGCCCGCCAGATAAGCCAGAGCCTCCCGGTGAAAGACGGCCGCGTGCTGGCCCTTTCCCTGGATCCCTCTCTGGAGGAGGCCTTCCGCCGGGCGGTGGAATCGGCCCGGCCCGGTTCGCCCCTGCCTCTCGATCCCGATCTGGTGGGCCGGGTGGTGGAATCCCTGGAGCGGGAGGTCTCCCGCCTTTGGAGCCGGGGGGAGGAGCCGGTCATCCTCTGTCCTCCTCTCGTGCGCCTCTACTTCCGGCGCCTGACGGAGAGGATTCTGCCCCGGGTTAAAGTGGTCTCCTACGGGGAGATAGCCCCCGAGCTGCGGGTGGAGGTGGTGGGGATGGTGAAGGCGGCGTGAAGCTGGTGAGGATGCGGGCTTCCACCCTGACCGAGGCGCTGGAGCGGGCCAAACGGGAGATAGGCGAAGAGGCACTTTTCTTGGGGAGCCGGGTGGTGGAGAAAAAGCTCCTTTTCCTCCGCCGCCGGCAGGTGGAGGCCACCTTCGCCGCCCGGGAGGAAGACGGCGAGGAAAGCCTCCGCTCCCTCCGGGAGGAGATCGCGCGTCTTGGGGAGATGCTTTCCTTACTCCACCGCCGGGCGCTGGAGGCCAGTGAGGAACCGGGACCCCCTCTCTACCCCGGCGGGATCGAGGAGTTCTACCTCGCCCTGCGGCGGGGAGGGATTTCTCCGTCCCTGGCCCGGGGGCTGGCCGACGCCCTCTGGGAGCGGGGGCTGAGCGGAGCGGGGAGGGGACTTCTCTGGGAGGAGGCGGCGCGGGTGTTAGATCGCCTTTTTCCTCCCTTCCGCTGGCGGCCGGGACCGGGGGAGAAGGTAGCGGTGGTCGGGCCTCCCCGGAGCGGGCGGACCACGTTTCTCGTCCGTCTTCTGACCCTCCTCTCCCGGGGGGGACATGCCCTCCGGGTGGTCTCGTGGGGGGAGCCTTCCCCGCTGCTGGAAAGCGTTTGCCGGACCCTGGAAATTCCTCTCCAGGCGAGTTCCTCCCTGCCCCGGGATGCAAAGCGGGTGACGTTCGTGGACGGGCTGGAAGCGCCCTCCGGACCTTTCGATGTGGTCTTCACCGTCCTCCCCGCCCACTTCGGCACGGCGGAGGGCCAGGAGCTCGGGCTCCGCTACCGCCGCTCCGGTTCCGCGCTCTGCTTCACCCACCTCGATTTGTGCCTGCGGCCGGGTCGTCTTCTCTCCTGGGTGGCGGGGCTGGGTCTTCCCCCCGCCTACCTCGCGGGAGAGGAGCCCCTGGGCCTCCGGCGCTGGGGAGGAAGGACCGTTTTGGGGCTGGTGCTGGAAAAGGGCTCACTGGAGCGCGATGAAAAAAATGAGGCGAGGAGGGAGGGGGGTTGAAGGACCTTCCCCGGGTGAACCAGAAGGTGGAACTCGCCTTCTTTCAGGGGGAAGAGGAGCTCTCCTTCTCCAGCTTCGTCGAGGAGGTAAGCGAGGGGAAGGTGACCGTGGCCTCTCCCATGCGGGGGGAGGAGCTTTTCTTCCTTCCCCGGGGGACGGAGGTGACCCTTTACTACCACGACCAGCGGGGTTTCTTTGCCCTTTTCGGGGAGGTGGAGGAGATCCTGTCTGATCCTCCCCTTCTCGCGGTGCGGGTGCGGGAGGTGCGCCGGGATCAGCGGAGGAGGTTCTTCCGCTGGGAAGTGCACCTCCCCGTCCGCTTCGTGGTCCGGGAAGAGGGGGAGGAGATCCCTCCCTGGCAGTGGGGGGAGGAGGATTACCACTGGCTTTCCGGGGTGACGGAGGACTTGAGCGCCGGGGGGATGCTCCTTTCTACCTCTTATCCCCTCTCGCCCGGGGAGGAGATATGGCTTGAGTTCCCCCTGCCCTCCGGGCCCATCCGGACGCTGGGCCGGGTGGTGCGGGTGGTGGGGGAG
>FWWL01010067.1_pt1 | contig 11114 bp, 9 predicted proteins | sample 2228331 | NCBI WGS metagenome assembly FWWL01 (sample SAMEA103939775, study PRJEB20133) | metagenome
TACGCCCTACCTTGCCACCGTCCCTTCCGCAGTGACGCCCCCCGCCACCGCCACCCTAACTATCACCGCCATCTCTAGCGGCATCTCCACCAACCTGGCGCCCGTCAACGCAGGCACCACTTTCCCAGCGGGCACGCCGCGCTTCTACATTTGGCTGGCCTACAGCGACATGGCCGATGGCCTCTCGTGGTCGCGGGTGCTGCTCATCAACGGCGAGGTGGTGCGCAGCGAAAGCGAACTGTGGGAGCGCGGCCCCGTCGGTACTGCTTACTATTGGTTTGAGGCCCAAGGAGGCTGGCCTGCTGGCCGTTACGAGGTGCGGATTTACATCGGCGAGCGCCTCATGGCCTCGCAGACGTTTGACGTAGTGGATTGAGCGGCACCCGCAGGGCTACACCGTGCGCCCCAGCCAAATGCCGCCCACAAGCAGCAGGAAGGTTACGCCGACCACCAGCGCCATCTGCAACGGCGTGAGGCGCAGGCCCTCATCAGGCGGGGCGAGCGCAGCCAGCTCGCGGCCCTCGCTTTCTGGGTCGGGTTGAGCGATAGCAATGGTGGCTGTTCTGGCTGTTTGTGGTAGCTCCTCCCCAGAGCGGGCAAGGACTGTTTTGACCTCATGCACACCCGGCGCAAGACCCTCTATCTCGTACTCCACCACATCAAGGCGGGCGAACAGCGTACCATCTACGTAGAGGTGCACGCTGTCCTCGGGTTGAGAGGGGTCAAAATAGCCCACCTGCAAGCGCAGCGGAACCGCAGGGGTCTCAAAGGCATCGCCGTTCACCGGCGCAAGCATCTCCAGCGAGGGGTCGGGGAGGTCAATGCTGAAGGAGTAGCCACTGGCCAAGGTGGTGGAGCCGCCCAAGCAGGAAACGCTGTAGAAAACCTGATAGCGGCCTTCTGGCAAGGGCGGCAGGGAGACAACCACCGTGAAGGCATTGGCGGGATCCACGTGGGCATCCATGAGGTCCACCCGCTCACCGGCCTCGTTGCTGACCTTGACCTCCAGTCCCCGGTTGCTCACAATGCGGTTGAAGGTCAGCACCACGCGCTCCGGCTGGGTATTGAGCACTGAGGCAGCAGGTGGAGAGGCAGCAATGAGCGCTGTTTGGGCGTGTGCAGGCGTGGTATAGGTGAGGCTGGCGAGGAGCGCCAGCGCGATCCCCCATGCCCTGAGAAGAGAGCGGCAAGCGTCCATAATCTCCATTATACCATGCAGGAGGAGGTTCCCCATGTCATTCCTTGAGCGCAAGCCTTCTACGCGAGGCGTTGCCATCATCACGCTGCTGGCGCTGGCAGCGACGATAGTGGTGCGCAACCAGTTTGCCGAGGCGGAACGCATCATGTCCGCGCACGGCTATGGCATCATCCCCTATGAGCTGGCCTTCACCCCCCAGCGTGTGGAGGCCATCTTGGAGGCGTGGGGGCCGCAGGTGGAGCCTTATGCCCGCCAGCAGCTGCTGGTGGATTTTGCCTTCATGCCCTCCTATGCGTTCCTTTTTGGGGGGCTGACGCTGCTCGTTGCCCGCCTCGCTCCAGCGGGAACGCTGCGCCGCGTCGGTCTGTGGATGGCGCTTCTGCCCTTCATCGCTGCCGTGCTGGATGCTGTAGAGAACGTCATGCTGCTCAGCATGTTGGGTCATGCTGGCTCCATCGCGGCAGCGCCACCGCTGGTAGCAGGCGTGGCGGCCTCGCTCAAGTTTGCGCTGCTGGCCGTTGCGCTGGCGTACTGCCTGATCGGCGTGCTGGTGTGGGCGGTGCGCCAGGTGCGCAGAGATTAGGCAGGTGCATCCCTTTCCTTGCCCCGCAGGGATGTGCCCCTTACAATTCAAGGAAGTCCCTCCCGCCAGAGGCGGGAGGCCGAACCGCAAAGGCGCAAGGGGCCGGAGATTTTCCCTGGCCTCTTGGCGCCCTTTGCGGCTGAAAGGCCGGATGGCAACCACCAACAACCTTGCCATTAACAAAAGGCCGTCCAATCCGTTATATAAAGTGAGTCTGAGGGATGATGGCCTCAGGCAACCTGAGCGAACACGAGGACGAACACGGGCTGCTCCAGCGGGCGCTCAATGGCGACGCAGAGGCATTTGGCGATCTGTATCTGCGCTATCTGGAACCCATCTACCGCTACATCTACTTCCGTGTGGGCAGCCCGCAGGAGGCTGAGGACCTGACCGAAGAGGTCTTTGTGCGGGCATGGGAGGCTCTGCCGAACTTCACCCTGCGCGGATTGCCCTTCACCAGCTGGCTGTACCGCATCGCCCACAATCTGGTGGTGGATTATCGGCGCAGACAGCAGCCTCTACCCATGCCGGAGGAAGACCTGCGGGGCATCGCTGCGCAGGCCCTCTCGCCTGAAGAGGCCGCCGTCCATGCGCAGGAGGTTTCAACGCTGGTGGCCGCCCTGCGCGAGCTGGACGATGAGGAACAGCAGGTCATCCTGCTGCGCTTTGTGCAGGACCTCTCACACGGGGAGATCGCGGCCATCATCGGCAAGAGCGAGGGGGCTTCGCGGGTGATCCAGCATCGGGCGTTGAGCAAGCTTCAGCGGGCGTTGAACAGTCGGAAGGCATCCCATGAATAGGGAGTTGGAGCACATCTTAGAGCACTGTCTGCAGGAGATTGAGCAGCAGGGTCACACGGTGGAGGATTGCCTGGCGCGCTATCCTGCCCACCGCGCCACGCTGGAGCCGCTCCTGCGGGCAGCGTTGGCGTTGCGGCAGGCGCGGAGCTACGTCCACCCTTCGGCGGCGTTCCGCGCCCAATCCCCGCGCCGTCTACGGGCACGTCTCCATGCTACCCGCCGTGTGTCGCAGGCCCGTCCTGTCTTCGGGGCGCTGCGTCTGTGGCGGCTGGCTGCTGTGGGCCTGCTCGTGATCGCGCTGGCACTGGCCAGTGGCGGGTTAGCCTATGCTGCCGACGGTGCTGTTCCGGGCGATCCCCTCTACCCACTTGACCGCGCACTGGAGCAGGCCCAGCTACGCCTTACCGTGCGCTCGGCACACGCCCTAGAGCTGCGCTTGCGCTTCGCTGCCGAGCGGCTGGATGAGGCGGCGCGCCTCCTTGCCGCCGGCAACGCAGTCCACCTGCAGGAGACTCTGGCGGATTACGATGTGCTCGTTGCCGAAGCGCAGCAGATGGCAGAACCGGCTTCCCAGCCCGTGATAGGAACAGCGCTGGGCAATCAGCAGGTGCGCCTGGTGGGCTTGCTGCTCGCCGCTCCGCCAGAGGCTCAGGCGGTGGTGGAGGACGCGCTGGATGCCGCCTCGCCGCCAGCTACCCATCCTGGTGCTCCCTGTGCAGCCGCGCAGGTACAGCCGGCCCTCACGGCACTGGCCGAACGTTACGGTGCCTCCTATGATGACCTGCTGACTCGCTTCTGCGCCGGGTACGGCGTGGGAACCATCAGCCGCGCTTACCGCCTGAGCGAGGAGAGCGGCGTGGCGGTGGAGGAAATCTTCGCCCGCCGCGAGGCAGGCCAGAGTTGGGGGGCCATCCAGCAGGAATTGCGCCAGAAGAAGGGCAGTCCACCACAGGAGCCGCCGGGGCATTCGGGCGGGGCACCGGGCAGGCCCGCCGAAACACCCCAGCCGTCTGAGGAATCGCCGGGGCGCTCAGGCGAGGCAGCGGGGCAATCCAACCGCCCCTCCGATCACACCCCCGGCCCGCCGCAAAGCCCTCCCGGCCGGAACAAGGATAAGGCTAAAGGCGTCAACCAACCCTAATCAGCGGCTAATATTTGACCCATCGCTAATGGCCAAATGCTACTGGCAGGGTGAAGGTGAAGGTAGCCCCTTCCCCAGGCCGGCTTTCCACCCAGATGCGCCCGCCATGCGCCTCAACCGCCTGCTTGCAGAGCGCCAACCCCAGCCCCACACCGGCAAAACGGCGGCTGGGTGAGCCATCCACCTGATAGAAGCGTTCAAAGATGCGCTCCTGCTCTTGTGTTGGGATGCCAATGCCGGTATCTGATACCGCCACGTAAACCCATTTGCCAGAAGCCCAGGCCCGCGTCGTCACCCGTCCGCCCGCCGGCGTGAACTTGATGGCATTGGAGAGCAGGTTCTCCAGCACTTGCTGCACAGCGAGCACGTCCACATGCACTGGCGGCAGCGGAGTGGCCACTTCCAGCGTCAGGGTGAGTTGTGCGGCGGCAGCCAGGAGCTGCGCCGCCTCCACGCTGCGCTCCAACAGAGTCGCCAGGTCGGCCTGTTGCAGGTCCAACGCGCCTTCGCTGACACGCTCCATAGCCACGAAGCGATCCATGAGGCGACGCAGCCGCTCGGCCTGCTCAGCCACGATGGTGAGGCTGCGGCGCTGGTGGTCGGTAAGCGGCCCCATGTCCTGCGCCTCATCCAGCAGCAGGCCCACATAGCCCACGATATAGGTCAGCGGGGTACGGAACTCGTGCGAGACGTTCTGGATCATAAGCGTCTTGAGGCGGTCCACTTCCTGCAGAGCCTCGTAGGCGGTCTGTAGGGCCTCGCGGGCACGCCGCATCTCGCTGATGTCGGTGAAGACGGCGAGCGTGCCCGCAAAGCGCCCCGCGACAAAGCGAGGGCTGCCGCTTACCTGCACTGGCAGGCGGGTGCCATCCTTGCGCACCAGTTCCAGCTCATAGCGGTCGGATTGGCCACGCTGGCGGCGCTCATCTGCCGCCCGAACGATGGGTTGCTGATCGGGAGGGATGACCTGCGTCCAGTGTTGGCCCAGCAGCTCCTCCACGCGGTAACCCAGCATGGAGGCCGCCGCCGGATTGACGAAGGTAAAATAGCCATCCGCATCCTCAATGACGATGCCTTCGGCCATGTTCTGCACGATGCCTTCGTTCAGCTCCTTGAGGCGTCGGACTTCTTCCTCCATGCGCTTACGCTCGGTGATGTCGCGTATCACCATCTGCACGGCGGGCTGCCCCTCGTAGGTGGTGGGGATGGAGACGACCTCCACATCGGCAACTCTCCCGTTAACACGGACGATCTGTTCCTCCACCATCTCCTGCGGTTCGCCCTGCTCGGCCCGCCGCATGCGCTGCGCACTGGCCTCCTGATAGTCAGGATGCACAAAATCCGTGACCAATTTGCCGATCAAGCTCTCAACGCTGGCGGCCCCGAAGACGCGCACCCCTGCCTCGTTGATGTACTGCAAGCGCCCCCTGCTGTGCACGGCGACCATCTCCGGCGCACCTTCCACCAGCCGCCGGAAGCGCGCTTCGTCCACCGCCAGACGGTCGGCACGGGCTTCGGACTGGCTCAGATAGTGCCGGCCGAAGGCGTTGCCCACCAAGGCCAGCGCTCCCACAGCACTTACCAGACCCAGCGAAGGCATCACTGATGCCAACGGCAAGGCGGGGACGAACAAGGGGAGCATCAGAAGGGCGGCCAAGTTAAAGGCCAGAAGGGCCGCCGTCCAAGCCGCCGGTAAGGTTAGGGCGCTCAGCAGCACCGAGAGCACCATCCAGGCCAGTGTGGCCGTCACGGTGGGGGTGTCCCACTCCGCCCGAGCGATCAGCGTGGCCAGTGGCACGCCGGAAAGCGCCAGCACAGCCAGCAAGGTCCCACCCCGATAATAACGGGTGCGGCTAAGCGCATAGGCTCCCATCAGTAATGCAGCGCCTACCGCGAGGGCGCGGTCGCGCAGGATATGGGCAGCGTTATTCAGCAGCAGGGAGATAAGGGAGAGGATCGCCCCTACGGAAAGCAGGCGGGCACAGCGGCGCTCGTCCAGCGTGGTGAGAGCGCTGCTCGGCTCGGTCAGCGCATGCCAGAGACGTCGCCACAAGCCGCCCTGCGGTGGACGGCTGGAAGGATGGGTCACAGAATAAGTCCTTTCGCCTCCTTTTCAATTGGATGGCGTTCACACACTAAGGCCCCCGAAAGAAGTTTATTGAATATAACACCAAAAGAGGATATATGCTAACACCGGCCCTGCTGGTCTTGTGCACAGCAGGCGGAACGCGGGGCTGAAGCCCTTACCCTGCGCCCCTTAGAGCATGGCTTCAATGGCGGCGCGGCGATCGGCAAAAGCTGCATCTTCCTGCAGTGGGGGGCACTCGGCCAGTGTGCGCCTCTGCTGCAAGAGCGCAAAGGCGAAAGCCATGCAGGTCGCTTCGCCACAACGCTTGCAGTTGGTCTGCGGCAGCAGCGCCCACACGTCCAAAGGGCGCGGGACGCGGCGACGGGCCGTCACTGCCACCAGCTGATCGCGGTGCTCCCACGTGGCGTTGATGGCCTCGGTAAGGGCGCTCAGCAACGCCAGCCCCTCCTCGGTGTCCGCTACCTGCGTGATATACACGCGATCAGTGTACAGGGTGAGGAAGCCGGGCTGGCGGCGGAAGGTCACCGCGCCTGCATCCGGATTATAGGCAATGACGTTGGGCAAGGCGGCCAGATAGGGCAGCACTTCCTCTAGCGGGTGCGAGGGTGTGCCCACGACAACGATCTTGCCCGGCTCGGCAAGACAGGGCAGCGTGCGCGTCAGGCGGATGGCATCCAGAAAAGGCATGGGCGTCCTCAAAAGGAGTCAGAACCCGCGCAGGTGGCTCAGCGTGACGCAGGTGGCTGTGCTATGTTGCACCGCCCACCTGCGAGGCTGGTTCGTCCATAGGCCCTATGGTTGCTCAGATGCTCATCCCCCGGAGAAGTCGTAGCGTCTCATCCCATTGCACGTCCTCGTTTTTCCCGTCTCGCACCCGCTGGTGGATCAATCGCTCCACGAGACGCGGATACTCCTGCTGAAACACCACAAAACCGTTCTCCAGTGACCGCTGCCAGCGTTCGGCAAGCATCAGAAGAAGTTCATAACGCTCGCGGGTCTCGGGCCTTCTGGATCGCCCTAGAATGCGCTGGAGTTCGTCCCTGGAGGTAATCGTATAGGGAATCTCTACAGCCCAATCTGCATACCTTCTCCGGAAGGCAAAACGTCTGCCCCTTCTGGCTTCGGCGCGGTAGGTTTCCTTTTTTACCTGTAGAGCGACAGTTGCACCTTTGCAACGGGTAAGCCCGTCAATCCCTTTCATATCCAGTTCAGCCGAGGACTCCAGTGGCAAATCACAGTATGCACGCCACATGTAGGCAAAATGAAACTGAGTGAGCACCGAAATAAGGGTACGGTATAGACGTGCTTTGAATCCCAGAAACACGAACTCGTGGGAGCATCCCCAGAAATACTTGCGGATAAACCCATCTAGAGGCTCTAAATGGTCCTGCCACCATCGCTCAAAAAACACCTCGTAATCGGGAAAAGATCGCGGTTCTTCTACCCAGAAGGCGTTGTAAATGGCCGGCAACGGGTTCAATTCGGGCGGAAGATCCTGCTCTATGGTTTTGACTTGCAGAAGTTCATTGCGGTACCGTTCCAGGGGAACGGAGGCCAGGAACCGCTCAAATGCGGACACAATCTCTGCTTGTTTCATGCTCTGGCTCCCACAGAGAGAGTTGTCGGGGGCGTGTTCTCGCGGGGATTAACTCGGACGGGACCGGTACTAATTTCAGCTGGGTCATGGTCAGGTGTGGCAGGAGGTCTCGATACAGGGTGCGCACGTATTCCTGGACCGGCCCGCTGTTCAGGTACTCCACCAGTTTCCGTTCGTCCAACCCGTCTACCAGAGGAACCAAATGGAACTCCTCCCGCCAGGGATAGCAGCGCTCATCCCGCGCTGCCACCAACCGAGCGCCTTTTGTGTGCCCGACGACAATATGCGGGAACCCATAGAAAGGCCGCAGGGTAGAAGCTTCCTCTCGGGGCATCCAGAAGCCTGAGTGACAGGTTTCGTAGTCAATCCATCCGGATCTCAGGTTGCGACCGGTTAGGACGGGCACCAGGCCATCCCTAAGCTCTCGCACCACGGCGGGATGGCGGCGGACCTCCGGACTGCGCGCAGCAAAGTGGACAGCCATCAGTTCCCCCAGTGGTGTACCACTGCGCTCAAACTCTAGAGCCTCCGGCGTCTCAAACCGAATCAGCTCTCCCCAATACACCGATTTGCGGAAGACTGGTTGTCCTCCAGGGCGGTCGTAGAGGCTGACTCCCTGTCGTCCCCTGTCCAGAACCAGGATCACGGCCACCACACTGCGACCGGGAAAAGCTCGCCCAATGTAGTAGACCTCCAGGTGTCCCTCCTGGGCCAGGAAGCGTCGCAGGGGCGCGAAATCATCCAGCAGAAGCCATGTAGTGGGGACGACAAAGACCAGTCGGCCGCCCGGTCGAAGCAGATTCACCGCGTGCTCGATAAAGGCCCCATAGATGTTGAACTTGCCGCGCCAGGTCCGAGAACGGCGCTTGTAGAGTTCCTTGCGCTCTTTCAAAAGGTGGATCGGATAATGAGAGGCATCGCCAATAATACCATATGGAGGGTTGCCGATGATGATGTCAAAGGGTTCGTCAGGTTGCCAAAGGAGAAAGTCTCCTTCTAGAAACGTTGCGGACGGCAACCGCTGGCGGGAGCGCGTCACCGCCTCAGGGTCTATATCCATACCAATCAGTTCGTGAGCAGCGCCATATCGGTCAGCGAATGCGGCCAGAAACGGTGCGCCTCCACAGGCAGGCTCAAGCACCCGCACACGAGGACGTAGCGGTGCGGCAAGGGTCACCATTAGCGACACTATCTCCGGCGGTGTCGCCACCATCCCCAACGCCCGCTGTCGCTCCTGAGATCTCGCTGAAACGCTCATTGTTTATCTAGCAGATTGCCACCAGCACAAACAGGGCAAATAGTCACCCGACAATCCTTCCCTAGAGGGAGGATGAGACTTGTTTACATCATAGACCAATTTGTCAATTCGGCAAAACTTCCCTGCAACAGCGCCACACGCGGGTTGCGCCGGATGCGGTGCACTTTGTGGGCATCAGGCTGACTGTATGAGGATGGCGCCGTCTTCCACAGGAACCACACCGGACGCGGCTGCGGGGTGCCATGGCCCCACAGGGCAATGTGCCCAGGATCAGGCTCTCTTGGCTCAGCGTTCACGCGGGGCCCAGTGTGCCGGGGATATTTTAGCACAATCTTCTGTACGGAAGGTGGCGCCTATTCCTGTGGAGAGGCTCGGGGCAGCGCCTAAATAAATAGGTCATGATATGAACTCATATCGCTACTTACTGCTGCCGTGTTTCAGTACCCTCAGACGGGTCTACAGGTAGTGGAACCTATATCACCCCTGAAGAAACGAACGCTCCACCACACGTTTCAGTACCCTCAGACGGGTCTACAGGTAGTGGAACATGTAGACATATTACCGCCGAACAACGCGGAAGCCGGTTTCAGTACCCTCAGACGGGTCTACAGGTAGTGGAACGGGCCAACCTCCAAGGGTCATCACTGTGTAACCTTGGTTTCAGTACCCTCAGACGGGTCTACAGGTAGTGGAACGACTCTGGTGGGGCAAATCGTGCCACAGACTGTCGGTTTCAGTACCCTCAGACGGGTCTACAGGTAGTGGAACCTATATCTTGTCAAGTACTTTTATGATTCTGTTATGGTTTCAGTACCCTCAGACGGGTCTACAGGTAGTGGAACGCAACGCCAAAAACTCAATCAGCTGCTCTTCAACAGAGTTTCAGTACCCTCAGACGGGTCTACAGGTAGTGGAACCCAAGCAGGCGCATATCGATTGCCTCAGTCAGTGCTTGTTTCAGTACCCTCAGACGGGTCTACAGGTAGTGGAACCACGCAGAAGCTTGAGGAAGATACGCAACGACGCATGTTTCAGTACCCTCAGACGGGTCTACAGGTAGTGGAACTACAGCGCGGAGGGCAAAGATGGCCGTTTACTTTTGTTTCAGTACCCTCAGACGGGTCTACAGGTAGTGGAACGCGGCGGGGAAATAGTCCCCGAGTGGGCCGTCTTGGGTTTCAGTACCCTCAGACGGGTCTACAGGTAGTGGAACATCTGGAATCTGCTGCCCCGTGGCCCAACGCGAAAGCGTTTCAGTACCCTCAGACGGGTCTACAGGTAGTGGAACCTATTACGCACAGCGAGGGCATGGGCTTGGGGGCCGTAGTTTCAGTACCCTCAGACGGGTCTACAGGTAGTGGAACGCTGGCCAGTTTTGACTGGCCAGAGGCCTACACCCGTTTCAGTACCCTCAGACGGGTCTACAGGTAGTGGAACTGGAATTCACTTGAATCGCTGTTTGTTCAGCAAACTGTTTCAGTACCCTCAGACGGGTCTACAGGTAGTGGAACGCACAAAGATGAGAGCGAGAGCAAGTGCCTGAACGGTTTCAGTACCCTCAGACGGGTCTACAGGTAGTGGAACTTACTATTTCAATCCCATGACTGACTGGCATGCCGAGTTTCAGTACCCTCAGACGGGTCTACAGGTAGTGGAACTGGAATTCGTCATAGTATCCCGTCACCCCGCCGCGGGTTTCAGTACCCTCAGACGGGTCTACAGGTAGTGGAACCTGGCATACTGACGACAGACGAAGCACGCGATGCGCGTTTCAGTACCCTCAGACGGGTCTACAGGTAGTGGAACGGGACACGCAAAGCAGACTCCACGTCCGCATCAAGGTTTCAGTACCCTCAGACGGGTCTACAGGTAGTGGAACACTTACTCATCCTCAATGTTCGCTATCTCCCTCATGACGTTTCAGTACCCTCAGACGGGTCTACAGGTAGTGGAACGTTTGATGGCGCTTTAATCAAACACAGCACGTTGTCGTTTCAGTACCCTCAGACGGGTCTACAGGTAGTGGAACCACTGCTGAAGTGCCCCCCCACCTCCAAGTATGAACCTGTTTCAGTACCCTCAGACGGGTCTACAGGTAGTGGAACCTCCTGAAAGACGCCGGCGTCCCCGCGTCCCAGGCAGTTTCAGTACCCTCAGACGGGTCTACAGGTAGTGGAACAGTACTGCCCCAAGTACCCTATATTGAGAGCGCTAAGTTTCAGTACCCTCAGACGGGTCTACAGGTAGTGGAACCCGCTGGCCGGCCGAGGCTGGCCAGATGATTATACTGTTTCAGTACCCTCAGACGGGTCTACAGGTAGTGGAACTATATCCCGTTGGGGAGACCGAGTTGGTCTCCCTGAGTTTCAGTACCCTCAGACGGGTCTACAGGTGGTGTAACGACAAAACGTCCTCCACGATAGCACGAGCCATGACGTTTCAGTACCC
>FWWL01007240.1_pt1 | contig 11111 bp, 8 predicted proteins | sample 2228331 | NCBI WGS metagenome assembly FWWL01 (sample SAMEA103939775, study PRJEB20133) | metagenome
CCTGCTGGCCCCCCTCCCTACCTCCGACACGGGGAGGGGAAGGGGGTGGGGGATGAGGAGAGGTCGGCGGCGCCCCCTTCCCTCCCCGCAGGCCAGACCTCACCCCTACCCCCTTGCCCCCTTCCCTACCTCCGACACGGAGAGGGGAAGGGGGTGGGGGATGAGGAGAGGTCTGACCAGTTTTCGGCATGCCCGTCGGAATTGCATAAGAATGAGTCAACCCTGGGCCCATGCGGAAAGCCGTTGACAGGACCCCCCTCCCATGTTATACTGTTCGCAGGTGAAATCCCGGGCGGACATGCCACAGAGGAGGGCCGTTTCTCCACGCCGTTGCCTCTGGGGGCCAGGCCTCGGGGAACGCAGCGCTCCTCAAGGCCTTCGGGCAAAGGAGTAGAAGCCATGCGCAGACCTCTGGTATTCCTCCTGACGGGGACCCTCCTGCTCACCCTGCTGGCCTCCGCCCCAGGACCGGTCTGGGCGGACGAGGGCATCCTGCCGGACGACAGCGCCTTCCTCGCCGCCGCGGCCCAGGTCTACGGCGCGGAAGCCAGCGCCCTGGAGGTGGAACACAAGACCGCCTCCACCCTCCCAGACGGCCGCCCCATCTACTGGGCCAAGGTCTGGGACGCCCTCTCCGGCCGGGCCCTGGACATCGCCCTGGACGGGGACCTGCGCCCCCTGGGTGCCGGAGAAGCCGAGGCCCTCACCACCGACCTCCACGCCCAGGTCTACGGCAAACTCTCCGAGGCCCTCTTCCAGAAGGTCCAGGCCCTGGGTCCCGCTGACGTGGTGGAGGTGGCCATCGCCCTCCGCGCGCCGGAGGGCCTGGACGTGGCCCGCCCCAGCGAACAGGAAGAGGTCTTCCTCCCGGAGGCGGCGCGGGAAGCCCTCTGGCAGGCGCGCATTCAGGCCTACCAGGAGGGCGTAGCGGCCGTGGAGCGCCCCTTGGTGGAAGAACTCCTCGCCGCGGGGGTCCAGGTGGTCTACGTGAGCCCGGACGTCCCCCTTCTCCTCGCCCGCCTGCCCAAAGACGCCCTCCTGAGCCTGGCCCAGAACCCAGCCGTGGCCCAGATGTGGGACGTGCAGATGATGGAAGAGGAGATCAACACCGTCAAGCGGACGGTCCGGGCCACGAAGATCTGGCCCCAAGGGGCCGACGGCCGGGGGGTCAAGGTCGGGGTGAGCGAGGTGGGGGCCAAGGCCCGGGATACCAATCCCTATTTGACCCTCGCCTGGAACGAATCCTACGAGTCCTGCGGCTATTCCTCCCACGGCACGGCGGTGGCCGGCATCATCGGGGCCTTCCTGGCCTCCGACCCCGTCTACCGGGGCATGGCCTTCCGCTCCAGTCTCTATTACCACGGTGCCTGCATCGGGTACTGGGAACGCCTGGTGGAGGGCTGGCAGGAACTGCGCTACAAGGGGGTGGCGGCCATCAACTCCAGTTGGGGGGCCGACGGGAACAGCGTGCCGGACTACACGGACATGGAGATTGACGCCTACGTCCGCAACTACGGCAAGTTCATGACCAAGTCGGCCGGCAACCGGGCCCCGGGCTTCGGCTGCCCCTACTCCGACGGGGATGTGACCAACCCCGGCCTCGGCTACAACGTCACGACCGTGGGCAACTTTGACCACAGACGCACCGCCACCTGGACGGACGACACCATGGCCGACACCTGCTCCTCCTACCGCGACCCCAAGTCCGCCCATGGCGACCGGGAGAAACCAGAGGTGGTGGCTCCCGGCACGGATATCCGCTCCGCTCTGAGCCGTGCGAACGCCCCCTGGATCGGGGAGGTGGGCAGCGGCACCTCCTACGCTGCCCCCGTCGTCGCAGCCCTGGCCGCGGACCTGATCAGCAAGGAACCGAAACTCCAGGGCTGGCCTGAGGCTGTCAAGGCCATCGTCATGGCCTCGGCCCGCAACCCCGTGGGCGAGGCGTACCGCGGCGCGGGGGGCAAGGGGCTCCACGTGAGCGAGAGCGCCGGCGTCGGAGGCGTGGACTTTGAGGCCGCCCTCCAGATCGCCAACCGCCAGCAGGGCGGCTGGGCCAAGAAGACGGTCTACTACAGCACCTTCGGCTCCAGCAAGTACTTGGCCTACCGCGTCCGGTGGAAGGCCGGCCAGAAGGTGCGCGTGGCCCTGGTCTGGGACACCAACCCCCTCCGGACCCCTTACAACCGGACCAGCCAGCCCTCCTCCGACCTGGACCTGCGCATCTTCAAGGACGGGGTGAAGGTGGCCCATTCCACCTCGTACGACAACACCTATGAGGTGGTGGAGTTCACGGCCCCTGCGACCGGGGTCTACGAAATCCGCGTCTACCTGCGCCGGTGGGACGAGGGCGGCACGTCGGACGCCTACCGGACCTACATGGGCCTGGCCTGGCGGTACGAGTGAGGGGTACGCCCCGGAACTTTCTCCCCCTGCGGGACGTCCAAGACACAGGCTGCCCTGCACGGGAGCCTGCCTTACCGGGGTGGAGAAGGCGCGGCTTCCGTGCCTGGAGGCAGGGTCCCGAGGAGGTGATCCCATGAACGCACGGGCAGGCTGGCTGGCCCAGGCCGCGCTGGTCTTGGGCCTGGTATCCGCGTCCCTGGGGGGATGCGCGCCGGGCGTGCTTCCTCCGGGAGGGGAGACTGCGGTTCCCTCCCTTCCGGCCGCGCCTCTGGTCCCCTCCCCTGCCGCCACGCCCACGCTGGGGGAGGGCGTGACGGTGGCCCCGGCCCCGCCGCCGACCCCGGGCGAAGGGGCCTTCCAAAGCCCCCTCTCGGCCCCCCTGGCCGCCACGGAGGAGCCCAAGATCCGCGCCGTGGAGCCCCCCTCCTCCGAGGGCCCCGCGGTCGTGGTGACCCCACCTGGGGCTGTGCCGGGAGGTCCCCCTGGGGCCCCCTTCCGCACCCTGGCCCAGGGCCGGAGCAACACTCGCCTGGAGCGGCCGCTCCTCCTGGTCACCGACCGGGAGGAGGACCTGGGGGTCCTCGGCGAACTGTTGCCGGACCTGGTTGTGTCGGAGGCGCAGAGGGTGGATTTCTCCCGGGAGGTGCTCCTCGCCGCCCTCTATGGGACGCCCCAGGGCGGCGCCCCGGTGACCCTTGAGGACCTGCGCCAGGAGGGGCGCGAGGTGGAACTGCTGGCGCGCATCCCCGGGGCGGGGGCCCGCGGCCCCGACGTCGCGCCCCAGCAGCCTGCCCCTGCTGTGGGGTACCATATCGTCGCCTTCCCCAAGGTCGCCCTGCCCGGCTGGGGGGAGGGGCCCCTGCGCTTCACTCTCCGGGCGGTGGAGGGCGGGGTGCTCACTCGCACCATCCCCCTGGGCCCCCGGGACACCTACCTGGAGTTTGACGTCCTGGCCACGGGCCTCGCCGAAGGATCGGGGCCGGGCCGCACCGTCCTCTACATTGCGGCGTCGGCGGAAGACCTGGGGGCTTTCCTGCCCTACATCCAGGACCGCGGCCATCGCCAGGTCCTGAGGAGCGTGGACTGGGCGCAGGACGTAGTGGTGGCCGTCTTCCAGGGGCGCCGGGCCGGGCAAGCGGCAGGGGTGTACATCGGCGCGGTGCGCCGGGCGGCGGACTGGGTCGTCCTCCACGCCTCCTTCCCCCGGGCCGCCGGCCTGATGCTGCCGGAGGTGGGTCCCTACGCCTACCAGGTCATCCGCCTCCGCAAGGCTGACCTGCCGGGCTGGGAAGTGCGGCCCTACCGCTTCTTCCTGGTGGGCGAGCGGCTGCAGCAACTGGCCGTGACGGAGGTCCAGGCCGGGGGTGAGATCCGGCCCCTTCCCGGGGAAGGGGGAGCGGGAAGCCAGGGGCAGTAAAGGCGTGGGGCCCCCTGTGCCCTGGGCGCGTCCGCTGTTCAGATCCCAGCAGTTCGGCACCCTCCTGGCGTGCCGGACTACTCGCTGACCGGAGGCGGGGGGAGGATGGGCGGTGGCGGCTTGGGCGGCCGCGGCGTCAGGGTCGGGGGCGGCGGTTCAAAGGGCTGTGGCGTGTAGCCAGCCGTCGGCGTCGGTTCCGGCGTGGGCGGTTCGGCCGTCGCCGTGAGTGTGGATGTGGGCTCCGGCAAGGCGTCCGTGGGTGTCGCCGTCGGCGTGCAGGTGGGCGTGGGGGTTGGCGGCGTCAGGACGGGCGGCGGCGGCTCAAAGGGTTCGGGCGTGCGGCTGGCCGTTGGTGTGGGGGGCGGTGTGGCAGGTTCGGGCGTGGGCGTCTCGGTTGGCATCGGCGTGGCGGGCTCGGGCGTGGACGTCGGCGCAGGGGTGGCCGTTGGGGTGTGCGTCGGCTTGGGCGGCTTGGTGGGCTTGGGCGTGGCCGTCGGCGGCTCGGGCGTGGGCGAGGGCACAGGCGGGGTAGGACTGGGCTGCGGCCTCGGCACCTGCGGCGGCGTGGGCATGGGGGTGGGCGGCTCCGGCGTGGGCGAAGGGATTGGCTCTGCCAGGGCCTGGGAAGGCGTGGGCGTCTCCGGGAGCGCGGCTGGCGGCGCGGGCTGGCTCACGGCAGGCGGGCGGCCCTGAGGCCCGCGGAACTCGTCCGGCCGGGCCAGGGCCTTGCGCACCGTCAGTTCCATCTCCTCGGTAAGGAAGAGGGCCAGTTGAAGCCTCTCCCGCACCTCCGGGGAGGCGCGTTCCATCAGACGGCGCAGCGATTCCCGCTCGTAGGAAAGGCTCCCCAGGGCCTGGGCGAGGAGGAGCGCTTTCCGATCCGTCCGCAGAGAAGCGATGGCCCTGAGGGTCGTTTCCCATTGACGCTCAAGGCGCCGGAGGCAACCCGGGTCCGGCGGATGGCCGGCCTCCGCCAGCCGGTGGATTTCGTCCAGGCGGCGGGTGGCGAAGGCCACCTCCAGGTGGGCCTCTACCTCCTGGTCCGCGGCCAGGGCGACCTGGGTGCGCTCCACCGCCAGTTTGACTGGGTAGAGGGGCGAACCGGGGAGGCTCGCGCTGGCCGCCTGTGCGGTGTACCCCACCAGGCTGAAGAGGAGGACCACCAGGACCAGGCTCATGGCGGGGCGCAGGAGGGCGTCCCCCAAACGTGGCCAGGGCCAGGCCACGATGCCAGGGCTTCCGTGGGAGCGCCTGGCGACCCGCCTCGCCCGCAGGTCCCGGGCGCGTGCCAGGAAGCGGGCCCGCCCCGCGGCCAGGGAAGCAGGAGGGGGCGGCTCCCGCAGGACCTGCAGCCGAGCCACCACCTCCAGGAGGGGGCGCAAGCGGCCCTCCGCCTCCCCGTACTGCGAAGCCACCGCGGCCGGGTCGGCCCCCTGAAGCACGGCCCCTGCTGCCTGGTCCAGGAGGATCTCAAACCCGCAAGACCCTTTGCTGGTATCCCTTTGCGTCCCCACGTTCCACTCCCCTCGCACAGTCGCTCCCGTGGACTGGAGGCGGGCTAGGCTCCTTCCTGCTTCTGCAGGATGCGGCGCAGCGAGGCCAGGGCGCGGTGCTGCAGGGATTTGACAGCCCCTTCGCGCTTGCCAAGGATCTTCCCCACTTCTTCGTTGCTGAACCCTTCCAGGAACTTCAGGACGATCACCTGCTGCTGTACGGGGGTGAGGTGACTGATGGCCGCCCGAAGCCGTTGCTGAGCGAGCCGTTTCTCCACAACCGCGGTTGGATCATCCGGGGCGGCCATCAGCCCCTCCTCTAGCGGTAGCCCCTCGGCGTGGGACCTCTGGCGAAGGTGATCCACCACCAAGTTGTGGGCTACACGGTAGAGCCAGGCCGAAAGGTTGTCCCTAGGGCCCTTGCCTCGTCCTATGGCGTCCAGGAGCCGGGTGAAGACTTCCCCTGTGATGTCCTCGGCCAGGGGGCCATCGCCCAGATACCGGAAGACGTACCGGTAGATGGGCATGGCGTAGGTATCATAGATGCTGGCCAGGGCATCCAGGTCAAAGGCCTGTGCTCGCTCAAGCAACAGCCTGTCGTCCTGCACCAAACGGCTCCTTTCCCGCCTCGTGCACTTGTTCTGACGGCCGAGAGGCAAGGAGGTTACGGCCTGGGGCTGCCGGGACGCCCGCGGATTCCAAGGCGGCCAGGATCCGCCGCGCAAGAAAATCCCGGGTGTGCGCCGCCACGAGGAAGGTGTGCACGGGATGGCTGAGAGGGGCCATGGCCCGTAGAAGGGGAGCGATGAACCCTGTGCGCACTACGAGGAGGAGCGGTTTCCCCTCTTCCGCCCGGCGGCGCAGAGCGGGTAGGGCAGGGGCCACCCCCTCTCCCAGCCAGAGTTCCAGAGGGCCGATTTCGTCCACCAGGAGGAGGCCTGGTGCTCCTGCCTCCCTCTCCAGCACGGCCACGGCCCAGCGCACCGCTTCCGGATCAAAGGCGTAGGGGCCCACGCGCGTCCCCTCGCCCTCCCCCAGGCAGGCGAGCGTCTGCTGGGCCCCGCCCGCCAGGTCCACTGCCTGGATGGCGAGGCGCTGGCCCTGGGGCCCGACGACCGGAAGCGAGAGGAGGCCGGCCACAGGGATGCCCAGCGTCTGGCATCCTTCCACCACCCGCCGGCAGACAGTCGTCTTCCCAGAACCGACTTCGCCCGTCAGGAGGAACACCGCCCTTTCCCCACCGACTCCACCAAACACAGGAGGAGGTGCCACATGACGCCGGCATAGGTCCGCGTGCCGGCCAGGAGGCCGGCGAAGGCCTGGGTGGCGCGGGGATTGCGCACCCCCAGGCGGAAACACGCGCCCGGCCAGCGGTAGAAGACGGCGGCCAGGAAACGGGCTGCCCGCATCTCCCGGTCCATGAACCGTCGGATATGCCCCGTGTACTCCTCCACACGGCCAGAGAGGATGGCCCTCGCCGCCTCCCATGCGCTCCAGATAGCGTAGCGCATCCCCTCCCCGAAGAAGGGGTCCGTCAGACCTGCGGCGTCGCCGACGAGGATGGTTCGCCGGCCGTGCAGGCGTGGCATGGGCCGGTACATGGGCAGCGGGTGCCCCTGGGCGGAGGAAACGGCGATCCCCAATTTCGCCATCTCCTCCTCCAGGCGGCGGCGCAGGTGGCGCGGTCCCGGGCCGCCGAAGGCCCCGATGCCCACCGAAAGGTGGTCCGCCTTGGGGAAGGCCCAGGCGTAACTCCACGGGCCAGGGCTCAGGACGAAGGTGGCCCTGGACCGCCACGGGGCCATTTCCCCTCCTGGGGGCGGGACCTCGGCCGCGAGCGCGGAAGCCAGGGGGAAGCGCAGGTCCGGGAAGAGGGCCCGCCGCACCCGCGAGGCGGCCCCATCGGCCCCGACGAGGAATTCCCCTTGGCACCGCCCCCCTCCTTCCACCGTGACAGCCACCCCCGCCTCTCCTTCCTCCACGGCCAGGACTGGGCAGCCATCCCGCACCTCGGCCCGAGCCTGGGCCAGGATGTAGGCATCCAGGCGGTCCCGCATGGCCATGCCCACGGGCGGCCCGGGGAGGTCCATCTGGACCTGCTGGCCCCTGTAGGAGTAGGTTACCTGGCGGACCTGGTCCTCCAGGACCGGGTCCAGGGGGAAGGGCAGCAGGGCCTGGGTCGCCTGGGGCAGGGCCCCGCCGCACGCCTTGTAGCGGGGCAGGCGCTCGGCCTCCAGGACCAAGACCCGGGCCCCCGCCTGCCCGAGGAAGAAGGCTGCTGCGGCCCCAGCGCACCCCGCGCCGATGACGATGACATCGTACCGGGCCGGCATCTTCCGCTACATGTCGGGACGGAACATCCGATCGTACTCGTCCTCCAGGAGTTCCCGGTGTGTGACCTCCTGCTGGGCCAGGTGGCGGAAGAGGGACTTGACGGCCGGGTCGGTGACGGTGCGGTAGACCCGCATGTAGAACTCGTAGGCCTCTTTCTCCCGCTCAATGGCCAGTTTCCACGCGTCTTCCAGAGAGAGTTCTTCGGCGGACATTATCTCCTCCCGCGATGTGGTGCAATGGGTTGACGCTTGGCCCCAGAGGGTTCTTGACGTTCGCTCAAGGACCCCCGTGGCGCGGTACTGGCTACATCTGCTCCGGGGCGCTCATCCCCATCAGGTGGAGGCAGCGCGCAAGGACCACCTTGGCCGCCCGCACCAGTTTCAGGCGGGCCAGGGTCAGTTCGGCATCCCCGGGTTCCGAAGAGAGGACCCGGCAGTCTCGGTAGAACAGGTGGAAGGCATTGGCCAGGTCCGTGGCGTAGTAGGTCAGGTGGTGGGGGGCCAGTTTCTGCGCTGCTGTCTCTATGACCTCTGGGAACTGGACCATCAGCCGGAGAAGGGCCAGTTCCGATGGGTGGGTGAGGAGGCCGACATCCCCGGCCCCCGGGTCGTAGTCACCGGCCTTGCGCAGGATGCTGGCGATGCGGGCATGGGCGTACTGGACGTAGTAGACCGGGTTCTCGCTGGACTGCTGCTTGGCCAGTTCCAGGTCCAGGTCCATCTGGCTGTCGGCGGCGCGGGAGAGCAGGAAGAACCGCACGGCATCGGCGCCGATCTCCTCCACGATCTCGCGCAGGGTGATGATGTCGCCGGTCCGCTTGGAGAGGCGCACCGCCTCACCGCCCCGCTTCAGGGTGACCAGTTGGTAGAGGAGGAGGGTCAGCCGCTCCGGGTCCAGACCGAAGGCCCGCATCATGGCCTTCATGCGGGGCACGTGTCCTTGGTGGTCCGCCCCCCACACGTCTATGACCCAGTCAAAGCCCCGCCTGAGGAACTTGTCGTAGTGGTAGGCGATGTCAGAAGCGAAATAGGTGGGCGCGCCGTTGGAGCGCACCAGGACTTCGTCCTTCTCCACCCCGAAGCGGGTGGCCAGGAACCAGACCGCCCCCTCCCGTTCCTCCACGTAGCCCCGCTCCCGCAGGTAGGCGAGGACATGGTCAAAGGTGCCGTCTTCGTACAGGCTGCTCTCGGAGAACCAGCGGTCATAGGTGATGCCCAGGAGGCGCAAGTCCTCGCGGATGGACTCCACCATGTAGCGGAGGCCGATCTCCCCGATGGCGGCCAGAGCCTCCTCCCGGGGCATCTGCAGGAAGCGGTCCCCCGACTCCTGGGCGATGCGCCGGCCCAGGTCCACCATGTAGACCCCCTGGTAGCCCGCTTCGGGGACCTCCACGTCCTCTCGGCCCAGGGCCTGGGCGTAGCGGGCGAAGAGGGTTTCGGCGAAGAGGCCGGTCTGGGTGCCTCGGTCGTTGATGTAGTACTCCCGGTAGACCTGGTACCCCGCCGCCTCCAGGACGTTGGCCAGAGAGTCCCCCAGGACGGCGTTGCGCCCCGACCCCACCGTCAGGGGGCCGGTGGGGTTGGCGCTCACGAACTCCACCTGGACGCGGCGGCCGCGGCCCAAGTCCACGTCGCCGTAGCGCTCGCCCGCGGCGAGGACGGCCTCCACCTGTTGGGCGAGCCAACGGTTGCTCAGGGTGAAGTTCACGAAGCCAGGCGGGCAGGCCTCGGCCTTCTCCAGGATGTCCGAAGGGGGGAGGTGGGCCACGATGGCCTCAGCGATGTGCAGGGGTGGCATCCGCATGGACGAAGCCAGTTGCAGCGCCACGGGCGTGGCGTAGTCCCCTCGCTCGGCCTGCCGGGGGCGGTCCACGGGGATCTCATCCACCGGCACGGCGGGCAAGCGGCTGGCCCTCTGCGCGGCCTCCAACGCCCTGCGCACGAGGGAGGCGATCTGGGACTTGGGCGGTTCTGCGACGACGGTCATAAGGGGTCCATCTCCTCCCAATTGGCTCCGACTTTCATATCCACTTTGAGGGGCGCATCCAAGGGGAAGGCCCCTTCCATGATCTCCCGCACCAGGGGAGCCACGCGCCCAAGTTCCTCCTTCGGCACCTCAAAGACCAGTTCGTCGTGGACCTGGAGGGTCATCCGCGTGCGCAGGCCCTGTTCGCGGAGGGCCTTGTGGATGCGGATCATGGCCAGTTTGATGATATCGGCGGCCGTCCCCTGGATGGGGGCATTGATGGCCATGCGGTAGGCGGCGTTGAGGCGGTTCTGGTGCACCCGTTCCTTGGCCTGGAACTCCGGGAAGTAGCGGCGCCGCCCCAGCAGGGTCTGCACGTACCCCTGCTCGCGGGCCATCTTTTTGGTGCGCTCCACGTACTCCCGCACCTTGGGGTAGGTACGGTAGTAGGCCTCCACCAGTTTGGCCCCTTCCTCCGGCGTGAGGTCGCTCTGTTGGGCCACACCGAAGCCGGTGGCCCCGTAGGTGATGGCGAAGTTGACGGTCTTGGCCACGCGGCGCATTTCCGGCGTGACCGCCTCCAGGGGGACGCCGTAGATGGCGGCCGCGGTGCTGGCGTGGATGTCCTGGCCACGGGCGAAGGCCTGGAGCATGGCTGGGTCCTGGGAGACGTGGGCCACGATGCGCAGTTCCACCTGAGAGTAATCGGCGCTCAGAAAGCGCCATCCCTCCTCGGCCCGGAAGGCTCGTCGCACGCGCCGGCCCAGTTCGGTGCGAATGGGGATGTTCTGCAGGTTCGGCTCGCTGGAAGAAAGCCGCCCGGTGACGGTCCCCGTCTGGTTGTAGGAGGTGTGCAGGCGACCGGTCTCCGGGTTGACCAGTTCGGGCAGGGCGTCCACGTAGGTGGACTTGATCTTGGCGATCTGGCGGTGCTCCAGGATGAGGTCCACAACCGGGTGGAGGCCCCGCAGTTTCTCCAGGACCTCGGCTGCGGTGGAGTAGTGGCCGGCCTGGGTCTTGCGCAGGCCCTGCCGCGGCAGGTGCAGCCGCTCAAAGAGGGCCTCGCCCAGTTGGGCCGGAGAGTTCACGTTGAAGGAGTAGCCCACCAACTCGTAGATGCGCGCTTCCAGGTCCCGCAGCCGCCCCTCCAGTTCCTCCGACATCTGGCGCAGGTAGGGGACGTCCAGGAGGATGCCGTTGCATTCCATCGTCATCAGGACGTCCACCAGGGGCAGTTCCACGTCCCTGTAGAGGATGGTGAGTTGCTTCTCCTCCAGTTCCTTCTCCAGGAGGGGCACCAGGCGGAAAGTCATGTCGGCGTCGGCGCAGGCGTAGGGGGCGGCCTCCGCCACCGGGACACGATCCATGGTGGTCTGCTCTTTCCCCTTGCCCAGGAGTTGGGTGATGGTGGTCATCTCCTCGCCCAGGCGCACCCAGGCCAGGTTCTTCAGGCCCAGGTTCTGGCTGCTGGGGTTGCAGAGCCACTCCGCGAGCATGGT
>FWWL01010047.1_pt1 | contig 11110 bp, 13 predicted proteins | sample 2228331 | NCBI WGS metagenome assembly FWWL01 (sample SAMEA103939775, study PRJEB20133) | metagenome
CCTCTATTTTTAGGGAAGGAGAAATTTTTGAGACTTTTTCAAGGATCTTCCTTTTTTCTTCTTCTGTTTTAGCTAATTTGAATTTTTCTCTAAGCTTTCTAATTTTTTCTCTGCGATGTCTTCTTTTTTTTAATGCCCTTTCAACAATTCTTTTTGACATGACAATCCCTCCTGGCAAAAATGAATGTAACTGAGTAGTCCTGTAATTATAGAATATCCTCCGCAGGGTTTAGGGCTTTTATTTATAGCAAAATCACATCCATTTTTTTTAAAACTACATTTTTCACATAAAAAATAGGCTGAATGAGTTGATAAAATATCTTTGTTTAAATCATAGATTTTTAAAACAGTATTTAACTCAAAAGGAGTTAGATATTGCTGAATATAATTATACCCCCCACAAGTTTCTGTCTCTTTACCAGGTTTGTAGTAACTACAAAATTTTTTACAGATTAATGAGGTATAAATATCTTCTTTCATTTTGTTACCTCACTAAGCCATTTTAGATAATCTTCTGAACCTTTTTTTATCTTTAAGGCTATAATTTCAGGAACAGTATAGGAATGCATTGATTTTACTCTTTTTTGGAGTTCATCAAATAAATCTGCACGCGTCTTTACTATCAATAAAACTTCTGCGTCATCCTCTATTTTCCCTTGCCAATAATAAATTGAACGAATGTCTTTTATTATGTTTACACAACCAGCAAGCTTTTCTTCCACAATTGTTTTTGCAATATTTACTGCTTCGCTTTCATTTGGTGCGGTTATTAGAACAGTTATGTAGTCCATATTTAATTATAAAAAATTGCAAAGATTTTTTACAAAGGGAAGGGGATTATTTAAATTTCAAAGTAACAAAAAAGATATTATCTTTATTTTTGTATCGCAATTTCATTTTTTCTCTTTCTGCAAGCCAACTTGCTATCTTTAATCCAACGCCCCTTCCCTTTGATGTGTATGCAATGTCATTTCTTATTGCAAGATAATCCTGTGTTAGCCTAATCTGGATAAAACTCTTTGAATACTTAATTGTGTTTTCAATTAAGAAAAATACGATATTTTCCATTATTTCTCTACTTGCATAGATTTTAACATTAGTAAGATTTAACATTAAATTTTTTTCTTGCGGAAAAGCAAAAATTATCTTTTCAATTATTTCCCTCAGTAAAACAGGTTCTTTTTCTTTTTTCTCCTTAAAATTTGTAAGAGTATTAAGAATCTTTGATAAATCTTCTTGAATGTATTCATAACTTTTCTCAAGCCTGTCTAAGGCATTGCTGTCATATCTTTTTTTAAGAATATCAATATTTGTTCTGTGAATTGCGAGGAAATTACCGAATTTGTGAGATAAAATCATCACTAAGAGTTCAAGAAATTCCTGATATTCAATCTCTTTTTTTGTAAGAAATTGTATTACTTTATAAAGAACCAACATTAGAGAGAGAACAAGAAGCGACTCCCATAAAAAAATGTCTTTTAAATATTCAGAAAATCTCTTTTCAAATTCTATTTTTTTGTTAAATTCTCCCTTTAGAACAATTTGACTAGTTTGGTTTTTAAGCACATCATCTAAAAAGGTAAATGTCATTGTATTGAGATAAAATAGAATAACGATTAAAATAAAAGTCGTAGCTAAAATTACTCTTATTTGAAAACTTATTCGCTTTTTCAAATGAGTTTATACCCTCTTCCTTTGTGTGTTTCAATTGATTCTGGTGGAAGTATTTTTCTTAGTTCTTTTATATACGCTCGCAAAACTTCATCTCCAACAATTCTTCCAGCCCAAACATAATTCATTATTGTTTCAGTACTAACTATTTCTCCTCTGTGTTTAATGAGAAGAGTGAGTAATTTCCAGGCAGTTTTTGTAATTTTTAATTCTCTATTGCTTTTGTAGATAGCTTTTGCATCCAAATTAACAATCACATCTCCAATTCTCACAACCGCATCAATAGGTTTTCGTCTGCTTAGAGTCTGAATTCTTAAAACAAGTTCTCTTGTATGAAAAGGCTTTGTTAGATAATCATCTGCACCTCGTAAAAAGCATATTTCTTTGTCATTTATACTTTGTTTGGCTGTAAGGACAAGAATAGGTGTTTTGATCCCCTTTTCTCTGATCAGAGATATCAAATCTTCTCCGGCTGAGTATTTAAGAATTAAATCAAGAACAATTACATCAAATTCCTGTGAAGTGAGCATTTCTAAGATATTTCTCTCATCTTCAAGCCAAATTGTTTCAATTTCTTCAGATGTAAGATATTCCTTTAGGCTTTGACCAAGAATTACATCATCTTCTATGAGAAGAACCCTCATTAATCATTCTTTTAATAAAATTCTTGGAGTAATAAAAATCATAACTTCATACTGAGTAGCATCTTTATTTCTACTCTTAAAAAGTTCTCCAACTACAGGTATATCGCCCAAGCCAGGAACCTGAGCAGTTGTGAATGTATCCTTTTGCTTATAAATTCCTCCTATTACAAGTGTCTCGCCATCCCTTAGAGAAACCTTTGTATTTCCCTCAATTTTGACTGTTCTTGGTGCATAAGCACCTCCAACATTGACAAATTCAACAAGGTCTTCCTTGACAACACTCAGATCAAGTAGCATTGTTTTTTCGTCCACAAGATGGGGTATGACCTCTACAGTGATTGCAACATCCTTAAATTTTGTTGAAATCTGTCCACTTTGTACATCCTTTTCTCCATAAGGTATGCTTTCACCTTGAACTATTTTAGCTTTTTGATTATCAAGTGTAATTACTTTTGGATTTGATATAACTTTTCCCTTTCCACTTTGCTGAAGGGCAGAAATTCTCAAATCAAGAGCTAAAGTGCCTGATGCATTAATATAACCCACAGTAAAGGCCGATGTAGGAGATGAGGCAGGAAGATTTATGGCTATTGGTGTATTTCCGCCAGTCACTGTTGTACCTGATTGGGAGCCAACTATAGTTGAACGAGAATCTGGTGGACTCCATCTAATTCCCCATTCAAAACCAAGACTCTTAGAAAAGGAGCTATTAATCTCAACTATTCTTGCCTCAAATAAAATTTGCTTTATTGGTTTGTCAAGTTCTGAAATCAACTTTTCTACTTTGGTAAGCACGCTCGGAATATCTTTAATGATTACAGATCGTGTTCTATCATCAATTGAAATATTCCCTTTTGGTGATAAAACTTTTGAAGATTCAATCGTTGCTTTTACTTTGTCAACAGGAGCATATTTAAGAATGTAAATTTTAGTCTGCTCCTCTTCAGCCTTTTCGAAAAGTTCCTTTGTTTCTGCCTGAAGTTTTTTCTCCTCCTGAAATACTTTAATTGGTGCTATTCTTATAATGTTTCCATCAAATACCTTTTCCAGATAAAAGGTTTTACATATGACATCAAGAGCCTTTAACCAAGAGACATTTATTAGTTTAAGAGTAATTTTACCCTTAACATCAGGATGAATAACTATGTTATATCCGCCTACATCTCCAAGAAGTCTGAAAACTCCCACAATATCGGCATCCTGTAAGTCAAGGGAAATAATTTTATCAGTTTCTGGAATGTTAGTATATGTGGGTTTCATTGAAATTCTATCTTCTTGTTTTTCTTTACTTTTTGCTTTTACATCTTTTTTCTCTTTAATTTTTAAAACTACTTCTTCAGCTAAGTAAATAGGCTCTACGCTGAAATTTTCTCCTAAGAAGAATTTTAAATGTAGTTTATCATCTTCCCTTTTAGCTATTACAGGAAATTCCTTTGGAAGCTCTGAAGCGAGGATGACATCTGAAAAGATAACATTGAAATAATCACCATCCTTTTCAACTTCAGGTTCAGGAAGTATTTGATCTGCTTTAATGGAAATTTCATATCCATCAGCTGTTTTTTCTGCTGTAAAATCTATGATTTTAGCATTAATTGGTGTTTCTTTAGGATGCTGTTTCTTAGAAAGAGAAATACTTAAAATATTTTGTGCAAAATTAATCTCATAGATAGGTGGCTCTGTAAAAAGAATTTCAACTATTGTATCAATTCCTCTTTCTTTGGCAGATATCTCACTCACTATACCTTCATGAAAAATCATTTTTTTGATAAGAATACCCGGGTTCGTATTTTTAAGTTCAATTAGCAGTTTAAAAGGATCTTCTTGTGGCAATATTGTCCAATCAGTTTGTTCATTAAGATAGAATTTTAACTCGCCCTTTATTAAATCTACCTTTGAAATTTCTGCAGCCCAACAATCGTACACTAAAAAAAAGCTAAAGATTATTAAAACAAAAAGTTTACTTTTCATTTATCTTCCTCCGAATAAAGCTTTATTCGTTTGACTTTATTGCCTTCAATTACTTCAACAGAATCTTTAAGGATTTTAACTCTTGATTTAGATACACCAATCTTATCATTATCTCTTATGATGTAAAATTTTCCATCCGGTGCTTGTAGTAAAGCATATGCTCCTTTATTGTCTTTTGCTATTCCTGTAAGTTTAAAATCTTCAATATCATAAACTTCAAAAGGGGATGTTGATTGTTTTTTCTCATCTCTTTTAATAATCAAGGGAGCAAAGGGATCCCTTAAGTTTTGTGAATCATAAGAATAAGCCAAAGAAACATTTTCTTCCTGTTTAGGCTGAATCTCTATTTTTTTAGGTTTTTGAGGTAAGGCAATAGGTGTTTCCTTTGAATCTTTTTTCTGAGTTAAGAAAATAATTCCTCCTATGATTAAAAATACGCCAGCTGCAATTGCAAATATAATTAATACTTTTTTATCTATCTTCATTTTTTCTTCTCTTGTAGTTTTTTCTTTTCTTCTTCAGGAATCAAAGAGTATGTTACTGCTATTATATTACTACTTAAAATAGTCGGATCTTTATCACCTTTTTTTAGTTCAATTTTCTTAATATTCAAAATTCTCTCAATTTTTGTAATGTCAGCAAAAAAAACTCCGAATGTATGATACTTTCCTCGCATTCCTACTTCTACTGGAATTTCATAAATCTCGTTTGATACATGCACCACTTTGTCTTTAGGTTTCCAAGATGCGACAATTAAGCCTTTTTGCAAGCCAATCTCAGAAATTTTTTTCAAAACATCTGAAACTTCTGTTTCTTTTGGTAACAAAGTTTTTAAATACTCCATTTTTTGTTGAAGCTTCTCATTTAAAGCTTTCAATTCCTCGTATCTTGCAACTACCTGATTTGCTCTCTCTATATCTTGTTTAAGACTAAGATTTTCATTTTTTAACTTGCCTATTTCATCTAAATTCGGAAGTAAATAAAGTTGAATAAAGAAAACTGCAACGATTAATGCTGGTAAAATCATAATTAAAATTTTTTTACTTTTTGGTAGATTTTCCCAGTCCATTTTAATTTCTCACCTTGAATTTTAATATAAATTTATAAACTGTTGTTTTCTCGTATTCAGCTTGAGAGGATTCAACCAATGCAACATCTTGTAATTCAGGAACTGCCTTTAAATTTTCTACAAAACTTACTATATTCAGATTTGAAAAGCTAAAACCTTCAATGGTTACTATATTATTATCATAATTTAAGACAGTAAGCCACAGACCGTCAGGAAGTTTTTTGGGTATCAAATTCAAAATTGTAAGAGGCAAAGACTGTATTTTTTTTAAATCTTCAATTAATTTTGTCTTTGCTTCTATCTCTTTATTTAGGGTTTCAAATTTTTTTACTTCCTCAACTTTTTTTTGAAGGCTTACAAGTAAGTTTTTATTTTGTTCTATCTCCTTTTTTAATTTAGATTTAGTCATTTCAAAATATGCAAATGTTAGTCCTATAACTATCAATATTACTACGACAGGAATTAATAAATTTTTTACTACATCTCTGGATAATGTTAAATCAACTTTTTTCTTTGAAATTGCCTTAGTTTCTTTTTTGGGAAGAAGATTAATCTTTATCATTTGAGCTTCTCCGTTCCCCTTAATGAAAGCCCAACGGATATTGCAGCCATGTTAGAATAATTTTGTATTTTAGTTGCTAATTTTTTATCAATTTTGATATTTCTAAAAGGATTAAAAATTAATACTTCCTGTTCAATTCTGTCACTGACTGAAGATATAAAAATGGGTGAAGTAGATAGAATGCCAGTTAAATAAACTTTATTTATTGATTCTTCACCCATATAGTTTCTGAAATATTCTATTTGTCTGTAAATTTCAGCTGAAATCTCATCTGCAAAGTTTCTTATTTCCTCCTCCGTTAATTCTTTAATGTTTGTATTAAAAGAATGGATGCTGTCTTTTATATAAAGAGGCTTGTTCTTTTTAGCAATTACAAAATTTAGTATTTTTTCTCCAATATTTACAATCAATACTGCTTGATTGTCCATGTAATTTACTTTATATACATTATAAAGAGCTATAGCTCCAATATCCACGACTGCAACATTCATGCCTGCTCTCTCAAAAACGCTAATATATTCATTAACTATATCTTTAGTTGCCACAGCAAGGATAATTTCAGAAGAATTTGTCTCTTTTGATTTTTCTATAATATGGAAATCGTAATAAATTTCTTTAACGCTAAATGGTATATATTTATCAAGTTCATAAGGAAGATTCAAGGATATTTCATCCGTGTCAACTAATGGAATTTTTAAAATTCTTACAGCTGTATATGTAGGTCCAGAGACAGAGAAAGCAATCTTTGGATTTTTTAAATCTAATTTATTTTGAACTTTTATTAAGTGTTTTAATAAATCTTCTTTGTCAAGTATACCATCTAAACTGACAACCCCTTTGGGTAAGTCAAAAATTTCCCACCGAATAAGTTCATATTTCTTTCTTATTTGAGCAACTTTAATACAAGATGGCTCTATTTCTATTCCTAAAATCATTTTATTACCTTATATCAAAAATTTTATTTCTTGTCAACAATCTTTTTAAAATATCAACGGGTGGTTTAATTTCAGTCCATATCTCAAAGGCAAAAACTGCTTGCCAGAGAAGCATTCCAATACCACCAATGACTTTACAACCAACTTTTTCTGCCTCCCTCATCATTGGAGTTTCAGGATATACTATATCGCAATAAATCTGATCTGAATTTAAGAATTCAGGAGACAAGGGGAGAGGATCATTCTTTTTTAAACCAAGTGATGTTGCATTCACAATAATGTCCATTTTTTCTAAAACACCTTTTTCAATAGTTTTTAAGACATTAATATACCCCACTTTTTTAAAATTTTTTTCTAAATTTTTTGCCTTTTCAATGGTTCTGTTATAAATAAAAACTCTACCTTTCTCCATAAGTATGCCATAAATTACTGCTTTTGCTGCTCCTCCTGCACCAAGAACTAATATGTTTTTATCCTTGATGTTAATCTCTGCCTCTTTCAATGAGTAAATAAAGCCTTTTGCATCTGTATTAAATCCTTTTAAAATACCTTCCTGATTCAGAATTGTATTGACTGCTCCAATAATTGTAGCTTCTTCAGATAGCTCATCAAGATATTGAATAACTTCTTCCTTATGAGGAACAGTTATATTGACTCCCTTGATATTTAGGGCTTTAATCCCCTCTACTGCCTCCTTTAATTTTTCTTTTTTTACGAGAAAGGGTACATAACAATAATCAAGTCCGAGATATTTAAAAGCTTCATTATGAATAAGAGGGGAAAGAGAATGTTCAACAGGATCACCAAATATACCAATTACTTTTGTCTTTCCCGTAATCATTTGAGTAGTGTAGCATGTAAAAAGAATTTTTTTCAAAAGTTAAATCGTTTATTTAAATTGTTAGTCAATCAATGTTTCTTGGTATCCCACAACTGTTCTTGCAAAGTGTTATAATAGCATTATGCAAAGGATTTTGATATTGATTGGCATTTTATTACTTTCAGCTTGTGTGTCTGAAGAGAAAATTAGACAGGTCAATGAATCGGATTTTTACAAAGATATTGGGTATGCGTATTACATTGAAAAAAATTATCAGCTTGCCTATGCTGAATTTCACAAGGCACTTCAGATTGACCCAAACAATAAAGAAGCCTTGCAAGGTCTTGCTCTGGTTTATATGGAGTTTCAGGAGTTTGAAAGAGCAAGGGATTTGTTTCTTAAGGCAATTTCTATTGACAATGAGTATGCAGATGCATGGTTTAATCTCGGAGTTTGCTATCAAAGGCTTAACAAGCACAATGAAGCTATTCAAGCATTTCAGAGAGCACTAAGCAATCCTTTGTTTGTTAATCAAGATAAAGCATATTTTGGTATAGGAATATCGTATTACAAGCTTGGTAAATACGAAGAATCAAAAACCATGTTTGAGAAGGCTTTAACAAGAAATGTTCTTCTTATTCCAGCCCATTTTTATCTCTCTCTTGCTTATCAAAAGTTGGGTCTTTACTCAGAAGCATCAAAGGCTTTAAAAAATGCTGTAAGACTTGACCAAACATACAAGGGAGATCTTGAAAAATTTGAAAGAGATTTAAAAGAGTCTTTATCCAATTCTAAGATTGACCTTCCAAAGGAAGATATCATTGATTTACTTGAGATTTTAAAGTACTGAGATGGCTAAAGGAAAGATAGTCAGAGCTGCAGGTGCAATCTCTTTAGCAACCACTTTTAGCAGAATCTTAGGCTACATGAAAGACATGATTCTTGCCAAATACTTTGGTGCTACTGGTGTAAGTGATGTCTTTTTTGTTGCTTTCAGAATACCAAATCTATTAAGGGAGCTTTTTGCTGAGGGGTCAATGTCTTCTGCAGTTGTGCCAGTTCTTAAGGAGTATCAGGTAAAAAAAGGACACGATGAGGCAAAGGAGATTATAAAAAGCCTTTTCACATTTATCACAATTGTAGTTGGTTTGATTACAATTGTGGGAATAGCTTTTAGTCCTTTGATTGTTAAGCTTATTGCACCTGGTTTTACAGATGAGCCTGAAAAGTTCTCTCTTACTGTGCTTCTCACGAGAGTAATGTTTCCATTTTTGCTTTTTATAAGTTTTGCCTCCCTTGCAATGGGAGCTCTCAATACTAAAAATATATTTTTTGTTCCAGCTCTTGCTCCATGTTTTTTAAACATTGCAGTGATTATTCTTGTTGTTGGATTCGGTAGTTTCTTTTTTCATCCAATCCTCTCTGTTGCTGTTGGAGTAACTGTTGGAGGGCTTCTTCAATGGATTGTTCAGATGCCCTCTTTTTACAAAGCTGGTTTTTCATTGGGTTTGACAAAGCCTCATCCTGGATTAAAAAAGATTGTTTTACTCGTTATTCCAACCACCCTGTCTATGACAGTGAATCAAGTAAATATTTTTGTAAGCACTATAATTGCAAGTTTTCTTCCAGAAGGGAGTGTTACTTATCTTTATTATTCGATGAGGCTAATTCAGCTTCCAATTGGAGTATTTGGAGTTGCAGTTGGAATGGCTGTACTGCCAACTCTTTCTCAGCATGTTGCAGAAAATAACAGAGCACAGCTTGTCAAAGATTTGTCTTTTGCTCTCAAATTTCTTTTTTTCTTAACTGTGCCTTCAACAATCGGTTTAATGATGCTTAAAGAACCAATTGTGAATACTCTTTTTCAAAGAGGTGTTTTTGACTATTTTGCAACAGTCAATACCGCAGAGTCGCTTCTTTTCTATAGTATTGGAATTATTGGAACAGTTGGTTCAAGAACAATTACTGCAGCCTTTTACTCTTTTCAGGATACGAAAACTCCGGTAATGTGTGCTACTGTTGGAATGCTTACAAATATCGCATTTTCTCTGGCACTCATGCATACGATGAAACATAATGGATTGGCATTTGCTTATTCTTTAGCTGCTACCTTGCAATTTATGCTTCTTTCTAAATTTATAAAAAAGAAAATTCCAGAATTTTCTATAAAATCTATCTCATCATCCTTTGTAAAAAGTCTCATTGCTGCTTTAGTTGGAGTAAGTATTGGAAAATTAATATGCGAGATTAATCCATCCCTCTGGAGGCAGAGTGGAGGCATGTTTGTTAAGTTTGTGTGGCTTGTAAGTGCTATTTCTGTCTCTGCGGTTTCTTATTTTTTGATTTGCTATTTGATGAAAAATGAAGAGCTAAGTTATATTTTAAAAAAGATTAGGAGGAAGAGATGAACATTAAAAAATTTGAAGTCGGTCCACTGCTTGTAAACAGCTATGTCGTATTTGATAATAAAAGCAGAGAAGCAGTTGTTGTTGACCCTGGAGATGAACCTGATTTAATACTGGATTTTATAAGGGAAGAAGGACTTAATGTTAAGTATATTATCTGCACACACGGACATTTTGACCATATAGGAGCAGTAAAGGAGATAAAAGAGGAGACAGGAGCAAAAATTATACTTCATAAAAATGATCTTGAAATTTATAGAAATTCTTCAGAGATAGCTCTTCAGTTTTTTGGTATTGAAATAGAGCCTCAGCCAGAGCCTGATATTTTACTTGAAGACAATGGGAGTTTGAAGATTTTTGATAAAGAATTAAGATTTCTTCATACGCCAGGGCATTCACCAGGAAGTGTTTCAATTTATATTGAAGGAGTAATCTTCACTGGAGATACCCTTTTTGCGGGTTCAGTAGGAAGAACAGACCTTGTAGGTGGAAGTATGCACGCTTTGCTTCAGTCCCTTAAAAAAATTGCAACCCTTCCAAACAACACAGTTGTATACCCTGGGCACGGACCAAAAACAAAGATTGAAATAGAGCTAAAGACAAATCCTTATTATCATGAAATTCTTTAGAATTTTCATTTTAATAATTTTGATATTTACCTTTTCTTGCAGTAAAACTTCAGAACAGGAAAAGACTTATCCTCAGGTTCAAGAATTTCAGGGAGAGCCAATTGTAATTGGAGTACTGCCAGAGGAATCGCCAAAAGTAATCTATGAAAGACTCAATCCACTGAAAAGATTTATATCCCAAACTCTTCAAAAGTCTGTAAATATTGAGATAGCAAAAGATTTTAATGATTTAGAGAATAAAATTAGACAAAACGAAGTTCAACTTCTTGTTGTTGACCCTGCAACATACTGTGAACTTAAATGGAGAATGAAAAACAAAATTTTTCCAATGATTAAACCAGAAGGAGGAATTGCTGAGACAAGAACTGTTTTCGTTACCAAAGAGGGAAGAAATATAGAAAAAATTT
>FWWL01010070.1_pt1 | contig 11109 bp, 9 predicted proteins | sample 2228331 | NCBI WGS metagenome assembly FWWL01 (sample SAMEA103939775, study PRJEB20133) | metagenome
GGTGCATCCCGAACACACGGTCGAGACGGCTCTTATCTTGCTAAGCGGGCATCGAATGACAGGATTGCCTGTGTTCGATGGTCAGTCGGTTATAGGCATCGTGGAGTATGCTCAGTTGTTAGGGGTTCCGTTAGAAACGCCTGTGCGTGAGGTGATGCGCACCGACATTCCTGAGATTACAGAGACCGCCTCCTTGCGCGCCGTGGCGGAGTGGTTTGCCCAAAACCAAACGACCATCATCCCGATTACGCGAGAGGGGCAACTGGTGGGTATTCTCACGATTTTTGACCTTCTGCCCGAAATCGGACGCAGTTATGACCCCATGACGGGCTTGCCTTGGTCGGACTATCTGCGCGAATGGAGCATCGAGCAACTCTCCCAAGGGCGCGAGATTACGATTCTCTTCTTTGACCTCGACAACTTTGGGCTTTTCAATAAGCGGTATGGGCACTTGGTGGGGGATGAGGTGCTTAAGCGGGTGGCGCGCGTGCTAATTGAGGAGACGGATCTCGAAACCGATGTGGTCTGTCGGTGGGGTGGGGATGAGTTTGCGATTGCGACTTTGCGTCGGCGTGAAGAGGCGGGGTTGTTAGCGCACCATATTAGCCGTACTGTTTCGGCAATTCGTATCCCCGATGTTGATATGAGCATTTCCGTCTCCTATGGCTATCAAGGTGGGAAGCGCACGCGCGAACGCGAGCAAGTTCACTATGCGGCGACGGTGGACAACCTCATCAATCTGGCGAGCCAAGAGTGCATGATGATGAAGGGCACCGCAACCGCTACTGGAAGCCAGTTGACCCTGCCGATGCAGGCGGTGGTGGGGGAAACGCGCCCCATTGAACGGCGTGTGCGCATTCAGAGTGTCTCTTACGAGCGGGAAGGGCGTCGGGCAAAGGCGCATGTCTACCTATGGTACGAGGGGCGCAGTTTGGAAGGCACTGCTGAAGGCGAGGCGAAACTGCCCCCGTTGATAGCCGAGGCAATCCTGAACGCGCTAAAACCCCTGTTGCCTGCCAGTGTCAACCTTTCGCTAATCGAGGTGCAGGAGACCTCGACCGATACCGAGCGTCCCGTTGTGAACGCCTTTCTGCTGTGGCAAGAGGGGGAGACACGCCAAGAGTTAGTAGGGAGTGCGTTTGTGCGCGCGGACCTTGGGCGCGCGGTTGCGAGTGCAGTACTGGATGCACTCAATCGCCCGATGGCGCGCCTGCTGGAGAGCTTGTAGCCGTGACTTGGGTCAACAGTTGTATCACTTCGGGGTTGCCCCCGCGCCGTGCACAGTCCAACGCTGTCTCGCCTAAGGCACTGCGCGCGAAGGGGTCGGCACCGCGCTCGAGCAGGAGTTTCACCGTTTCTAAATGCCCGTTCTCGCTTGCTAACATCAGCAGGGTGTAGCCGTTTCGGTCGCGTAAGTTCACCGAAACGCCCGCATCCAGCATGGCAGAGAGCACACGGGTACGCCCATAGAGCGCCGCGTAGTGTACGGGTGAGTAGCCTGGATATTTCTGCTGGCGGTCGCCAGAGCGGTCTCGTGCATCTAAACTTGCGCCTTGCTGAATGAGCCAGAGCGCAATCTCGTCGTGTCCGTGAATCACCGCAAGGCTGAGGGCGGTTAGTCCCGCGCGGGTGCGCGCATTCACATTTGCCCCTTGGCTCATCAACTGCTGAACTCGCTGGAGGTCTCCTGCCTCCACGGCTTGAATGAGCTGGTCGTTTTTTGCGAGCTGGGCAGTGCGCAGTTCCCGAACCGCAGGCGAAAGAAGCGCTATAACCGTGAGCACCACTGGCGCCACAAAGAAGCCGAGTATGAACAGTTTCTTCCAATACTCGCTGGGGTCAGGGGAGTGGGGAAGTGGTGTCTTGGTATCGTGTTGGTGAAGGGTCTCATGATTCGGAGTGCCCTGAAAGGTCTCGGCCCCTTCCTTATTTGGAGAAGGAAGGGGTTCGGAGGGAGGGTCAGAAGGGGGTTGGTTTTGCATGCTCATCCCCTTATTTCCTGAAGGGCGTGCTCTAATGCGGACACAAAGCGTTGATTTTGCTCGGCAGTGCCCGTGTTCACACGCAGGTAGGTGGGCAGTCCGAACACCCCGCCTGTGCGCACCAGCACTCCTTGCCGAAGCAAGGATTGAGCGATTGCTTCTGCTTTATCGCCTACCTCTATCAGCAGGAAATTGGCATAGGAGGGCACGGCGTGCAACCCCAACCGCTCGCACTCTGCTTGCAGATAGTCCAGCGATTGGCGATTGAGTGTGCGGGTGCGTTCTGCATGGGCTTGGTCTTTGAGCGCTGCGACTGCCGATACTTGAGCGAGCGTGTTCACATTGAACGGCTCGCGCACCCGCTCGAGGGGGTCTAAGAGTTCAGGGCGTGCGATTCCGTAGCCGATTCGTAGCCCTGCCAACCCATATGCCTTCGAGAAAGTGCGCAACACGATGAGATTGAACCCTGCCTGCACATACTCAATCCCGTTCGGGTACTCTGGATGGTCTGCGTATTCAAAATAGGCTTCATCTAATACCAGAAGTACATGCGCGGGCAATCGCTCTAAGAGCCAGTCCAGTTCCCTTTTGGTCACGATAGTACCCGTGGGATTGTTGGGGTTGGCGAGGAAGAAGAGCTTTGTGCGCTCGTTGACCCGTGAGAGCATGGCAGGCAGGTCATGGCGGAACTCGCGCGGGGTAAGGGGCACTTTGTGCAGGCGCGCCTTGTTCAGAAGGGCACAGGCATCGTAGCGAATGAAAGCAGGGTCTGCCATGATGACCTCATCGTCAGGGTCTAAGTAGGCTACTCCTAAGAGGTGAATCAGCTCATCGGAACCGTTTCCGAAAATGAAGTGGTCTGGAGGTAAGTTATAAAACTGGGCGATAGCGGTTCTAAGCGTTTGACAACCCCCATCGGGATAGAGGTGGATGGTGGGCAATGCCTCTTGGATGGCTTGATAGACCAGAGGCGATGCGCCAAGCGGGTTCTCGTTCGAGGCGAGTTTGATGAGTTCCGTTAGCCCCAGCTCTTGCTTGAGCAGTTCGGGGGGCTTACCGGGTTTGTAAGGTGTGAGGTTTCGGACATGGGGGCGTGGTGCGATACTCATCTACGACTCCCTCTTTGCTTTCTGCCACAGTTCTTCCCACTCGTCGGGGGTGAGGCTTTCGAGAGAGCGTCCTTGCTGGCGGGCGGTCTGTTCCATCCACTGGAAGCGGGCGATAAAGCGGTCGACCATTTTACGGAGGCTGTCTTCGGGGTCGAGGCGTGCGTGGCGGGCAATGTTAACCAGCGTGAAGAGGGCATCGCCTATCTCCTCTGCGATGCGCTGGGAGTTGGCTTGCTCGATAGCGGAGCGAAGCTCGGTAAGTTCCTCTTCCAGTTTCTCGACCACTCCTTGGATGTTCTCCCATTCGAATCCTGCTCTTGCGGCGCGTTTGGAGACCTCCAGCGCGCGCAATAGGGCGGGCATCGAACGGGGAATTCCCTCAAGGATTGACTCCTGAGCGGTTTGCTCACGCTTGATGCGGTCCCAGTTTTGAAGCACGGTTTCGGCATCCTCGGCGCGTACATCCCCGAATACATGGGGGTGGCGCTCGATGAGTTTGGCTATCAGGCTTTGGATTACCTGATGAATATCGAACTGCCCTGATTCGCTTGCAATCTGGCTGTGCATGAGCACTTGAAGCAGGAGGTCGCCCAGCTCTTCGCGCAGGGCTGATGGCTGATTGCGCTCGATGGCTTCTACGACCTCATAGGCTTCCTCTATCAGGTAGGGGATGAGGCTCTGATGGGTCTGTTGCTTATCCCATGGGCATCCTTCGGGACCGCGTAGAGTGGCGACCACCTCCACAATCCCCTCAAAACCCTCGTAGCGACGCTGGCGCTGAGGGCACGGAGGCACAAACAGGCTGGTCAGCGGGTCGTACTTTTGCTGGGCGAGGCTCTCGATGGGGACGGTGAGTACCTCCGTGAACCCTAACATGCCCGCTGCGTGCACGAGGGTGACGCGAAAGTCGGGAGGGTAGTACTGAAGGAGTGCCTGTTGGACTCGTTGAATCAGTTCGAGGTTCTCCAGTTGGTAGTAGATTTGGGCGAGCGCGGGATTGAGTTGCACCTGTGGAAGGGAGCCTGCGTCGATCACCTGAAGCCCGTGGCTCATCTCATAGCCGACGGCTTCCAGCACGGGTTCCAAGAAGCTTCGGCTTGGCACGATGGTAGTGCGAATATTGTGCTCCCGTGCTTGCTCTAACACGATACGCACGGAGTCCTCGGCGATGAGAGGGTGTCCGGGCACGGCATAGGCGAGGGGGCTAACCTCCTGCGCTGTGCGGATGACATATTCAGCGAGGGCACGGCTCCGTGCCTGAGGGTCGGGAGGGAGTTCCAGCGCATCCAGTGATTCGAACGCGATACCTGCCAGCCGTAGAGCGCTAACCGCGGGGTGTTGTTCCGTGCGAAGGAGTACTTTCTTGGCACGACGAAGTGCGCCCAGCGCGTTTGCGCTCATCTCTTGGGCGCCCCCTGGTCCCAGCCCTACGATGTAAATCATTGGCTACCTCGAGCTCGACTGTCGAGTGGGTTGCTGACCTGCTGGGGCTTGTCCGGTCTGCTGTTTTTGCTTCTCGAGCTCTTCGAGGTTTTTCTTGAGCTGTTCCATATCTTTAGCAAACTGCTCTTTCCAGCGAGGTGCTAAAACCTCTATTTTGGCATTTGCTAAGCGTTTTGCCAGTTCGAGGTTGAGGTCGCGTCCTGTTTGGGCGCCTTTTTGGAGCATCAGTTGCTCTCGAATTGTCTCCTTGACCTCCTCGTAGGGCAGTTGGCGTCCGGGGTTGCGGGTGATGACTTCGATGCGTACCTTCTCTTGACCGAAGTCGATCCAGCCAGTAATCCCGCCAGGCTTCACATCCTTGAGAGCGTTGCGGAGCCTTAGGAACGCTTGCCCCTGGGGAGTGTTTTCTACGGGACCTTCCAGCTGAATCTCGGTTTCTCCTGTTTGAACTCCTGCGGCGGGATTCTGCTCGTATTTCTGAGCGATTGTGCGGAAGTTGAACCCTCGCTTGAGGTCTTCATCAATTTGCTGGAGTATATTGGGGTTGCGCACGGTGAGGGCGCGCACTGTAACCGAAGCAGGGCGATAGAATCGCTGTTTGTTCTCCTGGTAGAACTTTTGTACCTCCTGTTCGGTAACGGTCACGCCCTTTGTTTGGAGATTGAACACAATCAGTTGGGCACGCACCTCGCGCCGAAAATCGTCGAGGGTAATCTGCTTCTGCTCTGTGATTGCCTGCTTAATCTGGGGATTCTCTCGGAAGGTTCGTTGGACGCGTTCTTCGACCTGTTGGTCGGTTGGCATCACGCCTTCCTCTTGCGCCATATCGATGAGGATTTGCTCGCGTATCATGCCAAGCAATGCGGCGTAGCCTGCCGGCTGAGTAATAATCTGAGTACCGACAACCTGATTAATGGTGGGGAGCTGTTCGGTGCGACGATAGTATTCCTCTTGAGAAAGCGGTTTTCCGTTGATAGTCGCAACTGGTTGCTCCTTATTCCCGCATGCGCCCAATGCACCGACAACAATCACGACGAGAGCACTGCTTCCAAAGTAAAGCCATCGTTTCATCGGTCTTCCTCCATGTGTCTACGATTTAGGTTCAGAATCAGTTCCACTTCGCCCAGTGCATAGCCTGTTTGGCGTGCAATTTCTGCGGGGCTAAGCCCCTCTTGGGCTAACTGCACTATTGCGCTGAAAATGGGCGATTCCTGTCGGTATAGGTTATACCCTGAATCGCTTCTCGTCTGGGTTGGGGTTTCGGTATGTGCGTCTGAATTGGGGTGTTCGAAGGCTGTATGTGCGCTCAGCAACTGGAGGAGTTGCTCCGCCCGGTCGTTTTCTTGGATGAGCCGTGTGAGAAGCGCCTCGAGGGTTTGCTGGAGTGCCTCCATTTCGCCGGTGAGCGATTGGCGTGCTACTTGGGCGCGCAGTTCGGCTTGGGCGCGCAGAAAGAGCAACCACCCCGCCACCAACAGCAGGGCTTGCAACAGCACCATCAGTTCCGCCATCGTTTAAACCTCCACATCCAGCTGGTGCGCTTCTTCCTCGTTCGGGGTCGGTGAGGAAGATGGCTTAGGAGGGTTCGGTCGGGTTTCCCGCTTAGGTGGGCGTTCCCTCCGCTCCTCCTTCGGAACCATGCGTATGGGGTCTACCCGCGCTGGAGGGGTGACCGGTTCCGTCATCGCGCTCACCTCACCTTGATTATCGGAATTTTGCAGAATGTTTTGAGTCTTTCGCTTGCCAGGAGAATCGGAGCAGAGCAAGCAGGAGATTCGACCCATGAGTCGAAAGGGATTAGCGATTACAAGGAGGTACTACTATGCGTCGGAACGGCTTTCTGTTGGTTGTATTGAGCCTTATAGTAAGTGCCAGTGCGCAAGTTACGAGTCTGAGTGTGCGTGGCGAGACGGTGCGCATCTATCGCGACCGCTATGGGGTTCCCCATATTCAAGCCGACAGCCTCTATGGGCTGTTTTATGGCAACGGCTACGCAATTGCCCAAGACCGCTTGTGGCAGATGGAGATGTATCGAAGGCAGGCACGAGGGGAACTTGCAGAGATGATGGGCGCCTCAGCACTGGAACAGGACAAATCTGCCCGAACCGAAGGCTATACGGAAGAGGAGATGCTCAACCAGATTGCTCGCCTACCTGAGGAGCATCAGACTGCCATCCGAGGCTTTGCGGACGGGGTGAACGCTTGGATAGATGAGGCGAAGCGAACGAATCAGCTTCCCCCTCAGTATGCCGAGTACGGGATAGAGCCTCGCCCTTGGCGTCCTACCGATACAGTGGCGATCGGGGTGATGATGTCCCGACGGTTTGGGGGCGTTGTGGCGGCGGGCGACCTGCGCAACTACGCCCTCTATCAACTGCTGAAGGCGCGCAATAAGGACCTCGCGCCCGTATGGGCGAACGACCTGCTATGGATTCAAGACCCCACTTCGCCCACCAGTGTTCCCCCAGAGGATGACACTCGGAAGGCACATCGGGTAGACCCGCGCAAGACACTGGAGAGTCTGCGTCGCCACCTTGAGACTCTGCCCGATATGGGGTTGGATGTGCTTCTGCCCGCGCTTCGTATCGCCTCGGGGGAGGCGCAAGTCGAGTTCGCGCGTGCCCATGGGTTGTTCACCCAGCTCGGCAGTTATGCCATGCTCGTCCATCCCAAGAAGTCTGCTACTGGCTACCCCATTCTTGTGGGCGCGCCTCAGATGGGCTTTAGCATTCCCCATATCGCAGCGGAGGTGCATCTTGTTGGAGCTGGAATCAATGTGATGGGCATGGGGTTTCCGGGCATTCCCGGTGTGCTAATAGGGATGACCCCTCATGGCGCTTGGACCTTCACCTCTGGCATAGGCGACCTCGTAGATGTGTTTATTGAGAAGCTCAACCCCGAAAATCAAGAGCAGTATTGGTACAAGGGTGCGTGGCGCAACTTGGAAAAGCGCACGGAAATCATCAAAGTCAAAGGAGCCGACCCTGTGGAGATAACGGTCTATCGCTCGGTGCATGGTCCCATCGTTGGTATTGACCGACGGAATAACCTTGCGCTGGCGAAGGCGATGGGCTATTGGGACAAAGAGCTGGAGATGATGCGCACGCTTTATGGCTTCTATCAAGCGCGCACCATCCGCGACTTTGAGCGTGCTGCGTCGTTTGCCCCTACCTCTTTTAATCTCCATGCAGTGACCAAGGAGGGGGATATTGGCTACTGGTATGGCGGGCGCGTGCCCATTCGTGCAGAGGGAGTGGACCCCCGCTTGCCCGCGCTGGGCACAGGCGAATACGATTGGCAGGGAATTATGCCGTTCGAGCAGATGCCGAAGGTGATTAATCCCAAGCGCGGGTTTATTATGAACTGGAACAATAAGCCTGTCGTGTGGTGGGAGAATGCCGATACGCCCGTGTGGGGCGCTATCTTCCGCGTCTATCGGCTGATTGACCTCGCTAATCGGAAGCCCTTGCTGACTTTGGACGACATCAAGGCGATGATACGCGACATAGCCGAGTATGACGAGGATGCGGGCAAGCTCCTGCCCGAAATGCTGGCGATTATCCGCCGTAATGAGAAGAATGTGACGCCCGAAATGAAGCAGGCACTTCAGGTGCTTTCTGCTTGGGATTGCTACGAGCGAGAGGGCAGTACTGCCAAGGCGATATGGGATGCGTGGCTGGATGCCACTCGTACCCGCGTCTTTGCCGACGACCTTGGCAACTTCTTCAGCCCCGACCTGTTCCGTATGGCAATCCAGCCGAGTTATATCTACTATGCGCTCAAAGGCAGACGCACTCCTGTCCCCCGACTGTATGACTATTTCAATGGCAAGAAACCAGAGGAACTGCTGACGATTGCCCTTGCGGACGCGCTTACCCAGCTCAAGCGTCAGTATGGCGAGGATATAACCCGCTGGCGCTACCGTGCCCCTCGCATGAACTGGGGAAATGCATTAGCAGGAGTGCCCTATACAGACCGGGGTTCCTACATCCAGATTATCCAGTTCGGCAAGTCTGCCTATGGCGAGAATGTGCTTCCGCCTGGGCAGAGCGAGAACCCGAACTCTCCTCATTTCAGCGACCAGCGCGACCTTGCGAGCTGGTGGATGTATAAACCGATGCTGTGGGACCCTGCTATGTGGGAGACGGAGCGTCGGTAGCTCTCACTCCCTGCCCTGTTTTAGCCCTCACCCCTGCCCCTCTCCCCGTGGGAGAGGGGCGTCGGCTCCCTCCTTCTCCTTGTGGGAGAGGGCAGGGGGTGAGGGTTGAGATTCTTCGCCTTCGGCTCAGAATGACAAGAGAGACCCAGAATGACAGAGCAGGAACAACAGGAAAGTTGGGTGGGGTATACTTTTCCTCTACCTTATGGAGGTAAGCGAATGGAGTCTCAAGCCATGCACTTAGGAACTCTCTGCGTTCACGGTGGTCAAGAACCAGACCCTGTTACGGGGGCTCGTGCCGTTCCTATCTATCAGACCACTTCCTACCAGTTCGACAGCGTGGAACACGCGGCAAGCCTGTTTGACCTCAAGACGCCCGGCTATATCTATACCCGCATCATGAACCCCACCCAAGCGGTGTTCGAGAATCGGATGGCACTATTGGAAGGCGGAGTCGGTGCGCTTGCGGTCGCTTCAGGGCAAGCAGCAGAGACGCTCGCCATCCTGGCGATTGCCGACACGGGCGATGAGATAGTCTCGACCACCAGCCTGTATGGTGGCACCTATAACCTATTCAAATATACTTTCCCCCAAAAGTTCGGCATCAAGGTGCATTTCGTAGACCCGCGTGACCCCGAAAACTTCCGACGGGCGATAACGCCCAAAACTCGCGTCCTCTATGTAGAAGCTATTGGCAACCCCAAGCTCGATGTCCACGACTTCGAGGCAATTGCCCAGATTGCCCACGAGCATGGCATTCCCCTGATTGTAGACAACACTATCCCCACCCCCATCCTGCTACGCCCGTTTGAGTGGGGCGCCGATATCGTGGTGCATTCCGCAACCAAGTTCATCGGCGGGCACGGCAACAGCATCGGAGGCGTGATTGTCGACTCGGGCAAGTTCAACTGGGACAACGGCAAGTTCCCCCAAATCACCGAGCCAGACCCCAGCTATCACGGGCTAAACTTCCGCGAGGCGTTTGGCGAGATGGCGTACATCATCAAAGTGCGCGCCCAACTCCTGCGCGACTTGGGACCCGCTCTCTCGCCCTTCAACGCCTTCCTGTTCCTGCAGGGACTGGAAACCCTCCACCTACGAATGGAGCGCCACAGCCAAAACGCCCTCAAGGTTGCGCAGTGGCTTAGCGAACATCCCAAAGTGGCGTGGGTCTACTATCCGGGCTTACCCAGCAGTCCCTACTATGCGTTAGCGAAGAAATATCTTCCGAAAGGGCAGGGAGCGATTGTGGGCTTTGGCGTCAAAGGCGGATACGACTCGGCAGTTCGCGTGATTCAGCATGTGAAACTCCATTCACACCTCGCCAATATTGGCGATGCGAAGTCGCTCATCATTCACCCCGCCAGCACCACCCACCGCCAACTCACCCCAGAGCAACAGGAGACCACAGGCGTCACTCCCGACTTTATCCGCCTCTCGGTCGGCATAGAAGATGTGGAGGACATTATCGCCGACCTCGACCAGGCTCTCGCCTACGCCTAAACAAGGAGACAGGTAGGCTACGGGGGTGGGGTGCTCCTACCCCCGATACATTTAAGGAATGACTCAGGGATGTCCCTCGATGATTCGGGGATGTCTCCCCATGATTGAGAGATGTCCCTCGATAAGTGGTCTGACAAGGGTACAGCCTTCTCGTTCACTTTCGGGGTGAATGCCAGAGTTTCCCAGCAGTTTCAGCCCTCACCCCCAGCCAGGGAGATGGGTGTCGGCTCCCTCCCTCTCCTTGTGAGAGCAACGGTGGTGAAAAATCAACCCCCTGCTCCCTCACACGCCATCCGCTCATAATCACAACCATCCCGTACCAGCGCATTCAACACCCATAACAACGGACGCGCCACCGCACATAACGCCACCTTCCGCAATAAACCACGCGCCCCTAAACGCTCATCAACCCCACGCCACTTCGGGTCAAAACAAGACGCCCACAACACCGCCAAATCCAACAACCGACGCACCGTCCCACGCCCCCCCCCGCACACGACGACGCCTCCGCTTACCAGACCCACTCTCCTGCGCAATCGGCGCCACTCCTGCCAAGCGTGCAAACGCCCGATGACCCAAATGCCCCAACTCCGACAAAAACGCCAGCAGACCCCGTGCCACCACCGCTCCTACCCGAGGCATGCTCCGTTTCTTGAGCAAGAGGGACTGGGAGAGGGGGCGGTTCCCCCTGTTGACGGGGGGAACCTTATGGAGGGGGGTCTTTTACCCCACCCCGACCCTCCCCGTCAACGGAGAGGGAGCCAATCCTCCCTTGCCCCCTTTGTCTTACTGCACGACACTTTTTGAGGGAGACACGAAAAGGGGCGCACACGGGGGTGCGCCCCTACTCAATCGCCTTGCCTGTAGGGGCAGACCCCCGTGTCTGCCCTGCCCAACAGAAGCCGACCTCAGG
>FWWL01004398.1_pt1 | contig 11108 bp, 13 predicted proteins | sample 2228331 | NCBI WGS metagenome assembly FWWL01 (sample SAMEA103939775, study PRJEB20133) | metagenome
CCATGCCTTCTTACTCTTTATGGTTAGATCCAATGCCTCTTTATTAGCATATGCAAGCATTAGCACTTCTTTACTATCTTCATCCTGCACTATCACTGGTACCAAACCCCCAGACTTTTCAAAATCTATCTCCATAAATCAATAGTAGAGATGCTATGATATAATCTTTTAAAGTCTTACTCTGATCCCATTCTTTCTTAGATAGAGTTTAACATCAGCAATGCTATACTCTCCATAATGGAATATTGATGCTGCCAATGCTGCATCTGCTCCCTTTCTAAATACATCTAGCATATGCTTAGGCTTACCACAGCCACCAGATGCTATAACTGGTATATTGACAGCATCGCCTACTCTCTTAACAAGTTCTAGATCGTAGCCATCCTTAGTTCCATCCTTATCTATGCTTGTCAGTAATATCTCTCCCGCTCCTAAACTCTCTACTCTCTTAGCCCATTCTATTGCATCCAAGCCAGTTGGCCTCTTCCCTCCATATATATAGACTTCAAACCAGAATCTCCCTTCCTTGCTCTCTATAACATTCTTTGCATAAGTTAGATCATAACTCCTCTTTGCATCTATGGCAACTACTACACACTGCTTGCCATATATCCTCATCAACTCCTTGATTAGCATAGGCTTCTTGACTGCTGCTGTATTTATGGATACCTTATCTGCACCATTAAGCAATATACTCCTAGCATCCTCTAAACCCTTTATCCCTCCTCCAACTGTGAATGGTATGTTAATGACTCTAGCAACATCCCTAACTATATTCTTCATTATATCTCTATTCTGCTCAGATGCGGTTATGTCTAGAAATACCAATTCATCTGCACCCTCCTTGCTATACCTCTCAGCAAGTGCTACTGGATCTCCAGCATCCTTTATATCAACAAATGATACACCCTTTACTACTCTTCCATTATCAACATCCAAGCAAGGGATTATCCTCTTTGTTATCATGATAACATCTTAACCTCCTCAAGGCTTATCTTATCATCATACAATGCTTTGCCTAGTATAACGCCATAGATATCAATACTCTTAAGATTGATTATATCCTCTATGCTAGCAATACCTCCAGATGCAATTATCCTTGCTAACCTCCCAATCTTGCTGTATACATCTAGATCCACTCCTAATAAAGTTCCATCCCTCTCTATATCAGTTACTAGGAACTTATCTACACCAATGCTCTTAAACCTATTTATTGCTGATTCTAGAGTTAGATCAGCAGAACTCTTCCAGCCATCTATCATAACTCTGCCATGCTTATGATCTATAGCAACGATTATCCTATCCTTTCCATATTCTAGCAACGATCTTAAAGCATCAATATCTTTATATGCTAATGTGCCAAGGATTATGGAATCTGCATACTCTAGCAACTCCTTAGCATACTCTATACTCCTTATACCCCCACCAACCTCAACCTCTATGCTAACGCTCTCTGCTATCTCCTTTATTATGCTCTTATTATTACCTCTAGATAGAGCAGCGTCTAGATCTATTATATGTAAAGCATCGGCATACCTTTCAAACCTCTTAGCAACTGATAAAGGATCCTTGCTATAAATTATCATCTTATTAGGATCTCCCTTAACCAGCCTAACTACACTCCCTTTCATAAGATCTATTGCTGGTATTATCTTCATACTACCCAACTAGTTTTATAAAATTGTTTAATATGATCTCACCATCCTCTCCTGACTTTTCTGGATGGAACTGAGTGCCAAAGAGATTCTTGTATTCTATCACTGCTGGAAATCTACAGCCATAATCTGACTCTGCTACTACTATGCTCTTATCATTAGTCTTTACTCTATAAGAATGGACAAAGTATAGCCATGACTTATTATCCAAACCTTGCAATAACTTGCTCTCTCTAATTATATGTAGATTATTCCATCCCATGTGAGGAATCTTTACCTTGCTCTCTGGAAGCATTATAACCTCACCATCGAGTATATCTAAACCCTTAAGCCTACCTTCTTGGCTCTTGCTAAATAAGATCTCCATACCTAGACATATGCCTAAGATTGGAACCTCTGATCTTACAGCCTCTTCTATAACCTTCTTATACTTTCTTATGCTCCTCATCGCTGGATCAAAATTCCCAACTCCTGGAAGGATCAAGCCATCAAACCGCTCATCTAGCGAATTTGATACTCTAACCTCAACCCCTTGCCTCTCTATTGCACTCTTTAGACTAAATATATTACCAGCACCATAATCAAAGATTAGAATCATTACATCACACCCTTTGTGCTTGGTATATAGTCATGCTCAACCCTCATTGCTTGCTTTAATGCCAATGCAAATGCCTTTGCTGCTGCTTCTATCTTATGATGATCATTACTACCATACTCAACTATTATATGTATACAAGCATTTACATTCTTTAACAATGAATCGAAGAAGTGTAATAGATCTTCTCTAGCAATCCCTTCTATCTCTTCTCTCTCTATATTGAGTTCTAATCTATGATAACTCCTCTTAACTAGATCTATGGATGCCTTTGCCAATGCTTCATCCATAGGAACTAGAGCATATCCAAACCTTGCTATGCCTCTCCTATCACTCAATGCCTGATCTATTGCCATTGCTAGTGCTATGGCAGTATCTTCAATAAGATGATGCTTAATATCATCTCTAGATCTAGCATTTAGAGTAAGATCTAGCATTGCATGCTTTGCTATGCTAGAGATTAGATGATCAAGGAATCTTATGCCAGTGTTTATGGAGTTGTTTCCTTGCCCATCTATGTTGAGTGCTATATCTATCTCTGTCTCGTTTGTGACTCTAGTTATACTACTAGTTCTCAAGCATATGGATAATCTCATTTCCTATTAAAAAGGGTTTAGTTATCCTCATATGAGTGATAATAATTTTGGGAGTAGATTTATATTCTTAATGATAGCATCTGCTCTCAACTCTTTAAATATATTGAGTTGCTTATTGCTATCCAAACCATTCTCATATATGCCTATGAATGATACTTTATAACCATACTTCATTGCATTCCTAGACATTAGCAGATCTTCAACAGAGTCTCCTACACAGATAGCGTTTTTAACACCCATGCTATTCATAGATCTTATAATAGAGTATGGATCTGGTTTACCTATCCTATTACCATTCCTCTCCTCATCCTCAATAAATATAGAAGCAGATAGATTAAACTTGTTAAGCATGCTCTTTAGAGCATACTCAGTAGCAATCCTACTTCTACCAGATACTATCGCAATATTATCACCAAACCTATACTTGAGATCATCTAAGCACTCCTCAGTTATTATAACCTGATCATACTCTATGAATCCTTTAGTAGTATTAGCATCTATACCATATATCTTCTTAAATAATTCTTTGCCATAGAAGAATTCATCGAACTTTCTTGCTAGTATTGAATTACTACTAGGATAGTTCAATACTCTTTTAACTCTGCTTAGATCATAACCTCTTAACTCTTCTTCAACAGATGCTATACCTCTAGCATCTGCCTTGCTTGCTATGCTTAGTGCAAACTCCCTAGCCTTATTGATATCATCAGTATTTGATGCTACTGCTGATAGTATACAAGCATAGCAAGTATCTATATCATTATTAAAGCCTCCAGTTGCTCTCAATGCTTGTATAAGATCATCAGTAACATAATCATACCATGCTCTGCTTACTAAAGATTCTAAAAAGTAACCTACTGTATACTTGATACAAGCGTTGTATGAATCATTTATGTTTACAAGAGTCCCATCACAATCTAGTATTAAAGCATCTGCTTGCTCTATGTTAGATAGGTATATGCTATCAGATATCTCTCTATAGTTCATGAAGATACCTTCTTCAATGCACTTATGAATCTATCATTAATGCTCTTGCTACCAATTGTAACTCTATAGCATCGTTTAGAGTTTATCTTACCTAGATCCTTTATAACTATGCCCTCTCTAAGCAAGCCATTGAATATCTTGCTATCTCCTTCAAACATTATAAAATTGGCATCAGATCTAAATGCATGTAAGCCTATAGAGTTGATGGCTTCATATACTCTCTCCCTCTCCCTCTTTATATCCTCTACTATCTTGATTATCTCATCCTTCATCCCTAGCATCATCCTAGAAGCATTTACTGCTATACTATTTACTGGATATGGATACTGTATTATATTGTTAAAAGTATCTATTAGTGAAGCGTTTGCTATTGCATAGCCTATCCTCAATCCTGCTAAACCAAATGCTTTAGACATAGTTCTCAATATTATGAGATTATCATACTTGCTTACTAGATCCTTTAGTGAGTATCTAGCAAACTCTGCATATGCTTCATCTATCACTACCAAACCCTTAAATGAGTTGATTATATCAATTACAAACTCTCTATCAAACTGATTACCAGTAGGATTGTTTGGAGAGCAGAGATAGAAGAGATCTGCATTAGAATTTATTATCTCTCTGCTATCAAATGATAGATTGTTATCTAGAGATACCTCCTTTATCTCTAGATCATGTAATTTACATCTAGCAATATAGAAAGAGAAGGTTGGCTTTATAGTTACAGCCTTGCCTCCAGCAATATTTGATATTATCATATCCATTATCTGATCAGATCCATTCCCTATAGCAATACAATCCTTCTTAACATTGAGATACCTTGCAAGATCTCTTCTAAGATCATCATAATTGCTAGGATACTCTCTAACATCAACCATCGATACCTTTCTCATAACCTTTGCTATCAATGATCTGGGTATGGCTATATTCTCATTGGTATCAAGTTTTATCTTATCCTTGTATACCTTTGGTTTCTTATAACCCTCAAGCTGACTTAGATGTTTTAACTTTGATACCCAACTCATAGTCTAGCCTCTACTGCTCTAGCATGATTTGGTAAGCCTTCTGCTTTACTAATTATATTTACATGCTCGATTATACTCTTCAACCCATCTCTACTAGCCTCAGCAAGTGTAGCAAGTTTTAGAAAGTCTAAACATGATAACGAGCCTCTAGACCTTGCAAATGATAATGTGGGAAGGACATGATTGGTTCCAAAGCAGTAATCACTTGCAGTTGATGTTGAGTATTGATTAATCAAGATTAGACCAGCAGAGGTTATCTCATTGCTAATATCATTTGCATCATCTGCAATTATCTCTAAATGCTCTGGAGCAATCATATTTGCTAGCCTTGCTGCTTCATGCATATCATCCTCTATAATTATAAAGCCATTACTTTCTAAACTCTCACGTATTATATTGCTCCTCTCAGCATTGCTTATGAGCATATCTATCTCTCTAGTTACATTATCTGCTTGCTTCTCAGTTGTTATCAAACCACATAGAGTATCGCTACTATGCTCTGCTTGTGCAATGAGATCATATGCTATAAGCTTTGGATCAGCACTCTCATCTGCTATAACTAGCAATTCGGTAGGCCCAGCTAGCATATCTATGCTAACCTTGCTAGAGACTAGATACTTTGCTATAGTTACAAATATACCTCCAGGCCCAACTATCTTATCTACTGCTCTTATGCTTTCTGTACCATAAGCCATTGCAGCGATTGCTTGTGCACCTCCTATCTTATATATCTCATCAATGTTGCATAGATCTGCTGCTACCAACGTTAATGGATCTATACCATCATTAGATGGGGGTGTAGCAACTACAATCATCCTTACACCAGCAACCCTTGCTGGGATTGCACACATGATTAGGCTACTAGGATACCTAGCCTTCCCTGCTGGTATATAGCATGCTACGCTATCTATAGCCATAAAGTATCTCTTTATCTTTATGCCATCTATCTCTATATCTATCGAGTTTAAGGAGTTGAGAGTTGCTTGCTCAACAATTCTAACCCTTCTCTTCATCTCTTCTAGGGCCTCTATCTCTTTACTACTTACTCTAGAATATGCATATTTAATCTCCATATCATTAACCATTAATGAATCTCTGCTTAGCATTACATTGTCAAACTTTTTGGTATAATCTATTAATGCTTGATCTCCATACTTTACTACATCATCTATTATCATTTTAACCAATGCTACGTGCTCTTCCTTGATTATGTTCTTCCTTAAAGAATCTATCTCTTCCTTTCTTATTCTCTTAATATTTATCATCCCTTACTATTAATTATCTCTTCCAATGGTAGTATCAACCTTGGCTCATGGATAACCAATCCTTGTGCTAAGCTTCTCAATTTAGGAACGATCTTTACAAACTCATCCTTGCTTATAACTGTATTTACACCATACCATCCTTCCTCGCTTAACTCACTAATCGTAGGCTTCTTCAGTGCTGGTAGGATGCTAAGCAAAGCATCTAGATTCTCCTTCTTTACATTTACAAATATATGCAACTTCTTCCTACCCTCAACTACACCTTTAAGTAGAGTTAGGATATCATAGATCTTTTCCCTCTTCATATCATCCTTCAACGATTCTTTATTTGCTATCAAGACAGCACTAGACTCAAATATCACTTCTATAGGCTTTAGATTATTCTGCTCCAACGTAGTCCCAGTCTCTGTTATATCTATTATAGCATCACAATCCTCTGGAGGTTTTGCCTCAGTTGCACCAAAGGATAACAATATATGCACTTTATCATTCTCTCCTCCCCTCCACCAGGGAGTTATAAGCGTTGGTCTTTTATCACCATAATACTTCTTGTATGCTTCATTATTAGCAATATATGATGATACAATGTTAAGATACTCTGTGGATATCTTAAGGATTCTATCTGATCTTGCATATGCCTCTATCAACTCTGTTAATGAATTGTAATCGTAAATCTTAGGTACTGCTATTACCAATTTTACATAGCCATACTCTAGATCTAGTAATACATCTACATTAGCATTGGTCTCTCTAATCCAGTCCTTGCCAGTTATACCAACATCATACATGCCCTCTTCTACGTAGGTAGGGATCTCTTGAGGCCTTAGTATCTTTATATGTATGTTAGGATCTGGTATCTTAACTCGATAAGTCCTTCCCCTACCTTTAACACTCCACCATGCTTGTTCTATCATACTAAAGGTTTGTTCCTCTATACTCCCTTTAGGAACGGCAAACCTTACTGACATATCATGAGATTTATTATGCTAAGATATATCTCTTATCCTTTGTATTCTCATCGATACTATAGAGAATATACTATAAAGAGTTGCTATAGTAGTTATAAAGTATGAGTGAGAATCCATATCTATGATGATTAAAACCCCAATAATTATAGGTATAATTATGATATCTTGCTATATATACTCTTCCTCATTGCATGATCAAATCTCTAATGAGAAACTAATGCCATATTCAAATGTATATCATGCTGAGAAAGAGGATTATAGTATTATAGAGTATGGAGTTAAGAAGATGGAGTCTAGATATAAAGTTCCTGATGAGGTAAGTGTAAGGGTTGATAAATGCTCTAGTAATGTGGCTGGAAAGTATAATACTTTATCAAAGAGTATAGTTATATGCAAAGCATTTATTGAATATATAAAGAATACCTATAAGCATTTAGAGTTAGAGGATTATGAGAAGAGTCTAAATGCTACTATACTATTTGTATTGTATCATGAATTTGGGCATATGTTTAAGGATGTGTATGATCTACCTATAGTAGGTAATGAGGAGATAGCTGCTGATCAATTTGCTGCATTGATGCTATTAGAAGATAATCTGCTCTACAATCATCTAGAGGCATATAAGCAGATGATAGATATGATAGATAAGGATATTCCAGCATGGGATGAGCATCCTAGTTATAAGCAGCAGTATTACAACCTTGCATGCATGCTCTATGGCTATGATAAATTGCAATACTCAATGCTGGCAAGTGAGTTAGAGGATAGAGCAGAGAGGTGTGGTTATGAGTATAATACAATACAGAGAGGATGGTCTATGCTCCTTAACAATCATCGATAATCTCTTGATGGTCTTGCAAATCTATTCTTTGGATCTGAATGATATCTAACTGGGATCATTGGATCCTTCTGCCTTCCAGTAAGTATGCCTACTACTATATCATCCTTCCTTATTATCTCCATCTCTCTTAACTTCTTTATGCCAGCTGGAACAGCTCCAGATGCTAACTCACAATCAAACCCATTCAAGCCTACTATAGCCATGCCATCATACATCTCTTTATCATCAACCTTTTCAACCACACCATTTGTAAATTCTAAGCCACGTAATGCTTTTAATATGTTAGAAGGCTTACCTATCTGTATAGCAGTAGCCTCAGTCTTTGGCTTTATATTATTCTTATCCATCATAGCATAATACTCTGCTATTGCACCCTCATCTACACTGCCTTTATCCCATCTTATATTCATCTTATTATATATATTATAAAGTGTATCAGCACCTGCTGCATTTATTATAGCAATCCTAGGGATCTTCTTTATCCAACCATACTCATATAGCTCCATCAATGCTTTAGATGCACTTGAAGAATTTCCTAATGCTCCTCCAGGATAGACAAACCAGTCTGGAGGTTCCCAGTCCAAGTATTCCAGTGCTCTATATACTATAGTCTTTTGTCCTTCTAATCTGAATGGATTTAGCGAATTCACAGTATAAACTCCCTTCTCGCTCTCTCTCAATGATGTTGCCAATGCATCATCAAAGTTACCATCAACCTCGATTATATTTGCACCAAACTGGAATGCTTGTGCTAACTTGCCAGGAGCAACTTCACCCTTTGGTATATAAACATCACATTCTAGATCCTCGTTTGATGCATACATGGCAGCAGATGCTGATGTATTACCAGTTGATGCACATATTATCTTCTTTATATTAAGCATCTTGGCATGTGTTAGAGCAGCAGCCATACCATTATCCTTGAATGATCCGCTAGGGTTATAACCTTCTGGTTGCAGGAATAAGCAATCATGATGCATATTAACATAGGCAGCAACCTTGCTCATCTTATATGGTTTTGATAACCTTCCTTCAGCACCATCCAAGGAGACCAGCACCCTTGCACATGCTTCAAGATCTTCGGTATCTATCTCAGGAAAGTTTAATAATTCTCTAAATCTCCAGACACCGCTCTCATCGTATATATTACCACGATGGTTTCTTCTCTCATAAAACTTTGATTTAACATGCTCAGGAACCTTATTCTTATATACTACATCTAGCAAATGACCATTGTCACACTTGATTCTATACTCTCTTATAGGATACCTTAAGGAACATCTTACATTTATACACTGCTGAAATGCTGTTGCTTGCAAACTATCTTTTATAGAATTAATATTTTATATAAACTATGAGTATTAAAATATATGATGCAGGGTTTAAACCCTAGCATATACTATCTTTGGACCAGAACGTATATGGAAGTTTATGCAACACTTGCACTCTTCCTCTATACATTCCATGGCTGATGTATGATTACACATACCACATTCGCAATGTACCATAGTATATACTCGCATTCATTACATTTAAATTTATGTCATATAAACTATATACTAACCTCTATTTGCTCGCTTCTCCGCTAACTTGAAGAGTTCTTGGACTATCTTATCTAGATCCTCATCGCTAGGCTCTGGAGTTATAGCGTGCTTCTTCAACTCGTTTATTGTATCTGAGATAGCAGTGCTTATCTCATCAAAGCTCTCAACATCTCTATAACTAGTAGAGTATAATCTTCTCAAACGCATTATCATAAGGTTGGTTCTATCATTCAATGTTATCGTATACTTCTTCCCCTTTATCTGAATCTCATGCCTTTCCATTACTATAACCTCAAACTTGCTACAATTAAATTTTGTTATTAAATCTTTATTATATCTAGTGCTATGGCATTTGCTAATAGTTCTGCGTGCTTCCAGCCTATTACGTATCCATTCTTTATATCAGAGCTGCTAACCCAGCGATTTGCAGATGTAAAGACTCTCTCCTTGATCATCCTCTTCTCCAAAGCATCTAGATCCAATTCAATCTCTTGTACATTATTGGTTGCTAGTTCTTTTATAAGTACCAATGCCTTCTTAACCAATACTCTATGCCCAAATTTATGAGGGTTTGGTGGTCTTGCACTCTCATCTATCTCTAGCAATTTTATCTTAAACTCAAATCTATTCAAGGCATCCCTACTTATTATTAACCTCTCATCAGAGTATCCAAACGACATATAATAACTATACCAAAGCTATTAAAAAGCTTTTTTATATCTCATAATCAGGTAAAGTAATCTCTCTCTTACCATTACCGTTTAATAGCATGCTCCCATCATACCTGCATATAAGATCTCCATATCCAAGATCGCTATTCCATATCTTAAAGTATTCCCTCTTCTCCCTTCTATTATAATTATTCACAGCCTTCCACTTCTTTGTAGAGAATTTAAAAGCAAATATTACATATCTATTCTTATAACGGTTAAAAGCATCTAGCCATTCTATGCATCTAATTATCTGATCATGCTCTACTACTAGAGTATTAGTAGTTCCAGATTTTGCTTCTATAGCAATGATGGTATCTAAACTAGCATTTGTTGCTACTATATCAGGCAGATGGGTACTAGGAGAGCCCAATCTGAATGCCTTCCAACCCTTGCTTCTCAACCTCTTAACTATGGTATCCTCCCATGCATAGCCTCTCTGTCTCCTTGTCCTTGCTGTTCTTATAGACTCTCTTGACATAATTAGAGTATTGGCATGATACTAAATGAATCTTTGTGTGTATTGAATTTACACTAGCAATCGTGCTTACATTGCTAATAATTTAGATTTTATATAATTTAAGATTCTATTACTATTGCATGGAGTGGAACATGTTTAGGGCAGATGATAGGCGTACTGGATACTCTTCTACAGAATTGAGTATGCTAGATCTAGCATGGATGAAAAGGATTGGAGAATCTGTCTCATCTCCAATAGTTAGCAATGATACACTCTATATAGCCAATATGTTTGGAATAGTATATGCTATAGATATTCATGATGGTAGCATTATATGGAGGAGCGAATTAAATATACCAGTAGTATCATCTCCTCTACTATATAACAATACTATCTATCTAGCAACATTCAATACATGGCTAAAGGGTATTAGATTCAAAGATACAAATCTCCTTGTTGCTC
>FWWL01010071.1_pt1 | contig 11107 bp, 8 predicted proteins | sample 2228331 | NCBI WGS metagenome assembly FWWL01 (sample SAMEA103939775, study PRJEB20133) | metagenome
GGGCCTCTTCCGTCGCCGCCCGCCCCGCCGCCCATAATCTGCAATTTGCAATTTGCAATCTGCAATCTGCAATCTGCAATCCGCAATCCGCAATCTGCAATCCGCAATCTGCAATCTGCAATCTGCAATTCGCTATGGATCACCCGTTGCGCATCCTGATGATCGCGCCCACTTCTTTCTTCCTGGACTACGGGTGCCATGTGCGCATCCTGGAAGAGGCGCGCATCCTGCAACGGTTCGGCCATCGGGTGACCATTGTGACCTACTACCTGGGGCGGGACGTTCCGGGGCTGGAGATTATCCGCTGTCGCCCTACCCCCTGGCGGGCCGAATATGAGGTCGGCTCCAGCCTGCACAAACTGGCGTTTGACGTTTTTCTGGGATGGCGGGTCCTCACCCTTCTCCTGCACCGTCGCTTTGACCTCATCCACGGCCACCTCTACGAAGGCGCCCTGATCGGCAAAGTGCTGGGGCGGCCGTGGGGCCTGCCCGTCGTCTTTGACCGGCAGGGGAGTCTGACCGCGGAGATGGTGGATCACCGCTTCCTCAACCCTCACGGCCCCTGGTACCGCTGGGTACGGCTGCTGGAGGAGCGGATCAACGAAATGGCCGATGTCATCGTCACCAGCACACAACAGGGCGCGGTTCAACTGGGGCACCTGGGGAACTCCGTCCCTATTCGTCCGCTCCCCGATTGCGTGAACGCCGACTTCTTTCGCCCCGGCGTCCTTTCCCCGGAGGAAGTGGCCGCGCGGCGGGCAGCGCTGGGGTTGCCCCTGGACCGGCCAGTGGTCGTTTACCTGGGGCTTCTGGCCGACTGGCAGGGGATTCCCCAATTGCTCCAGGCCGCCCGGCTGCTGAAAGAGGGGGGGCGGGAAATCTACTTTCTCATCGGGGGCTTCCCGGCGGAGGACTATTACCGCCGACAGGCGCAGGAACTGGGAGTCGGCGACCGGGTGGTGTTCACGGGCAAAGTCCCCTACGACGAAAGCCCGGCCCACCTGGCCCTGGGGGATATTGCCGTGGCGCCCAAACTCTCCGCTACGGAGGGGAGCGGCAAAATCCTGAACTATATGGCGATGGCCCTGCCCACGGTCGCCTTTGATACCCCGGTCAGCCGGGAGTATCTGGGCTCTCTGGGGGTGTATGCCAGCCCTCCCGGTGACCCGGCGGCCCTGGCTCGCGCCATTCAGACCCTGGCCGAGCAGCCGGAACTGCGCCGGGCGCTGGGAGAAGGGCTCCGCCAGCGGGCCCTGCGCCACTTCTCCTGGGAGCGCGCCGGACGTCAACTGGTCAAAGTCTACCGGGAAGTGCTCGCACGGAAACGACGGTAGAGAGAGGTTACGAAGAGGTTGCAGTTCCGTAAAAATACTTGAGAAAAGAGCAAAGTTGTGGTATGCTGGTGTTGACTTTCATGCCAAACGTGGTAAACTATACACAGACTGCTGGAGAAGGGAGGCTTGCATGGCCGAGGCGAAAAAGAAGATTGTGTGCATTGAGGACGAGCCGGAGATGATTGACCTGGTCCGGCTCATTCTCGGCCGCAGGGGATTTGAACTCATCGGCGCCGTCGGGGGGCGGGAAGGCCTGGAGACGATCCGGCAGATCAAACCGGACCTGGTCCTGCTGGACCTGATGATGCCGGATATGGACGGCTGGGAGGTCTACCAGCACATGAAGGCCGACGAGGAACTGCGCAATATTCCGGTGATTATCGTCACCGCCAAGGCGCAGAGTATAGACAAAGTATTGGGCCTGCACATCGCCAAGGTGGACGACTACATCACCAAGCCGTTTGGCCCGCAAGAGTTGATTGAAAGCGTCAACCGGGTTCTGGGGATAGAGTAGTCTTACAAACCGCGAATCCGCCGTAGCGCTTCGGGAATCAGCGGCGGCAGGTCACCCGCAGCGACTCCGGCAGTACCCAGCCGCTGTCGGGCCAGTTCACCTGTCAGACCATGGAGATAGGCACCTGCCGCTGCCGCTTCCCATGGACCCATCCCCTGGGCCCGTAGCGCAACGATAATCCCCGCCAGCACGTCCCCCGTTCCCCCCGTCGCCAGCGCCGGATTGGCAAACGGCTCCAGGACCACCCGCCCGTCCGGCGCCGCGACCACGGTAAACGCTCCCTTCAGCACCACCACGTGCCCCCATTCCCGCGCCTTCCGGCGGGCGAATTCCACCCGATCCGCCTGTACGTCAGCGATGGAACATTTCGCCAGCCGCGCCATCTCCCCCGGATGGGGAGTCAGGATGGTGTTGGGCGGCAGGCGGGAGGGCCACCCCTCTATCTTCGCCAGCAGGTTCAGCCCGTCGGCGTCCACCACCAGGGGCGGGAGCGGGATAGGCTGGATGGTGCTCTCCCCACCACGCAGGAACCCCACCGGACGGCGCTCCAATCCCCGGAGCAGCACTTCCAGAAACTCCGCCGTCTCTTTTTCCCGGCCCAGGCCTGGTCCCAGGAGCAGCGCGTCGTACTGGCCCACGTGTTCGGCCAGCACCTCCACGGCGGGCTCCGCCAGCACGCCCAGTTCGTGGGGGAGCAGGAGGTAGGTCGCTTCGGAGAGAGTAGCCGCTACGGCACTGTGGATGGAGGCGGGCAGCGCCACTGTCACCAGGCCGGCCCCGGCGCGGACGGCCGCCGCGCCGGCCAGGCGGGCCGCACCCGTGTAGTTGGCCGACCCGGCAACAATGAGCGCCCGTCCGAAGGTCCCTTTGTGGGCATCGGGCGGGCGGGGCGGCAACCACCCCCGCACCATCTCCGGCGTGACCACTTCCAGATCTATGTCGGCGGCAAGGGCAGGATCGATGCCGATGTCGGCGACCACCAGTTCCCCGACCGCTCCCGCGGCGGGGAAGCGGAAATGGCCGCGTTTGGGATAGGCGAAGGTGACGGTCAGGTCGGCGGGGAGGGTGGCATCGTCCAGCGCACCGGTGTCAAAGTCCATACCGCTGGGGCCGTCCACCGCCACGATCAAGGGGCGGCTGGAGGGCGCCGGTTCCGGTATGCTGCCGATCCGCACCCACTCCGGCGGAGAAGGCGTCGCCCGCTTCCTGACCACCTCCCCGACGGCCCGCAGGACTTCGGCGATGACTCCCTTCAGAGGGGGCGTGGCGCCGGTGCCCAGCAGGGCATCTATGATGACATCCGCCTTTGCGGCCATCTGCTGGAGTCGGCGGGTGTCAGGGTCGCCGTCCGCCGCAAGGCAGAAAACGGATAGGTCCTGCAGGCGGCGGAAGTTCTCGTCGCTCTGCGGGTCACGGGCGCGGGTGAGGTAGCAGGCCACCTCGGCGCCGGCCTGAACCAGATAGCGCGCGGCGACCAGCCCATCCCCGCCGTTATTTCCCGGACCGACCAGGATCAGGACGCGCTTCTTGCGGACGTCCTGCCGGGCGGTCAGCACCTGGGCGACGGCCCGACCGGCCCGCTCCATCATCGCCGCGTAGGTGTGACCGGCGGCGTCGGACGCTTTCTCTATGGCGCGCATCTGCTCTACGGTGACGACTTTCATGAGCGCACCTCGTACGTAATGCGTAAGGCGTAAAACGTAAAGCGTAAAGCGTAAAGCGTAATACCCCTACTCCCTACTCCCTACTCCCTTCTTCAAATAACTCCCCAGAATATTCTTGATCCCCACCTTCTCAAACACCACGGTCACTGCCACATCATCGCCATGGGGACGGGTCGCCATCACGACGCCCGGGCCGAAGGTGGGATGGGTGACCCGGTCGCCGACCTGGAAGGGGGCCGGGGGCGGCGAGGGGACGTCCACCGGAGCCCCGGGGCGGGATACCGTTCGGTCCCAACGGGATGAATCTTTCCAGGACGACGAACTCCGAGGCCGTCGGGGGCGGACTGTTCCCTCCAGCAACGCATCGGGGATGTCCTCCAGGAACCGGCTGGGGATGTTGGGCTCATATTCCCCCCAGCGGGCGCGGCGGAACGCGTAGGAGAGAAACAGCCGCTGGCGCGCGCGCGTCACCCCCACGTACATCAGCCGCCGCTCCTCTGCCAGTGCTTCGGGGTCATCCACCGAGCGGATGTGGGGGAGCATTCCCTCTTCCAGCCCGACGATAAAGACGACCGGGAACTCCAGCCCTTTGGCACTGTGCAACGTGAGCAACGTGGGCGCGTTGACCCCATCGGTCAGGTTGTCCACATCGGAGACGAGGGCGACATCGGCCAGAAAGTCGGTCAGGGTGGCGCTCTGGGCGGCATACTGAGCGGCGACCAGGCGCAGTTCCTGGACGTTCTCCCAGCGGTCTTCCCCCTCGTCGGTGCCGTCGCGCACGTAGGCCTCGTATCCCGTTTCGGTGATGACCCGATCCAGAAGTTCGGAGACGGTGCGCCCCTCCTCCCGCGCGTCTATCCAGCCCCGGATCAGGCGGTAAAAGGCGATCAGGGCGGCGCGGCTCCGGGGGGAAATGGCCTCTCTGCTGCCTGCTTCCTGCTGTCCGCTGATTTCCTCCAGGATGTGCCAGAGGGGGACGCCGCGGGCGCGGGCGATGTCCTCCAGCAGCCGCACCGTCTGGGCGCCGATGCCGCGCGGGGGGACGTTCAGGATGCGGATAAGGCTGGCCGAGTCGGTGGGAGTATGGACGACCCGCAGGAAGGCCAGCAGGTCTTTGATCTCCCGGCGGGCGTAGAAGCGGGTAGCCCCCACCAGCCGGTACGGGAGCCCGGCCCGGATAAACGCCTCCTCCAGCACGCGGGATTGGGCGTTGGTCCGGTACATTACGGCACAGTCGCCGGGTTGCGCCTCGCCCGTCAGCACCAGTTGGGCGATGGTATCCACGACAAACTGCGCCTCTTCGTCCGGATCGTAGGCCTCGTGCAGGTAGACCTTCGGCCCGTGACCCCGGTCGGTGAAAAGTTTTTTCGGGGTCCGGTTCGGGTTGTGGCGGATGATGGCCTGGGCGACATCCAGAATCGTCTGGGTGGAGCGGTAGTTCTGCTCCAGAAGGCAGGTGGTCAGGTCGGGGTAGTCCTCCCGCAGGCGGGAGATGTTGCGGTAGTCGGCACCGCGCCAGCGGTAGATGGACTGGTCCTCGTCGGCGACGACAAACAGGTTGCGGTGACGGCCCGCCAGTTGCCGCAGGAGGACGTACTGGGCCATGTTGGTGTCCTGGAACTCGTCCACCAGGATGTGGAGGTACCGTTCCTGATAGCGGGCCAGGACGTCGGGGGCCTCGCGGAAGAGGCGCACCGTCTCCATCAGCAGGTCGTCAAAATCCAGGGCGCTGTTGGCCCGCAACCGTTCCTGGTATTGTTCGTACACCCGGCGGGCCACTTCCTCAAAATACGAAGAGGGCTGGAACGACTGGGGCGGGATCAGTTCGTTCTTTGTCCGGGAGATAACGGTGTGGATACTCGCCGGGGAGTAGCGTTTTTCGTCTATATTCAGGTCTTTGAGGATCTGGCGCACCAGCGCGACCTGGTCATCGGCGTCAAAAATGACGTAGTTGCGGGGAATGCCGATGATCTCGCCGTCGCGGCGGAGAATGCGGGCGCAGGTGGCGTGGAAGGTGCCCAGGGTCAGTTCGGCGGCGCGGGAAGTGCCCAGCAGGCGCTCCAGGCGGGTGCGCATCTCCCGGGCGGCCTTATTGGTGAAGGTGACGGCCATAATGCGCCATGGGCCCACACCCCGTTCCAGCACCAGCCAGGCGAGGCGGTGGGTGAGGACGCGGGTCTTGCCGGACCCCGGTCCGGCCAGAACCAGGACCGGACCATCGGGGGCGGTGACCGCCTGTTGTTGCTGAGGGTTTAATTCCTTTAGCAAGTCGTTCATTGGTTCTTTAGCAGGAAGCAGGAAGCAGGTAGCAGGAAGCAGGGCTGCCTGCTGCCGGCTACCTGCTACCGGCTGTATATCCTACCCCTGCCGGGAACGGAGATACTCCTTCAGGTTGTGCTGGACGGCGTAGGCGGCTGCCTCCGCCCGGTTGGTCAGCCCCAGTTTGCTCAGAATGCTGCTCACGTAGTTGCGGACGGTCCCCTCGCCCAGGTAGAGCGCTTGAGCGATTTCGCGGTTGGTCTTCCCTTCGGCGACCAGCGCCAGGACGCGCAGTTCCTGCTCCGTCAGTTCGGCGAAGGCTGCGGCCTCGTCCTTGCGGGCGGCTTCCCGCACCCGTTCCAGCACCCGCCGGGTCACCGATGGGTCCAGCAGTGCCTCTCCCCGTCCCACCGCCTCAATGGCCCGGATCAGGTCGTCGCTGCCGATCTGCTTGAGGACGTAACCACAGGCGCCAGCCTCAATGGCGTCAAAGAGCAGTTCGTCCTCGGCGTATGAGGTCAGCATAATGACCCGCGTTTCGGGCAGTTGGGCGACAATGTCCCGGCAGGCGTCAATCCCGCTGCGACCGGGCATCCGGATGTCCATCACGACAACGTCCGGGCGGTGCAGAAGCGCCTTCTGAACGGCCTCGCGGGCGGTGCCAGCCTCATCCACTACGGTGAAACCCGGGTGGCGGTCCAGGAGCGCCCGCAGGCCCAGCCGGACCACTTCATGGTCATCCACAATCAGAATGCGCAGCGTCACAGTTCTCCTCTCAGGTACGGGACGGTCAGGGTGATGGTGACCCCCTGGCCGGGGGCGCTATCTATGTCCAGAGTTCCCTCCAGGAGACGGGCGCGCTCGCGGATGTTGCGCAACCCCTGGCCGGTGGCGGTGGGAGTCATCGCCAGGCCGACCCCATCGTCGGCGATTTGCAGCTGAAGGGCGCGCGAGGTGTAGGAAAGGCGCACCTCCACCCGGCGGGCGTGGGCGTGACGGGCGACGTTGGCCAGCGCCTCGCGCGCAATTTGCAGGATGTGCTGCCGGCGCTCGGCGGTCAGTGTATCCCGTGCTTCGCCGGAGACGATGAGTCGGGTCTCCAGGAGGGTGTTAATCCGGAAATCCTGCAGGAGTTGTTCCAGCCCGCTCACCAGGTCGGTCTCCGGGACACTGCCCCGCAGGTTGAAGATGTACCGCCGGATGTCCTGAATGGTCTGATTCAGGCTCTGCATCACCCGGCCCAGTTGTTCCTGGGCGGCGATCGGGTCTTCGGGGATCAGAGCGCGCACGCCTTCCAGCATCAGCCCCGCAGCGTAGATGGATTGAATGATACCATCATGCAGTTCCCGGCTGATCCGTTCCCGGTCGGCCGCCAGGGCCTGGGACTGGCGGATGTTTTCCACCCACTCCTCCACTTCCTGCCGGATGACGTTCAGCACCCGCACCAGGCCGTAGAGCATCCCCACGCCACAGAGGGTGAGCAGGCCGGAGAGGATGGCGAGGGAGATGGTGGAGGCGTCGGTGGAGAGGGAAGGGCTCCCAAGGGAAACTGCCGGGTAAAGGCCACCGGCCAGGACGGCAAAGGCGGCGAAAATCTGCCCCACGCGCCGGAGCGGATTCCGGACCGCCTGAAGGACCGGCGAGGCTTCGGGGGGGATCGGGGGCCGGTTCAGCACCCGGGCGGCCATCAGCCCGCCGGGGAGGAGGAGCAATCCCCGGGCAGCCCCTTTGGCCCATCGGGCCGCGGGTTCGTAGGGGGCCAGCAGGATGGCGGCCAGGAACCCCATTCCCCAGAGGGACAGCAGGGCCAGCAAGAGGAGCCGGGGGCGCCGATCCCGGCCTGTCGGGAGGGGAACCAGCAGACTCCATGCCAGTAAACTCCACCCGCCCAGGGCCAGGGATCCGGCCCGCAGCCAGAGGGAAAGAGCGACCCGGTCCGGAGGGAGGGAGAGCGCCGCGGTCAGCACAGGGGTCCAGGCCGCGATAGCCTCCCCGAAGGCAAAGATGGCCAGTAACGGGAAATAGCGGAGCAGATTTGTCCGCCCGACACGGGGGGCGGCTAAAAGAACAAATAAGCCCAGCACGAAAAAGGCCAGACCATGCAGAAACTCCAGAATCAGCCCAATACCGGTCGGCATCCGCTCGGGTCTCCCTCTGCCAGATCGCACCTGCATTATAACCGGTAGGGAAAGGTATGGCAAGCGCGGGAAAGTAATAGTCTGCAGTCCGCAGTCCACAGTCCGCAGTCCGCAGTTCAGGGCCTGGTCACGGGTTTTTATAATCTGCGAAAATCCGTGGCAAAAGGACTCTGCGTCTTCGGGATTTGAGCCACGGATTACACGGATTACACGGATTTTCTTTTTAATCCGTGAAAATCTGTGAAATCCGTGGCAAAAGAACTCCGCGCCCTCTGTGTCTCGGCGGTGAAAATGGATGGTGGCTGATCATCAACCCACCAGATTTGCCAAACCGGGCGTTTCTGGTATGATGTTCCCTACCTTGCTGCTGAGGGATAGGAAATGTCGCTCAAAGCGCTGGTAGAGGCAATGCGCCCCAAGCAGTGGGCGAAGAACGTCTTTGTCTTTGCCCCTCTGGTCTTTGACCTGAAACTGTTTCATCCCGTCTATTTCGCCCGGACGGTCGCCGGGTTCATCCTGCTCTGCCTCATCTCCGGCACCGTCTACCTGATCAACGACCTGGTGGACCTGGAGAAAGACCGCCAGCACCCCCGCAAACGGAACCGTCCCCTGGCTTCGGGGCGGCTCTCCCCGCGCCTGGCCCTGGCAGCCGCAGCGCTCATTCCCCTGATCGGCCTCCCGGCCGGGTTTCTGCTGGACCCCCTCTTCGGCGGGATTCTGGTGACCTACCTGGTCCTGCAGGTCGCCTATTCGTTCGTCCTGAAAAACGTGGTCATCATTGACGCGATGGCCGTCGCCGCGGGGTTTGTCCTGCGGGTCGCCGCGGGCATCCCGCTGGTGGAGGCGGAGCGTTTCTCCCCCTGGATTTATACCTGTATGGGCCTGCTGGCCCTGTTCATCAGTTTCAGCAAGCGCCGCCACGAACTGACGCTCCTGGGGGAAAACGCCAACTCCCACCGGGAGAGTCTGGGGGAGTACAACACGCTGCTTCTGGACCAGTTCATCCTCATCGTCACCGCGGCGACGCTGGTATCCTACACCCTCTATACGTTCTCCGCGCCCAATCTCCCACCTAATCACCTGATGATGTTGACGGTCCCCTTCGTCCTGTACGCGGTCTTCCGATACCTGTACCTGGTCTATGTCCGGGGGCTGGGGGGTGAGCCGGAGGAGATCGTCCTGCGGGACCGTCCGCTTCAGGCAGGGGTGTTGCTGTGGGGGGTGGCGGTGGTGTTGATTATGTATTTGGGGTAAAACGTAAAAAGTAAAGCGTAAGGCGTAGTCCGTAGTCCGTTATGGTTACCGCTTCGGCGTCCGGCAAGGTGATTCTTCTGGGGGAGCATTCGGTGGTGTACGGGCGGCCGGCGATCGCGGCGCCGTTAAGCGGGCTGCGCGCCAGGGTGACCCTGACCCCCCATTCCGGACCACTGCATATCCAGGCGCCCGCGGTGGGCATAGACGCCCCTCTGCCCGACCTTCCCCCCGACCATCCACTGGCGCGCATCGTCCTGTTGACCGCCGAGCACTACCAGTTGCCCCTGCCGCGCGCCGTCCTGCGGATAGAGTCGGATATCCCGGTAGCGTCGGGACTGGGGTCGGGCGCGGCGGTCTCCACGGCGATCGTCCGCGCGCTGGTGGCCTGGTACAACGTCCGGCCCGACCCGGCGCGGGTCTCCGCGCTGGTCTATGAGGTGGAGAAAATCCACCACGGCACCCCCAGCGGGATAGACAACACCGTCATCGCCTACGAGCAACCGGTGTACTTCGTTCGGGGACGGCCGCCGGAACGATTTTCGCCCCGGATTCCCCTGCCCCTGATCATCGCCGATAGCGGCATCCCCAGCCCGACCCGCGAGGTTGTCGGCGACCTGCGGCGGCGGTGGGAGGCCGACCCGTCCCGCTACGAGGGGCTCTTTGACCGGATCGCCGCGGAGGTGGAGGCTGCCCGTCGGGCGATAGAGGAGGGAGACCTGCCCGAATTGGGGAAGCGGATGGGCCGGAACCACGAACTGCTGCGGGAAATCGGTGTATCCTCAGCGGCACTGGACCGTCTGGTGGAAGCGGCAAGGGGGGCCGGCGCGCTGGGCGCCAAACTCTCCGGCGCTGGCTGGGGGGGCAACGTCATCGCGCTGGTGGAGCCGCCGCAGGCGGGGGAAGTGGAAAGGGCACTGCGGGAAGCCGGCGCCCGGGAGGTATGGCGGACCGATGTGGGAACGGGTGTTTCTGAAACTGGGCGGGTCGCTGATCACGGATAAGTCCCGCCCCTACACACCCCGGCCGGAGGTCATTCGGCGGCTGGCGGAGGAGGTGCGGGCCGCCCGCGCTGCGCGCCCCGACCTGGAACTGGTGATCGGCCACGGGTCGGGGTCGTTCGGCCACGCGGCGGCAGCCCCCTACGGCACCCGTCAGGGCGTCTCCACCCCTCAGCAGTGGTACGGCTTTGCGGAGGTGGCGGCCGCGGCGGCGCGCCTCAACCGCCTGGTCGCCGACGCTTTTCTGGAGGTCGGGGTGCCGGTGTGGAGCATCCAGCCGTCGGCGTCGGCCCGCTGCCGGGATGGGCAACTGGTCTATCTGGAGACCGCGCCGATTCGGGAGGCGCTGGCCCGCGGATTGGTGCCCCTCATCTACGGCGACGTGGCGCTGGATGAAGCGCGCGGGGGGACCATCACCTCCACCGAAGACCTCTTCGTCTACCTGACCGACGTTCTCCGCCCGCAGCGGATTCTCCTGGCGACGCGCGTGGCAGGGGTGCTGGACGACCGGGGGGAGGTCATCCCGGCGATTTCCCCTGCTACCTTCCCGTCAATTCGGTCGCTGCTCCGTTCGGCGCGCGGGGTGGACGTGACCGGCGGGATGGCCGACAAGGTGGCGCGGATGGTGGCGCTGGTGGAACACCATCCGGAGGTAACGGTGTGGGTTCTCTCCGGGGAAGTGGAGGGGAGAATCCGCGAAGCGCTTCTGGCCCCCGACTTCGGAGCAGGCACCCGCATCGCGTCAAGATGACAGACCTGAAGTTCGGACAACCGGAAAGGGATGGGGTTTCGGGGCGGCGGCCTCCGGCCGCCGCCCCGAAACCCCCACAAGTCCCCCTCCCCATGCGGCGCAGCCGCTGCAGAGAGGAGGCCGGGGGCATATGCGCTAACTAAGAGCCTCCCTGCCGGAGGGTGAACCCTCCGGGTAAGGGCGGCTTTCAAAGCC
>FWWL01010082.1_pt1 | contig 11103 bp, 9 predicted proteins | sample 2228331 | NCBI WGS metagenome assembly FWWL01 (sample SAMEA103939775, study PRJEB20133) | metagenome
TGTCGCCTGCGGTGACGGGGTGAGGGTGAGGTCGCCCCCGCCCGTCAGGGCAGGGGGAGAGGGGGGACAAAGGGGGGTGAGGGGGGTATTAAAAATCACTACTCGCTGGAGCGACTACCGCAATCTGCAATCTGCAATTTGCAATTTGCAATCTGCAATCCGCAATCCGCAATCTGCAATTTCGGAGAAGAAATGGGCATACGGCTGGAAGTGGTGACGCCGGAGAAGCAACTTTTCAGCGGGGAAGTGGATTCCGTCCTGGCGCCTGGGGCGGAGGGGCAGATGGGCATCCTGCCTCATCATGCGCCGCTGATCACGGTGCTGGCGGAGGGGGAACTGATCGCCCGGCGGGGCGGGGAGGAACTCGCTTTCGCCATCCATGGGGGCTTTATGCAGGTCCTGCCCGATCGGGTGATCGTCCTGGCCGATGTGGGCGAACGGGCGGAGGAGATAGACGTGGCCCGCGCGGAGGCCGCGCGCCGGCAGGCGGAGGAACTCCTGAAAAAAGAGCCGCCGCCGGAACTGCGCGCTGAGGCCCTGGCGGCGCTTCGCCGGGCCCACGTCCGCCTGCGGGTCGCCGGCCGCCACCGCCCCCGCCGCCCACCCGAAGAAAACCCATAATCCGCAATCTGCAATCTGCAATCTGCAATTTGCAATTTGCAATCTGCAATCTGCAATTTGCAATCCGCAATCCGCAATCCGCTTCGGAGGAGACCTTGCCAGGCAAAGAATTAGGCATTGATCTGGGTACCGTCAACGTCCTGGTCTACGCACGGGGCCAGGGAGTGGTCCTGCAGGAACCGTCCGTAGTCGCCATTTCGGTGGAAGAACGGAAAATCATCGCCGTCGGTGAGGAGGCCCGGGCGATGCTGGGGCGCACTCCGGGAACCCTGGAGGTCGTTCGGCCCCTGCGCGATGGCGTCATTGCCAACTACACCGTCACCGAACGGATGCTCCGCTACTTCATCCGCAAAGTGGCGGGGCGCCCCTGGCTGTTCAAACCGCGGGTGATGATCAGCGTCCCCTACGGGGTGACCAGCGTGGAACGGCGCGCCGTGCGGGAAGCGGCGCTGGACGCCGGTGCGGGCCGGGCCCACCTGATCCCGGAGCCGCTGGCTGCCGCCATCGGCGCAGGGTTGCCTGTGGATACCCCGGCCGGGAATATGGTGGTGGACCTTGGGGGTGGGGCCAGCGAAGCAGCCGTCGTAGCGATGAACGGTATCGTTGTCGCCAATTCCGTGCGGGTAGGCGGGTTACGGCTGGATGAGGCGATCATCGCCTACGTCCGTCGCAAATACAACCTGCTCATCGGCCAGCCGACGGCGGAGGAGGTCAAAATTCGCATCGGCAGCGCGCTCCCTCTGGACCCCCCGCTGAAGATGGAGGTCCAGGGCCGGGATCAGGTAACCGGGCTCCCCCGTATCATCACGCTGAATTCCGACGAGGTGACGGAAGCGATCGCGGAGCCGCTCTCGGCAATGATCGGTGTCATCAAGGCGGTCCTGGAGCGCACCCCGCCCGAACTGGCGTCCGACATCATTGAACGGGGCATCGCGCTGGTGGGCGGGACGGCGCTCCTGCGGAAGATAGACGAACTGGTGACACGGGAAACAGGGGTCCCGGCCTGGGTCGCCGAGGCACCGATGGCCTGCGTCGCCATCGGCGCGGGGAAAGCGCTGGAGCAGTACGAAGTCCTGCGGCGCAGCGTGCCGGATATGGACGGATAGGGCCGGGCGTCTTATTTCACCGCGGAGATCGCGGAGCACGCAGAGGCCCTCCGCCGGAGGGTAAACTACTGGCTCAAAGCATACCCTCTAAAAAGACTTCAGCCCCCGAAGGGGGCTTTCGCTTTGGGCGAAGGCTGCGGTCTCTGCACCCTCGGCGGTGCAATCACCACAGGATGGCCGAAGAAATCCGAACGCTGGGCATAGAGGACTACGACCGCCTGATGGCCCTCTGGCAACGGGCCGGGCTGCACTCCCTGCGCCCACAGGGCCGGGATAGCCGCGAGGCCATCGCCCGCCAGCTGGCAACAGGCGTACAGACCATCCTGGGCCTGGAGGTGGACGGTCGCCTTGTCGGGGTAGTTGTTGCTACCCACGATAGCCGCAAGGGATGGATTAACCGGCTGGCGGTGGACCCCGATTTCCGCCGCCGGGGGTACGGGCTGCGCCTGATCCGGGCGGCGGAAGAGGTTTTGAAATCCCAGGGGATAGAAGTTATCGCTGCGCTGGTGGAAAGCGACAACGCCGCATCCCTGGCCCTATTTCAGAAAGCGGGCTACCAGGAAATAGACCCCGGGATGCACTATCTGACCAAACGGGATCGGGACGAGGCATAACAGAAGGCGGGCGACGCGTTCCCCCTGCGCCGCCCGCCTTTCTCTTTTACGTTTTACTTTACGTTTTACTCTTTACTTTTTTTACTTTTCACCCTACCGATACCGATGATACCTCCGGAACACCTCCCCCACGCTCCGCCCCTCGTGGACCCGCAGAATCACCTCCCCCAGCAATGGCGCAACAGAGAGAATTTTCATATTGGGCAACCGTTTCTCCGGCGGAATGGGGATGGAGTTCGTTGTCACAATCTCTTTTATATCCAGTTCCCGGAGCCGTTCCACCGCGGGAGGGGCCAGGATCGCGTGGGCAAAACAGAGGTAGATATCCCGTGCGCCGTTCTCCCGAACAATCCGCACGGCGTTAGCGATGGAACCAGCCGTGTTCACCTCGTCGTCCACGATAATCGCGTCTTTCCCCGCCACGTCGCCAACAAGGGTCAGTGCCTCCGTGTCACGAGCGATTCGCCGTTTCTCCACGATCGCCAGCGGCAATTCCAGTTCCTCGGCGAAGTTGCGTGCCTTCTTGGCGAAGCCCAGGTCAGCCGAGACCACCACCGCGTTCTCCAGCCGCTTCTCCCGCAGATAATCGGAGAGGATGGAGAATGTGGTCAGGGCATCGCCGGGGATGCTGAAGAACCCCTGAATCTGGTCGGCGTGCAGGTCCAGCGTGATATAGCGATCGGCGCCGGCGATGCTGATCATATCGGCGATAAGGCGAGCCGTGATGGGCACCCGGGGCTGGTCTTTTTTATCCGACCGCGCGTAGGCCAGATAGGGGATCACTGCGGTGATCCGGTCCGGAGAAGCCCGCCGCAGCGCGTCCAGGAAGATGAGCAACTCCATAATGTTTTCGTTCACCGGCGAGGACGTCGTCTGGATCAGGAAGACATCCTGCCCGCGAACGCTCTCGTGGAGCCGTACGAAGATGTTCTCGTTGGGAAACCGGATGATATCCCGCCCGGAGAGGGGAACCCCCAGGTAATCGCTGATCTCCTGCGCCAGTTCCGGACAGCCGCTGCCGCTGAACAGTTTGATCATACCGTGCATCCTCCGCTCCTGCAGGATGGATGAGTTCTGCTATCATTGTACATCGGATTGACGGGAAAGGCAAAGGACCGGTCACCGATGAACCAGCGGCAAAAACACCTGCGCCGCCCAGGGCACAACCGTCCGCTGGAACCCCAGCGCCGGGTCGCCCTCGTTGCTCAAAGCCGGCCTGTGACCGGCGTCTGGTGACCGGCGGGTCACAGACCCGCCGGGAGCGGTCACAGGCCTGCCAGGAGCAGAGAGGCTTTTGCAGGTATACTTTTTGTCTGCCCTTGCTGCGTTTCGGGCGCGTCACAGGCCCGCCAGGAGCAGAGAGGCTTTTGCAGGGAGGATACGTGCCCCCTGTTTCACCAGGAGCGGGACACCAACGGCAGAAATACGTGCGCAGCCCAGGACACGACCGTCCGCTGGAACCCCAGCGCCGGGTCGCCCAGCAGGTGGAAGGTGTCTATCAGGTCCTGCCCCTGACCCGCCCCCAGAAGGTTCAGTTTCCCCGCCAGCGCGGCCTCCCCCACCGTCCCGACCGTATCCGAAAAGACGGCCCGAAAGAACCCCTCCGATAGGCGCCGGTGCCCCGTCCACGGCCCCAGGCCCGACGGCCCCCAGGTGGCGACGGCGCCCGCCTCCGGCCGCAGGAGCAGTTCCTCGTCCAGCGTCGCTTCCGGGCGATGGAACGCGCTCGTAAAGCAGGTCATCTCCGCCACCACCGGCAGGCGCCGGAAGTTCGCCAGCGCCGGAAGGTCGTCCAGATGGAAAAACCGCTCCGCCGCCCACTGCTGCCAGGAAGAGTGTCCGGCATACTGGACCACCAGCGCGCCCTGATTCCAGTCGCTCATAAGGGCCGCGTGGATGGCCGACGCGCGAGCGGGTGGGCAATCATCGGCGTCAGGCTCCCCTTCATTGCAATACCGCCGGGTGACGGTGAACGGGTCGGTCACGTAGGCCGCGGCTGCTTCGGAGAGAGCCGCAAAATCCCCCGCCGCGTCCCGGTCGTCGGCTACCAGCAACACGTTGACGTTCCAGCCACCGGGGAACGGCGCGGTCTCGTAGCGGACGATTTTCTCCACCACTGCCCGCGCTTGCTCCACGCTCCGCACCGGCAGCCGCCCCAGCAGCAGGTCGGGCAGGTTGTCGTCCCCGTCCACACAGACGTAGCGGTTATCGGCCGCGGTCTCGCTGGAATAGGACTCCACATCGGCCAGGTACGGCGGGATGAAGGTCGGAGGGGAGGTGGAACGGTACTGCCGGGGGTCGTAGGAGCCGTCGCCCACCAGCAGGACGTAGCGGGGGCGGGGGTCGCCGGTGGCGTACATATGGGCGATGAAGCGGCGGATCGCCTCCGGGTCGGGGCGGCCGTCGCCGTAAGTGTCGTAGATGCCCAGGACGTTGGCGGTGGCGACCGTCAGCCCCTGGCTCCGGCGCAGGTCTATCAGCGGGCCCAGGGCCTCCGCGAAGGCCGGATGGGTGATGATGAGGTAGTCCGCGCCGACGGCCCCGCCCGCAGCCCGAACCCCCCAGAGTTCCTCTCGCGGGCGGATGCGGTCGGGCGCGCGGATACCGCTCTCGGCCATGACCAGGTAGCGGCGCGGCCCGCCCTCCGGCGGGTCGCCCAGGGTGATCGTGGAACCGTCTACCCGGAAACCGGTCAGACGGACCGGGCGGAGCGGGTCGGTAATGTCGTAGGCGCGGTAGGGGCCGGGGACGGCCAGCGCCACCCGGTAGGCCCGCGCACCGGCCTGCGCGCCCCGCAGAACCAGCGGGAGATAAAGGCGATGGGGCAGCGGGAGCGGCATTTCCGACGATGGGGGATGCGATGCCCTCTCCCCGAATATGATCAATGCCCCAGCAGGAGTAGCGCTCCGGACGTAGCGGACGGCGAAGGCATCCAGCCAGGCCCCTCCGGAGAGCAGGGATCGCAGCGCCAGGGTGTTGTCGCCCGATCGCAGGACGCCCGGCGGGATGGCAAAAGTCGCGGTGACCGCCGTCTTCCCGCTCCAGGCGACCTCGCCGACCGCTACCCCGTTGACCTGGACGGCCCAGCGGTGGTCGGTGGCGGTGTGGCCGATGGCCCAGAGGGTCAGAGAAACGGCGGTATCGGCCGCGGTCAGGGAGAACGAATAGGTCTTCGGCGTCGCCATCGGGCCGAGCAGGTAGTCCCAGGCCCAGCGGTCGCCGTCCCGCCCCAGTGGCACTCCCGACGTGAAGCGGTCGGGGGTGTACTCCCGGTTCTCCTCAAAGGTCTGCTCCACCCAGGGGGCCGCCAGAGGCAGGCCGGTGGGGTCGGCGGAGCGGGTGGGCATCCAGTTGGGACCGGGGGCCGCAGGCACCAGCCGGTAGACGTCGGCGGCCGTCCAGCGGCTGAAGCGGGGTTCAGCGTAGAAGTAGAAGGCCTCGCCGGATTCGCAGAGAGTATCGCCGTCCCCCTGCCACTCCATCAGCACTTCGTCGTCCCCGCGGAAGAGGCGGAGGAAGTTGGGGTTGACCGATCCGAAGCCCAGGGGGATCAGGTCGCCGCAGGAGACGCGGTAGAGGCCGGGGGCGCGGACTTCCAGAAAGGCTACCGGCGCACCGCCGCCCGCGGGGGCGAAGGAGAGGCCAGTCGGTGGGACGGCTGGCGCGGGGATGGCGTCCTGCAGGTTGAGGACGGCCCGCCGTACTGCCTGCAGGAGCGGGTCGTCGGAGGACGGGCGCGCGCCGGCCCCCACACCGCTCTCCCTCCAGCGGACCTCCACCCGCAGGCGCCGGGTCACCTGGAGGTGGTCACCGGCAGGGAGTGCGGGGTAGAAGGTGAGCCGGGCCAGCCGGACCCCGCGAACGACCCCCACCTCTTCCAGGAAAAGCGCCCGAGAGGGAGGCGGGATGGTCGTATCCGCCGGGGCCAGGCGCGGGCCGATGGGGCTCCCCGCCCTATCCCGCTCCACCCCCACCACCTGCGGGGCGACCGCCACGGGGCCGGGCAGGGAGGCCGTGTACGTCTCGGCCGAAAGGATACGGAGTTGGGGGACGGCACCGGGCGGCAGGGCGATCAGGGTGGAGGTGTAGGGGAGACGCGGGGCGCCGGAGCGGCCGTCCACTTCAAAATCCCCCACGACTATTTCCACCGATCCGTCGGGCAGGGGGTGGAAGGTCGGCGGGGGCGCGGTCACTTCCCAGACGACGGCGCGCTCCGGGGGAGGAGGAGCGGGAAGGGGGGAAAGCAGGAGGGAGAGGAGGAGCGTAAAACGTAAAGGCGTAAAACGTAAGGATGTAAAACGTAAAGGCTTGAGGTTGAGTTTCATTGCGTTATATAACCACCAAAACACAAAGACACCAAGTATTTGAAAAATTTTATTTGTATCTTGGTGTCTTTGTGGTTTTTTACTGCGACCTTTGCGATTTGCGACTCTTTTTATTCACCACCAAGACACAAAGACACGAATGTTTTTTAATTTTTCTTTGTGTCTTGGTGTCTTTGTGGTTTTTCTTCCTGCGACCTTTGCGACCTGCGCCCTGCGACTTTTCATAACCACCAAGACATGAAGTTTTTCATTTTCCTTTGTGTCCTTTGTGGTTATGAGGCTACCCCAGGTACTCCTTGATCGCTTCGGCGACGGAGCGGGGGATGCCGGGGACGGCGGCCAGTTCGTCCACGGTGGCGGCGCGGATGCGCTCCAGGGAGCCGAAGGTCTTGAGGAGGATGCGGCGACGGGCCGGCCCCACGCCGGGGATGTTTTCCAGTTCCGTCGCCATACCGACCCGCTCCCGGCGCATGCGGTGGTAGGTGACGGCGAAGCGATGGGCCTCGTCCCGCAGGTGGCGGAGGAGAAGCAGGGCAGGGGAATCCTCCGGCAGGCGCAGGGGCTCATCCCGGCCGGGCAGGAAGAGCACCTCCTCTTCCTTCGCCAGCGCGGCCACGGCGATCCGCTCCCGCAGGCCGAAGGCCTCCAGCACCTCCAGGGCGACGCTCAACTGCCCCTTCCCGCCGTCCACAACCATCAGGTCGGGCAGGATGGCCCATGATTTGATCTCCCGCGCGCCGGTGATCTCGCCGGAGGTGGCGATGCGCCAGCGCTCCAGGCGACGGGTGAGGACTTCCCGCATCCCGGCGTAGTCGTCCGGCTTCTCCAGTGTCCGCAGGGCGAAGCGCCGGTATTCGGACTTGCGGGGCACGCCCTGGACGAAGACGACCATACTGGCCGTCGGTTCGGCCCCCTGGGTGGTGGAGACGTCGTAGCCCTCAATGCGGGCGGGACGGGCGGGCAGGTTGAGAGCCTGGCGGAGTTCCTCCAGCGCCTGCTCCTGACGCAGGGCGTCGGCCTCCCACTGGGCGCGGACGGTCGCCAGCATCTGGGCGGCGTTCTCGGCAGCCATCCGCAGCAGGTCTCGCCCGCGCCCGCGGCGGGGTACCCGCAGGACGACTTTGGTGCCGCGCTTGGAGTGCAACCACTCCTCAATGACCCGGGCCTCGTCCACCTCATCGGGCAGAAGGACTTCCGGAGGAACGTAGGCGGCCTCTTCGTAGAACTGCTTGAGGAAGGCCGTCAGCACTTCCCGGTCGTTCTCTGCCTCGGCGCCCTCCAGGAGGAAGTACTCCCGGCCCAGGAGTTTGCCGTCCCGGATGAAGAAGACCTGGACGCAGGCGTTGCCGTCGTCCCGGGCGAAGGCGATGATGTCCTGGTCGCTGCCGGTGGCGGCGACGATTTTCTGTCGCTCCACGATCTGCCGCGCGGCAAAGAGTTGGTCCCGCAAACGGGCAGCCTGTTCAAAGTCCAGGCGCTCGGCGGCGGCCCGCATTCGCGCCTCCAGGTCGGCCAGGACCTCTTCGCCCCGGCCCTCCAGGAAACGGATGAGGCCGGCGACCATCGCGCGGTACTCCTCCTGGCTCACCGCCCCGATACAGGGGCCCAGGCAGAGTTTCATGTCGTAGTAGAGGCAGGGGCGCGCGTCCTTGCCGGTGATCTCCCGGTTGCAGGTCAGGTACGGGAAGGTGCGGCGCAGAAGGTCCAGGGTCTCGCGGACGGCGTTGGCGGAGGTGAAGGGGCCGAAGTAGCGGCTACCGTCCCGCTCAATGCGACGGGTGATCAGCACCTTCGGGAACGGGTCGTTCCAGGTGATTTTGATATACGGATAGCGCTTATCGTCCCGCAGGCGGACGTTGAAGCGGGGGCGGTGGGCCTTGATGAGGTTGGCCTCCAGGATGAGCGCTTCCAGTTCAGTATCCGTGACGATGAACTCCAGGGAGGCCACCTCGGCGACCAGCCGTCGGATTTTGGGGTTCTCCTGGGCGGAGGGGGTGAAGTAGGAATGGACCCGGCTGTGGAGGTTGACCGCCTTGCCGACATAAAGAACTCGCCCCTGGGCGTCCCGCATCAGGTAGACACCGGGTCGCGATGGAAGGTTCTGGAGAACGGTCTGCACCGATTCCGGAACATTCATCGGATCAATTTTTGCCACGGATTTTCACGGATTCAATGTGCGGAATCCGTGGCCCAAACGCACGGACTTCTTTGATTGAGGCGGTTTGTAACTATTCAGCCATCCCTGCCGGAGGGTGAACCCTCCGGGTAAGGGCGGCTTTCAAAGCCGCCCCTACAGCAAAACCCTGCTTCGCAGGCTGGTAAGGGCGACGCATGCGTCGCCCCTCCCGCTGCGCTCTGTGGCTCACTACGAACAGCCCCGAAGGGGCTTTCGCTTTGAGCCCGACGGTTTAGCGTCGGGCGGAGGCGGCTGAATAGTTACGGCGGTTTTATATGGCCTACCAGGGTGCCTCTCTATGTGCTCTGCGACTCCACGGTTAACGCCTCCGCTAAATCCACGCCGAAAACCGGAGAAGTCCGCCGAACAAATCCTGAAGCAACTCTGTCTGGGTGAGCAGGATGGCCAGGACAATCACACAGCAACAGCAGAGCAGGAGCAGTACCCCCACAACGATGCCGATGATGAGGCCGGTGCGGGATTTCTTTTCCGGCGAAGGAGTTTCCTCAATGGCCGGTTGCTCCGGATAACCGCCTGCAACGGGTTGTTCTTCCATCGCGCTCCTTTAATATCCCTGGAGGAGGGTCTCCAGTTCGGCACAGAGACTGCAACCGGCCAGGCCACCGGGGATTGCGAAGCCAAAGATAAGGCCAGCGCAGATTCCCAGTGCCCAGATGCCAAGGGTCACCCAGCCGATGATGATGCCCGCCTTCGCCATGCCCTCGCCGCCTTGGGTTCCTCTGCTCTGGGCAATCTGATTGCGGGCTGAATAGCCAAAGATCAGTCCGAGAATCGTGCCCAGCAGCGGGAGGATACCGACCAGTCCCAGAAGACTGAGCACCAGTGAAGCAACCGCCAGACCATTCGTCGGAGGAGGGGGCGGCGCCTGGGGGTAACCGTAGGACGGCGGGGGAGTGTAAGGGGGATACTGTTCCATAAGTCTCCTTTCACTGGAAAGATCGGCATTTCTGCCACAGGAATTACATTGATTGTACTACCATTCCAGAAATCTGCAACTCTCGGGCTCCTCCCCCCGCCGTACCTCCAGCAATCCCTGGGGCGTGACGACCCAATCCATCCGCTGGTCGGCCTCGTTGCAGGGGAGTTCGTCCACCAGGCAGGAGTCGTAGGTCACCCCCACGCGCAGGGCGGGAGTGGTGGGCAGGAAGCGATCGTAGAAACCGCCCCCGAATCCCAGCCGTCCGCCCCGCCGGTCAAAGGCCACGCCGGGGACCAGCACGATGTCCAGCAGGGCCGGGTCTATCACCGGAAGGTCGGGGGCGGGTTCCCACATCCCGAAGGGATGTGGTACCAGGCGGCCCGGGTCGTAGGGATGAACGACCAGATTCCTCCCCTCTATGCGCGGCACGACCCAGCGGATGTGCGGGAGGGCGGCAAAAAGCGGCTCCAGCATGGGCTCGTTGCGGAAAGCCAGGTAGGCCATCACGACGCGGGCAGCGCGCAGAACAGGCCATGTCGCCAGATGGCGACAAATGGCTTCGGAGGCGGACTTCACGTCCTCCGGAGGAAGACACTCCCGCAGAGTGCAGAACTCCCTGCGGAGGCGACGCTTTTCCAGCACTTCAGGACAGGTGGGATGGAGGGCAGACATTCCCGCTCCCTTCGGACGGTTAGAGTATAACATACACTTCCGCATTCGGCAAAGTTTCGCCTTTCGGGGGCTTGTACGGCCATTCGCCCTGCAAACCCGATGTTTCGCGTCGGGCGGAGGTGGTGGAATGGCCCGTCCATTACCGAAAGATTACCGACCCATTGCCGCTTCATTACCAATTTCCTATTGCCATCCCCCCATCGGTGGTGTAAAATAAACATAACTGTTCAGCCATCTTCGCCCGACGCTAAACCGTCGGGCTCAAAGCGAAAGCCCCTTCGGGGCTGTTGGCGCTACTCCGCTTCGTTCCGTAGCGCACTACGAACGACATAGCGCTTGTAGTGAGCCACGAAGCGCAGCGGAGTGGCGTTCTCTCCCCCTGCCCTGAGGAGGGTGCTTAGAAATTCGGATTGTCAACCAGCAGTGGGCCGCCCCGGGGAGATCGGTGACGCCCCTCCCCCCTTCACCCCCCTCCCCGTTGGGCTGCGCCACGGGGAGGGGGGACTTTTGTAGAGATTTTTGCGCTGGCGGCCGAAAGCCGCCAGCACAAAAATCTCTCTTATCTCCCCCTTCTCCCCCGCTGGCGGGGGAGAAGGGGGTTGAGGGGATGAGGGGGGATGTTAAAGCACCTCCGAGACTGGAACTGTGG
>FWWL01010083.1_pt1 | contig 11101 bp, 5 predicted proteins | sample 2228331 | NCBI WGS metagenome assembly FWWL01 (sample SAMEA103939775, study PRJEB20133) | metagenome
AAACACATCATGGTCTGGTTTTTCAAGCTTGGCAGATATAGCAAATGGAGCCCCAATACCGAGCGTGCCCAAAGGTCCTGGATCGAGCCAACCTCCAAGATAGGTAGGTTTGAGAAAATAAGCAGCGGAACCGACTATATCTCCCCCATCTCCCACAATTATAACTTTCTCCCCGATATCCTGAATAAAATCTGCAACTTCCTTACAAAGACGTAAAGGGTTGATAGGTATGGATTCAGAATTCGCTTCACCATAAGTTTTGATTTTCCTGCTTTCTTCATAAACTTCAAGCTCCTTGAGCCAAACTGAAAATTTACTTTCATTCCATTCAACCATATTTGATACCTTCGCAAGCGCGGAAAGAGGGTCGCAGACCTCAGATATATTTCCTTCTCTGTTCCTCCTTAACTCATCAGGGTCAAGGTCAAGTCTCACAAGGAACGCATCTTGATTTATCGCCCTTCCATAATCAAGACGAAAATCAAGAGGAACACCCGCAAGTATAACAAGATCCGCATTTTCAAGAGCCTGCTTTCTACAAAATCTGAAGACAAGCGGATGATCTCTTCCGAGAGCTCCGCGAGCAAATCCATTTAGAAAGATTGGGGAAGCTATCCGCTCACAAATGCTCCTCACCTTCTCCTTATACTTTGACCAAGCTATCTGAGTTCCGAGTAAGATAACAGGCTTTTTTGCTTCTTTTAGTTTATCATATATTTTTTTTGCTACAGCATCTGAAGCTTCAGGTCTTTTGAACGAATATTCAAGAGCTTCAAGGTCATCGGATGGATTAAAAAGTATATCCATTGGCATCTCAAGATAGACAGGACCGGGCACACCATCCAACGCCGCTGAGAAAGCCATTGACATGAATTCAGGGATTGATTTTGTGTCCGGAACAGCGACAGATAACTTTGTAATGGGTTTCATAACATCGACATGATTCATCTCTTGCAGAGCGCCTTTACCTCGCAAGAAAGTAGGAGCTTGTCCGCCGATGACTATAAGGGGAGCACATGCTCTCCATGCGTTAGCAACTGATGTGACAGCATTCATAACACCCGGACCAGCGGTCACAGCAGCAACTCCGGGTATCCCAGTTATCCTCCCAGCAGCATCAGCGGCAAAAACTGCAGCTTGCTCATGTCGGTAATCAATAACCCTTACACCATAATCTAAACACCCTTCGTATATCTCCATTATATGTCCACCACATAGCGTGTGAAGATGTTTCACTCCATACCTTGAAAGTATCTTACCCACAAGACGTCCACCTGTCATGAAAATAGATTAGGATTGAAGAAACAACCCAAAACAAATTACAAAGAAAAAAGAGGCGAAAAAACAAAATAGAATTACAAATTCACAAACAAACACAAGCGAAAAATCAAGATAAATACAGTAGAATACCGGGTCAACTAAAAATAAAAATAATAAATCATCATCGATGAAATGTAGGAACAAATGAACCGCAAGACCAAAAACCTAATCTGACTAACCCAAATCGACAAAATCAGAGTATATGCCCGCCATTCTTATCAACAAAAACATCATCTTCCCATCTTACACCTATACCACGGAACTCAGAAGGTATTTCCACTTTCTCAAACTCAGCAATATCTGCACCACTATGATTAACTCGGTCACTTTCCAGAAATACTTTCCCATCCTTGGATATGAAAACATAACTGGCATCAGGTATATACACTCCGGGTTCCACAGTTATAACTGCTCTCTCAGGAATAGGTATTTCCTCTCCGTCTTCATCGTAGTAAGGACAATTATCATGAACGTCAAGTCCAAGATGATGTCCAATTCTGTGAGGGAAAAAAGCTTTAAACCTTTTCTTCTCTATATTTTCTTCAACTGCCCCTTTGAGTATTCCTAAATCTATGAGAAAGCTCGTGATGAGTTTTTGGGATAGCTCATTAAGGTAGGAAAATCTAACCCCTGATTTCACGTTCTCAATAACCTTTTTCTGTATATTTATCACTCCTTCCAATATCAACCTCGTATTTCTTTCTCTCAATTTATCTGATGTATCTGGGATAAATGTTCGTGTTATGTCTGAGGCATAAAAGTTTATCTCTGCTCCCGTATCCACTATGCATGGGACATAAACTGGGCTAAGATTCTTCATGTAGTGGAGTATGACTGAATTTTTCCCTGATGCAACAATCGTTGGAAAAGCCTCCCATCCCCCCATTCTCCTGTAAATACTGAGTATTCGAGCGTCAATTTCATACTCGAAAAATCCTTCTTTCATCATATCTTCAATTTCACGAAGCGCCATCTTTGTAACAGCAACCGCTTTCTTTATTATAGAGAGTTCATAATCATCCTTACTCATTCTCATCCTACCTATAAAGAAATCGACATCCATAATTCTTGATGGTGGAAGAACACCTGCTCTGCTCCTTTTTTTCATAGATGAGTAAATTCTTCCAAAAGTCTCATCAAATTTTTCAAATTCACCTATAGGATAGAGAAAAAAATTTGTTCCACAAAGCATTTTCTCAAGCTTCTCCTCAAACACCGAAATATCAAATATCTCATCTGCTATCTTCTTTATATCGCTGTCAGGCGTCGGATCACCTATCCAAACTCTCTGCTCATATGGTATGTTTCTCCTGAAAACAGAAACAGAATTGCTAAACCTCCCTTTTCTAAAAAGAACTATGACCTCGGGGTCAGCTATACCCGTGAGATAAAGAACACGGCTTGAAGGTCTGTATCTGTAGTCAACATCTTGATTTCTTGGTATGGGTGGTGGAGACATAATGAGAGACACGGAATTTTCAGGCACGAATTCAAAGAAATTTTCAATTCTTTTTCTCAATATGCTTTCAGGATACACAATTCCTCTTGCTATCGTCATCATGACAAATCAATCAGATTTAATTCAAAATTATTTATTCTCAAAAAATTCTGCTCTCAAAAATTTCTCATTTCTCAAGACATCTTAAAAATGGAATTAATTATCCTTCTTTATTGTATCCTTATGTATCGTTCCTACATCTCATAACTATTAGCACATTCGGATATCTTACAGAGCCACCAATATATCTACCTACACATCCATGTATACCGCATCCCAATAACAAAAAATAATAAATAAAGAAACGATATTTTCCGAAAATATATGATTTAAGTGGGTTAAATCACCTAAATTTTTACCCATTTTTATACACTCAACGGCGGGAAAAGAGGGAGTACGATAGAGGAAGCGAAAGGAACTAAAACAACATGGGAGTCAGTCGAAGGCATGCAAGTTTGACCGTTTGCGTATCTCCCACACACATATTTCCACACCCGCCTATCTACCATCCTACTTGCTCTCTACTAAAGCCAGCTGCTTCCCAGATATGTGATTCTGCCTTTCCCTATCTTTCTTATGCAGTGTATAAACATCGCAAAATTAAAAGTCAAAAAATAAAAATAAAAGCTCTTTGATGTAGTGAGAAAATTCGGCTGAGATGTTGGTAAATCAGTAAATGGTTTTACTTTACCATATCTCCCGCATCAGTTTTATCAAGACCTGAAAGTGAATATAAAATTGAGTTGAAATTTCAGATACATTCTCAGATGTAAAGAAACATGAAAAAACATATTGAAAATTCATTCATTCATTCATGAATTTTCTAATTGTATGATTGGAAAATAAAAAAATAAAAAATGGAATAAAAAAATGGGTAGGGTTGAAAACAAAGTTGCAATTATAACAGGTGCGGCAAGGGGAATAGGAAGAGCAGGTGCTATACTACTTGCGAAGGAAGGCGCTAAAGTTGCTATAACAGATATTCTGGATGATGAAGGGAAAAAAGTTGTAGAAGAAATAAGAGGATCCAGCGGAATCGCTAAATACTATCATCTTGATGTTTCAAACGAAAAGGAGGTAAAAAGAGTTTTTGAAGAGATAGTTAAAGATTTTGGAAAAATCGATATTCTTGTTAATAACGCTGGTATTTTTCCATTTATACCATTTGCCGAAATGAAAGCAGAAGATTGGGATAAAGTAATAAATGTTAATTTAAAGGGGGTTTTTCTTTGCACAAAAGAAGTAGTTCCAGTAATGATAAATCAAAAATATGGTAAAATAATAAACATATCATCAATAGCTGGTTCTGTAATAGGATTTGATCAACTTACACACTATTGTGCGAGCAAAGCGGGTATGGTCGGCTTTACAAGAGCATTAGCATTAGAACTTGCGCCGTATGGGATAAGTGTAAATGCAATAGCACCAGGTCCAATAGAAACGCCCGGAACACAAGCATTGGGAAATGAATTATATGAAAGAATTAAGAATGCTATTCCATTAAGAAGATGGGGAAAAGCAGAAGATATAGCAAACTTGGTTTTATTTCTTTCATCGGATGAGTCAAATTTTATAACGGGAGAGGTCATTGTAATAGATGGAGGATTTTCCATTAAACCAGCAATGTGAGATATAAAGGAATTCAATCAAATTATTGATAAGTCCTGAAGATAGAGCTATTATAGAAAAGTTTTATATTATATAACTCTTTCCGATTAAATTTTAAATGGTGCACTTGTGCTCCATAATACTTGTGGGAGCAATACTGGCTTCCCCGTTCTCTCCCCCAAGGTCATTTGTTAGCAAAACAGGAAACCAAACAAGAATATCTGTTGATGTATGGAGAGGAAATTTCATAGCAGTTGCGGAAGATACAAACTGTGGAAGACCAGAAAAACATATATGCCTTTTTCAAAGTGGGTCGGAGGAACTCGCAGATGATTCATTTGTGTCAACAGCATTTCCGGCAGTGGCTGTAGACTCAACAGGAAAAATATACGTTGTGTGGTCGGATGCAAGCGAAATAGAACCATCAACAGGGAGAAGAACATGGGACATATACATCAGAGTGAAAAATCCATCAGGAACATGGGAGAGTTCAAGAAGGATAAACGGAGTAAACCCCCAAGATGCATGTGGTATGAGAGGAGACCAGATTAACCCTGATATTGCTGTGTCAAACTCCGGAATATTTGTGGTATGGCAGAGTATAGAGACAAACGGACGAAGCTTTGTATGCTTTGCAAAATCTCAAGACGGTAGAACATGGGACAGCAACAAAAGATTATTTGAAGGATATAATCCCGCAGTAGCGGCGCAAGGTCAGGAAATATATGTGGCATTTTCAGATATAAACGGGAATGTATTCTTTGCAAAATCACAAGATGGGGGCGAAAACTTTTCGGTAATGGCAAACCCACTATTTCGTGCATCAAGGAGATTACCAGACCTATCATCACCTGATATATCAGTAACACCATCAGGAAACATAGTTGTAGTGTGGCAAGATAAAGTGTTAAAAGACTCAGGAGAAGACATAGATATATTCATCTCAATTTCAAAAGATAGGGGAGCATCGTGGAGTCAACCCGAGATGTTAGACCTTCCCGGAGACCAGACAAACCCATCCGTCACTTTCCTTGGAGGCATACAGTTGTTCTTCGCAGAGAAAAAAAGCGAATTGATGGGTTTCGATATATATTATGTTGAGGCTCAGGGTGAAGTTATAGTGAGAGCGGGAGAGAACTCACCATCTGGCACCATAATGTTAGATTCTGGAGAGGTTCGCATACCCGTATTTCAGCTAAAAATTACCACAAGCCCACTCCTTGGAGGTGCAGAGATAAAAACACTAAACGTAAAAATATCTGGAAGTATGAATGACCCAGTGCACATATCACGCATACAGCTTTGGCTTGATACTGATGGAAACGGAATAGTATCAGATGGCTCAGATATACAGCTTGGGTCAGCCATCCCATCGCAAGATGACGGAACAGTATCGCTACCGGTAAATCGGAGTATTGTAGGAAGCGACCCCATGTACTTACTTGCAACGGTCGACTTAACAAAGCCAATCCCACGAGAAAGCACATTCAAATTGAGGGTCGACCCACCGCAAGATATTTTAGTGGTTGTGCCAGGGACATCAAAAGGGATAGCAGTAAGCGGGAATGCTATAGAAGGAAGGGAGATAAAAGTAAGAAATAATCTACCTTCAGCAATATTGAACGCAAATCCATCAGCAGTTGTAGAGGGATATTCAGGTAAGATAACCCTTGATGCGAGCAATTCTTCTGACCCAGATGGCGATACACTGTCATTCTCATGGGAACAGATAGCAGGACCAACCGTATCACTGATTACAATCGGGAACAGGGCTGAATTCACACCTCCTTCATCTGTCGCAAAAAATGAAACACTTATCTTTGAAGTCAAAGTGTCAGATGGAATGGGTGGAGAAACATCAGCACAGGTATCAGTAATCATTTATGATCTGCTAAACGACCCACCCGTGGCTATAGCGAAGGTGAGAATAGGTGATAACTTATTTGAACCCCCCATTGATGTGGATGAAGGTAGCACAGTTATTCTTGATGCTTCGGAGAGCTATGACCCAAACGGAGACCCATTGCTGTTTTTCTGGTCGGGAGATGTGACAGTCATAAATCCCACCAGAGTGACAGCATATATAATTGCTCCTGATGTGATAGGAAAATCTTTTGAATCTATAAGAATAAACCTGTCGGTAAGGGATTCAAAAGGAGCTTTTTCCTCAGACTCTATTGAGATAAGAGTGCGAAACACGAAAAATGACCCACCAAAAGCGTTTTTCACATACTCACCCGCAAAAGGAGTAGCTCCGCTTGATGTGGAATTTGATGCCTCACCTTCATTTGATATAGATGGAACCATAATTTCTTACTTATGGGACTTTGGAGATGGCTCAGTGCTAAACACAACATCCCAAAGTGTATCACACCGATTTGAGAGACCCGGTGAGTATATTGTAAATTTATCTGTAACAGATTCTGGCGGAGCAAGTTCGTCTTATTCCGCAAGGGTTACTGCTCTTTCATCTATTCCCGAAATCTTCATATATGCAAAGCAGGTCACGGGACAAGCGAGCTTCGGAGTGTGGCAAAAAATTGCGGTCTTGAGAATATCAAATATAGGACCAGAGGCAGTAGCTATTGATAACATACACCTTTCAGTTTCCGGATTTCCAGATGCCCATATAGATGTAAGTGTAGACAGAGATCTTGATGAGGTCGGAGAGAGTAGCTCAGGAGTATTCAGTCTTTCTTCAACATCTCAAGTTTTCGTTGTCCCACTCGGCATCACAATAAACTCGGAAAGCTCGATAAACCTTATAATATCAGGTAATTTTTCTCCCATATCCCCAATTCCCGTGGATTACACATTAAGTCTGCGCAGTATAAATGCGAGAAGCACAATATCAAGCGTTGAACCCGTCATTTCAGGAACTTCTTTGCCCTGGATAGCTAAGATAACCGTATCAAAGCCCGCAATAGTATTTGCCTCAAGTATAACATCACTGAGGATACCGGGAGCGAGCGGTTCTTTTTCAATAAATATATCCGCAAAAGGGAGTTCATTCGTAATAAAACATATTGAGTTTGAATATGACCCGACAAAGATATCCGGAATCCACCTTTTCGCAGATAAAAACGGCGATGGAAAACAAAGTCAAGACGAACCCATAATCAAATCCCTAACGCAGGGAGAACAAATAGCAGATGAACTAAATATATCAATCGCAAAAGGAGAAACTTTCAAGCTCGGATTGATAGTATATCCTATCAAAAGCACAAATTATTCACTCTCACCTCACATTTCCCCACACAATATTTCTCCTTCTCAACTATCCTCTTTTCCTCTTAATTCTTCTCCAAATCATCTTTTTTCTTCCTTACATCATATTTCTTTTTCTCAGGCTAAAACAACCTCCAGAATCTTACATCTTCTCACTTCAGGTTTCTCTTCAACCCTATCTGAATTGAAATACGATTCCAAATCGAGACTCATTCTTATTTTATCTCTGCTCGTTCTCATTTTCTTGTTTTATATTCTCAGACTCAGAAAATTTTCCATGCCCTTCATATTTGCTCTGATACTATCTCTTTCTGCTATTTACCTTTCATGTGCAAATAAATCTGGTAAAGGACCCACTACAACCACCAAAATGGATAAAAAACAGCAGGACCAACAACAGCAAGACCAACAACAGCAAGTAGAACTCAAGAACCGCACAGTTTTGATAATAAAGGGAGTTTCAATATCTTCGCCAGCTGAATTTGATGTGGTCGGGATACCGATAAGAATAACAATTGAGTATTAAACTCAGAATACAAAATTATGTATTATTTTCTTTGAATTTCTTCTGAATAACTTTACAAATAAAAAAAAGAAAAATATGAATAAGATTGTGCCAAAGGTGATGATCAATGGTATATGAACTTTTGAAATAAAAAGATCATATTGCGTCGGTGATATACCCTTTTGGAACTCAAAGATGTAAAAGAAACCAAGAACGAATGATATGAACGGCAGTGGGATCAGAGATAGGTAAGCTAAAGCGGGAAAAGCAAGTTTGATGGAGTAGACAAAAAGTAGGAACAGCCCCTCGAGAGCACCTGTAAATCGGAGCGAGAAAAAGAGAGAAAGTGAAATGACAAGATATGAAAGTGTTGTATGCGATTTTTCCTCATTACGTCTTGCGAAAATCATAAATATATGTGGCAACAACATGTAAAATAATAGTTTCTCTTTCAGCCATTCAGGTGAACCTGATATAAAACCTAATATAAAACTCAGGATTGCGGGGACAAAATAAGTTTCTAATCCGTTTGGAGGGGCAATTACTATGGAAGACATAAATAAAATCGATGATAAAGCATCAAGGTCACGGGTTTCCAGAGAATATATAAGCATAAAACAGAGGAAAAGAAGTTTCGCATATATTACTTTCCTCTTTTTCTCTAATCTTAGCTCGACCAAGCTGAAAACTATTCCCGTGTATATAATGAATGAATTTATGTATTTTATGAACCAAATCAAGAATTGGTAAAGATTGTTAATATCTCCTGTCTCAGCAAACTTTATTTTTGAGTTTGCGAATATAAAAGATGATATGGATGAAAGAAGAACAATTATAGGTAATACCACTTCAAATCTTTCTGCTTTTGATGTTCTTATCTCCTGCATCAGAACACAACGAGCGGACAAGATGGCACTTTAGCGCATTCGTAAGAATCTTCTTTATAAATTATAATACCTGATGATATCATAACCTCCCATGAATCAGACAATATTTGTCCATTCATCGCACATCCGAACTCATCAAAAAATATTCTACTCTCTCCACGAGACTTAATATAGCCTGATGCACAGCCTTCAACTTTCAGCTCTCCTTGTATTATGATTTCATCTGCCCTGCCACTTCCCCTATCCTTCACATATACATTTTGCACACTTATTGCATTATTTCCTATTTTACCTTGACCATCTATTCTGAAGTTCCTTATTGTCTCTTCCTCTATGAGAAAAATAGATGATTGAGCACTTACCTCCGATATACCGCTCCATCCTCCTATAACAAAAAGCTTCGTATTTTGGACCACCGTCATATCAAATATTTCTGCATCTCCTTGAATCTCTGCGTATATATCCTCTCCTTTTATCTCAATATTGCAGTTTTTAAGATATACCGACGGAGTTTTGGTGTCAAGGATCGGAGATGTGCCTTTATCACATTTTCCCAAGACACGCAATCGTGGAGATAAGCCCCTGACATCAAACTCACAATTGATTTCAACATTATTGTCACTTTCAAACACACATCTTCCCCCAAACTCTTTGATCTTCAAAAATATATAGGAGTTAAAAAGAACTATGTTTGAAAATGACCAAAGATACCTCAGGGATTCAGGAAGGAAAGACAGGTCCGGATTTTTACTTTTTTCTTTGCAACCCATTATCATTGTGATGAGAAGGATTAAAGTATTTATCATCATCATCTTCTTTAGTTCCATCAGCCATTTTCTGAATAGTCCAAAGTAGATAGATGCTCCTGAAAATAGAAGAACGAGAGCAAAAAACCATATGCTCAACCCATGCTTCTCAATACTTATCAAATTCTCTTTTATGTCTCGTCTTGTAAGCTCAGCGGGTAATCTTTCAATAGCAAGAAGAAAAAGGAAAAGCAAAATCAGTCTCTCTGGTTTCCACCTTCTGAATTTATAGGTTATTACCCCTGCCATAAAAAATAAGATTGCTTCCAATATCTGCGACGGGAATAGTTTCACCGCTCTCCCGAATTCTTTTCCTGCCCAAGAATTTTCTTCAAAGATTATGCCTTTTTCCCACGGAAATCCAAAACAGCAACCAGCAGGAAGACAAACAAAAATCCTATAAGCAGAAAGAGAGAAAAAAGAAGGATATGTAAGTGTAGACAAAACTTCCAAAAAGTCTATCCCCTTAATACGGGTGTAAATGTAAAGAACGAATGTACCGATTACGAGACCACCAACAAGTGTATGTCCGGTCTTCCAGAAGCGAAATAATTCCCATATCTCAAGACCATATATCAGAACAAGCGGAACTTTCGAAAGAAGTATCACCGATGCTATAATCAGCCCGACCACCTCAACCGCTGTATCATCATCAAAACCTCTCTCTCTCATTGACCTTATAGAAAGAAAAAAAAAGAGAAGTGAGACAATAGAAAAACCTATGGAAAAAAAAGGTATTTGGACATCTCCTATAGTTATATTTGGAAGCATGAAATTACTATTATCTATCTATTATTTTATCATTTTGTTTCCAATTGCTCTATTATGATGGACGAACTATGTAAGTTGACATGCAAGATTTCCATTTGTTTGACCCCTTTTTTCTCATACCATATCACTTTTTTTCATGTTTTTTCATCCGAAAAAATATAATTTCGGACATATTGATTGTCAACTTACACAGAGTTTCTATAATCGAAATTTTCTCGGGGCAAAAAAGCGGAAAGGACCAAAAATTTGAACAACCGTTTAATAATTTTCCCTTATGGGAGACATGAAGGATAAAATAAAAAGAGGTAGGCTTGACGATGTAGTTGTGATAGGTGTTGGATGTTCAAAATTTGGTGAGAGGCATGACAAATCATATGAGGACCTTGCGGTTGAGGCTTTTGAGGAGGCTATTTCAGATGCTGGTATATCAAGGGAAGACATTGAAGCGGGATGGCTTGGAACTTTTTTTCCGGGTTTC
>FWWL01010084.1_pt1 | contig 11100 bp, 4 predicted proteins | sample 2228331 | NCBI WGS metagenome assembly FWWL01 (sample SAMEA103939775, study PRJEB20133) | metagenome
GATCTGCGGTCATCGGCATGGGCTACGTGGGGCTGGTCACCAGCGCCTGCTTCGCGGACCTGGGCCACACGGTGACAGGGGTGGAGAAGGACGCCGGGAAGGTGGAGCTCCTCAGCCGGGGACAGCCCACCATCTACGAAGTGGGTCTTCCCGAGCTCCTGGAACGCACCCTCGACCGCAACCTCTCCTTCACCACCGAGCTCCAGGACGCGGTCAGGGAGGCGGAGATCGTATTCATCACCGTGGGCACTCCCCAGGGCGAGGACGGGAGCGCGGACATGACCTACGTGACCCAGGCGGCCTCGGAGATCGCCCCCGCGGTCACCGGATACAAGGTCATCGTCAACAAGAGCACCATGCCCGTGGGGTCCACCCGCCTGGTGGAGCGCATCATCCGGGAAAGGGCGGGAGGCGAGGAGTTCGACGTGGTCTCCAACCCCGAATTCCTCCGGGAGGGGACGGCGGTGCGCGACTTCATGCATCCCGACCGCATCGTCATCGGGACCGACAGCCAGCGGGCAGCGGGCATCATGACCGAGCTCTACCGGCCCCTGAACGCGCCCCTCCTCATCACCGACCCGGCCAGCGCGGAGATGATCAAGTACGCCTCCAACGCCTTCCTGGCCACCAAGGTCTCCTTCATCAACGCCATCGCCATAATCTGCGAGGCGGTGAACGCCGACGTGAAGGAGGTGGCCCTGGGCATGGGTTACGACCGGCGCATAGGCTTCGAGTTCCTGCGTTCCGGCCCGGGGTTCGGGGGTTCGTGCTTCCCCAAGGACTGCCGGGCGCTGATCGAGATCGCCCGCAGGTCGGGGTACAATTTCTACCTCCTCGAAGGGGTCATGCAGGTCAACCGGGAGCAGATGGAGCTCATGGTGCGCAAGGCGGAACGCATGCTCGGGGGGCGCCTGGAGGGCAAAAGGATAGCCGCCTGGGGACTGGCTTTCAAGGCGGGCACCGACGACGTCCGTGAATCACCGGCCCTGGAGATCGTGCGCATGCTCATGGAGAAAGGCGCCCGGGTGGTGAGCTACGACCCTCAGGCCATGGGCAACGCCCGCGCCGCCCTCCCCGGGCTGGAAACGGCGGAGAGCCCGCTGGAGGCGGCGCGGGGAGCCGATCTCCTGGTCATCCTCACCGACTGGGAGGAGTTCAAGCTCATGGACTTCAAGGCGGTGGGCGAGGCCATGCGGGAGATGAGGATTCTGGACACCCGTAACTGCCTTGAGCCCATTTCCGTGCGCCGTCTGGGTTTCGCCTACGAGGGCGTGGGCCGCTGAGCCTCAGCCCCCCAGCGCCTCCCGGTAGGCTTGTGCGGTGAGCTCCACGGTGCGCGACCACGGGTAGCTCTCCGCGCGTTTCCTCCCCAGCTCCGAGAGGCGGGAGCGGAGTTCGCCATCCCCGATCAGGCGCCGCAGGGCCTTGCGCATGTCCATGACGTCCTCCGGGTCCACCAGGAAAGCCGCCCCCTCGGCCAGCTCCACAAGAGAGGAGGTGCGGGAGGTGACCACCGGTATTCCGCGGGCCATGGCCTCCAGGACGGGCAGGCCGAAACCCTCGTAAAGGGAGGGGTAGGCGAACATCCCCGCGCCCCGGAACACGGCTTCCAGCTCCTCCCGGGGCAGGAAGCCCAGCCAGCGGACCCCCTCCTGGCTGAGGATGCGCGATAGCTCCCAGCGCCCCAGCCATCCCCGGGGTCCCACCAGGACCAGACCGCCCGCCGCCCTCTTCTCTTCCTCCCCCAGGGAGGAGTAGGCCTGCACCAGGCGGGACAGGTTCTTGCGCGGCTCGATGGTGCCCACGAAGAGCACGTATCCCGGCTCCAGGCCGTGTTTCTCCAGGACCTCCCGGACCAGCTCCTCCCCCGGAACGGAAGGTTTTTCCACCCCAAGGGGGACCACCCTCACCCGGGGGTCCTTCTTCCCCGTGAGGGCACGCAGGTCTGCGGCGGTGGCACGCGAATCCACCAGGATGACCTGGGCCCGCTTGAGGAGGAGGTCCAGCCCCCGCCGGTGGAAAAGGCGCCACTGGGCGGGGAACGCGCCGGGGAAACGCACCACGCACAGGTCGTGGACGGTGGCCACCAGCGGCGCACGGGAGGGAGGATACACCAGGGAGGGCGCGTGAACCAGGTCCAGGTCCCCCAGGTATCTCTCCAGGCAGGGCCTTTCCAGGGTATGCCAGAGGACCCCGGTGACATCCCTCCTTCCCGGGAGGCGCCTCGCGGATACGCCCTGGAGGTCCGGGAAGGGATCGGCATCCTCCGGCCCGTGGTGGGCCAGGAAGACCTGCGCCCCGGGCAGGGCCTCCGCCAGTCCGGGGACCAGGTGATGCAGATAGGCCCCGATGCCCCCCGGTTGCCGGTAGAAGAGCTGGTCGGCGAAAAGGGCTATCCTCACGTCCTCATCCCCCCTCGAGCCCGAGTCGAGACGCCGCCCCTCGCCCGGCCTCCCCAGCGGGTGTTCCGCGCCCCCCTGACCGAAGAGCTGCGTCCGTCCCCTCCCCGGCCCACTCGGAACCACTCGCCTTCGCGGGTCAGGGGAGGGAGGGGGGTAGGTCGGGGTAATCGGGGAAAAGGGTCCTCTGCCATTCCTTGTACATCGCCCAGGCCTTGCAGGGGGTCCCGTCGTATCTGAACAACCCGAAGTAGTTGGAGTCCCACGAGGTGCCCGGGTCCTCGTCCATCATCTGGTAGATCCAGATCTTGCGGCAGCCGTTCTTGAGAAGGGAGTTCACGCCCACCGGCCCGATGGCCTCCGCCTGCTTCTGTTCGTCGAACGCCTGGGGATGCTCGTCGCTGTAGTGAGGCCATCCGGCCTCGCTGACCACCACCTCATGGCCCACCCCCAGGGAGCGGAGGACACGGACCACGTTGGCGTAGTAACTCCCCCAGTCCGGAGGGTTCTTGTAAGGGTGCACGTTGGCCATGTCGCAGCTCCCCCGGAACCCGATGGCGTAGTTCAGGCACAGGGTGGTCCTGGAGCGCGGGGCCAGGGTCAGTGTGCGGCGCAGGGTCTGCCCCCTGGACATCATGAAGTGCAAGGTGACCTGAACGGCGCTCTCATGCGGGTTCTGGAGGCACAGGTATTCCTCCAGGGAAAATCCGTGGCATCCCTCCGCGAAATACCACTCACTCCGGGGCGAGAGGGCACCCGCGGTCACGTGGCCTCCTCTCTTCCCACCCGCGTAATCGAAGTACATGGGGCGCTCGGCCACCACGGGCACCGTGGAGCGGACCTTTATGGAGACGTCGCCCCGAGCCGTGTTGTGGACCCCTATTCCCTCTTCGTCCCCGTGCACGGCCACCGTCTTGCGGGAGCGGGGTCCCACGCTCACCGTCCTGGTGATGACCTCCCTGTCCCCGCAGAGGTAATCGATGGCCACCGTGGCCTGCTCATCGCCCGGGTTCTGCAAGCACAGGTAGGTGTGGAAGCCGGGGCGGGTGCACCCCTCGGCGAAGTACCACTCGGTGGCCGGGGAGGTGGCCCCCAGGGAGTCGTGGCCCCCGGCCCACGCGCCCGCGTAGTTGAAGTACATGGGGCGCTCGGCCACCACGGGCTGCTCGGCCTCCACCCTGACCGAGACGTCCTGGCCGGGACGGTTGACCTCGTCGAAGAGGAGCCGGTAAAGTTCGGTCCCCACGTCGGGGCTGGGGTTGTTGGAGCACTGCATGTCCCCGCTGACCACCAGGGCCGTGGGGTCCTTCTCCTTGATCGCCTGGTAGGCCGTCTGGAGCATGGGCAGGTAATCGGTCTCCACCTGACCCCCGAAATGATAGATCCCGTAATTGCGGTAGGCGCTGGAATCCCGGTCCCATCCGGGCTCGTTCCAGACCTCGTAGAAATCCACCACGCTGCCGTATCTCTCGGCCACGGCGGAGCAGAAATCGTACCACCACCGCAGGTCGAGGGGAGGGGCTTTGTCCGCTTGGCTCCCGTAGGCGGGATCCCTCGCCCATGCCGGCGTGGCCCCGGTGAGCAGGAGCATGAGGGAATCGGTCCCGTCCGCCAAGCGGGCGTTTATCTCCTGGTCGAAATAGGACCAATTGAACACATCCTGTCTGGGCTCCGCTTTAGCCCACACCACCAGCACCTTGTGATGGCGGACCCACCGCCTCTCGGACAATTGGACCCTGGGGGAGATACGGCTCGCGTAATCCCGGGCGTCCAACCCCAGGATCGTCCAATCGGCCACGTCGCGCCCGCCTGCGGCCGCCGCCTCCCTCTCCCCCGTCAGGGCCGTTGAGAAGATGGGAGCATGGACTAGCAGGAAAAAGATGGAAACCACGACGGATATCCGGAGAAGCGCGCGTCCTTTCGTCCCCCTCCTTCCGATGGTGCCTTTCCACCGCCGCTTCATCGGAAACACTCCTCCGATCCCCTCGCACTCCAGCCGAACCCGTACCTCCGGTACTTTCGCCTGCGGACTCTCACCTTTCCCTATGCTTCCTCAAGCCGGTCCTCCTTCGCCTGACCCTCCCGCTCCCTCGGATGGAGGGGCCGCAACCGGCACCACGCCGCCAGCCGGAAAGACCGAGGGGCATGCTTCCCCGCTCCGGCGGCCTGCCCCCTGGGCCGGAAGGCTCGGCGACACCGCGCCCTATTATAAACCCCCGGCGGACAACGTTCGCACGGTTCGCCCCCGCCCGCGGAAACCCGTTCCCAAGCAGGACTCCAGGACCCGCTCGTAGGCCTCCGTCAGCGCATCCCATCCCCTCTCCCGGCGCACCCTCTCCCTTCCCCTCTCCCCCATCCGGCGTGCTATGTCCCGTTCGGTGAGCAGCTCCCAGGCGCGACGCGCGTAATCCTCGACATCGGCGCACAGGTAACCGTCGACCCCGTCCTCTATCTGGCCCCGGGCCGCGGCGCAGTAGAGGTTCCCCAGCACGGGCTTGCCCATCATCCGTGCCTCACCGAGCACCAGACCGTAGCTCTCGTTGAGGGAAGGGAAGATGACCAGGTCGCAGGCATCGTAGGCATCGAGCAGCCTTTCCCGGGGTAGGGGTCCGGTATAGACCACCCCCTCCCGGGGGAGAGGTTTCCCGTCGTCGTCCGGCCCCACCATCAACAGAACCGCATCCAAACCCCTGTTTCGCAGAAGGCGGACAGCGGCCAGGGCCTCGGGGTAGCCTTTGGAGGCGTTCTTCCTCCCCACCCATAGGAGGACCTTCTTCCCCTGCAGGCCGTAATGCCGACGGAATCCCTCGCCGTCGACGTCCGGCGAGGAGAACTCATCCAGGTCGAACCCCGGGCCCACGCAGAAGGCCGGAAAACCCCAGGCCCGCATGATATCACGGATGACCGGGGAGTTGGCCTCCACGCCCGCCGCCTCCCGCATGGCCCGGCGGAAATCCGACCAGTAGTGCATGTAATCGCGAGGGTGGAAAAGGGGCACGGCAACGAACGGCTTTCCCGCTCTGCGGGCGGCCCTCCAGGCCGTCACCATGGTGGTCACCGGCACCATGGCTCCCACCACCAGGTCGCAACGTCGAGCCGCCCGGAAGGCCTCGCGCTCCAGCCCCGGCGAGCGCGGCCCCAGGAGGTAATCGCGCCATCTTGCCATACGCCGCGGTCTTCTTTCGGCGATCTCCCAGAGCAGTCCCCCGAGCAGTTCCTCGGGAGCGGTGCGCAGGAAATCCTCCCAGTCCCTGCCGAGGTCGAGCTCCCTCCTGTTTCCCCTCTGCAGGAGGTAGACCCGCCGCAGGGCCACCCCCAGGTCCCGCCCGTCCCCCGGAGGACGGACGGTCCTTTCGCAGCGGACGGTGACGTGGAGCAGGTCTCGACGAGAAAAACCCAGCCGGAACTCCTCCCGGCGCCCCGGCGCCAGGGTGAAACCCCTGGGTTCCTCGCCGTCCAGGAGGATCTCCAGCCTTCCGCCCCAGGGGGAATGCAGCTCGAGGCCCAACCCCTCCAGGTCCTCACCGCTGGCGACCAACCTGGCCCTCTCGCCCGTCCACCGTGCCGGGCCGTCCTCCCATTCCTCCAGCCGGTGCCAACCGGAAAGAAAGCAATGGCCCTCCTTCCCGGCCAGTCCCACGCCCAGAAGCCGGGCGAAGTCCTCCTCCTCCCTCTCCTGCTCCAGGCGGCGGAGCAGGCGGGCCGCCCTGCGGGCTCCCCTCCTCGGAACGGGGTTTTTCACCGTGAAGCGCCGCACCTCCACCCCCGAGTCGCGTTCCGGACCGGGGGGGAGCAGGTTGTCCCACAGGAGGTAGCCCAGGGGTGAGGGGATCATGCACAGGGAGCGGGTGGTGAGCACCTCCACCCGATGCCCCCTGGAGGCCAGGCGGGTGGCCAGATCGCGCAGGAACCTCTCGCCGCCCCCCAGGGCATCCGCTCCGTAACGGTAGGTGATCAGCAATATGTGCACCGCTTTCTCCTTCTATGACCATACGCGCTCGCGCGCCGGATCAACCCCGGACCCCCGGGCGTCGCCCGACCAGCCCACGCCCCGGACCTCCACATGCCCGGGTCCGGCCCGCCTCTCCTCGCCATCCTGCCGCCTCCGCCGCTGCGGAGAGGACACCCCTCCCGGTGCAAATCGCGCACCCGGAGCCTCCCGCATTTCCTAACGCAAACCCGCGGAGACCACGGCGATCCCCAGTTCCCTGAGATCCTCCACCCCCAGGACCTCGCGCGGGCGGAAGGGGTTGAGGGCCTCGATCTCCACTTCCCAGAGGCAGCGCCCGCCTACCGCCGGGAGGGGGACGCGGTGCAGGCGGGCGCGATTGGGGACATCGATCTCCGCGACGTGTTCTCCGTTCAGCCTGACCACCGCCCGAGCCGCCTCCCGGGGATGGCCCATGAGGGTGTGTATGTGTAGCTCCTTTTCCCCGCCTTTCCCCTTCAAGAAGAGCCGCGCCCTTTTCTCCGTCCAGCGGAAGGTCACCCCCCGGCCGTCCTCCTCCCTGCCGTACCAACCCTCCTGGAGGGCTTCCTCGCCCTTCTTTCCCATGACCACCTGGCGCGGATACGAGGCCCCCGAAGCCCCCGCCAGGCGGGCGGCTCTTCCCATGGAGGACATGGGGTGGGGAGGAAGCCCCACCTGTGGCTGCAGCAAACCCGACCGGATGAGGAAGCCGTCGGAGACTTCCCGGCGACCGGCTATCTCCCTCCTGCGGCGCAGGGTGTCCGGCAGATGGACCAGGTTCCACGCCGCCACCCGGGTCAGGCAGGACCATGCCCGCAACCCGCTCCTCCGGGAGGCGGCCTCGCGGCCCTCCCTGCGCACCTGGTGCATGAACCAGTAAAGGTACTCGTGAGCCAACCACTGCAGGGTGCTTCCCTCCATGTTCTTCAGGACGGAACGCATCCGATTGCGCTCGTAGAGGTAAAAATGGAGAAAAGTCCCTCCCCCCATGGTGGCGTTCGTCCGGTGCCTGGCCCTGGCCCGCGGCTCGTAGAGCACCCGGTAGCCGTAGAGGTTCATCCGCCAGCCGAAGTCGGTGTCCTCGTAGGGATAGCGCATCCTCTCGTCGAAGCCTCCCGCATCCCGAAAAACGTCCCGGCGCACCATCATGGCCGCCGAGCAGGCGTACATGACCCGATCCGCGTGGGGGATAAAGGCGGCGTCGTCCTCCAGGCATCCCCGGTCCCAGGCGTGGCCGAGGAGGTTCACCATCCCTCCCGCGCTGTTTATCTTTCCCGGGGGATGGAAAAAGAGCAGGTGGGATGCACAGGCTCCCAGCGTGGTGTCCTCCAGGCTGAAACGTTCCAGCATGGCCCGCTCCCAGTCCGGAAAGAGCTCCACGTCGTTGTCCAGAAAGGCGATGAGTCGCCCCCGGGCATGAGCGGCCCCCACGTTCTTGGCCGCCGCCGGACCCAGGTTGCGCGGGTTCACCAGGAGCCTGACCCCCGGGAAGCGGCCGCGCACCACATCCACGCTCCCGTCATCCGAGGCGTCATCGACCACGATCACCTCCCGGACGGCCCTGGAGTCCTGGGAGAGGACCGATTCCAGGCAGGCGGGGAGGAGGCCTTCCCCCCGGTAATTGGGGATGACGTAACTCACCTCGACCTCGGAGTGCGCCAACCTTCCCCCTTCTCTCTCGCCGCAGGACCTTTTCCGAACGCCGTGACCCCACTTGCCACGTGCCCGGGTCTTCTTTCCCGGATATCGACGCCCACCACCCGAAGATACCATTCGGATCACGGGTGATCCCAGGGGCGGCAAGCCGCCACCGCCGAAGACCGGTCCTTAACGCGTCCGCTCAAGGCGCCCTCGCCCGGGATCACAAGGTATGTTCGAGACCAGACCATATACGACGCTGACGAGGCCTTCCCCCGTCTCACCACATCGCGTGGTCGGGCTCACCCGGGGACCCGCGCACGCGTCGCGGTTACACTATTCCGTGCCGGTCAACAACCCCGAGCACTTAAAGCAACACTTAAAGTACGATGAGTTAACCTTACCGTAAAAGACCGATGGAGATTATACGATACCGTGCCGGTTCATACTCCTGACCACGTATGCGAATGATGCTTACCGCGACCGCGCGGGTCCGGGGACATCAAACTACATACGGATGTTATATCCGACCTCAGGGGCCACGCCGGACGCCGACCCGAGGCCGTCCGCATCCCCCCACGAAGGCGACCTTCCCCTCCCCCCGGACCCTACTCCCCGTGGCCCACGACCGCAGCGACCCGCTTCGACGCCAGATGTGCGCCCCTGTCAAGCGGTGAGCCGAAGCCACGGCCATCCCCGGCGCCCTGAAACCTCCTCGCCGCAACCTGCTCCATGCGTCCGCAACCCCTCCGGCGATCCTCATCCGCCAAGGCGCGCCTCTATCAAGCGGCGAGCCGGGGCTGACGACAATATCCTCGAAGGCGTCCGGTGATGCCGCGAGCCGGCGGCCGGCAGGTGTGGACACCGCTGCCACGGGAAACGTGCGGCACCCACCGGGATCGCCGCACGGTCCGGTGGGGAACAGCGCCCTTCTCACCTGCAAGGCGGGCACCCGTGACCCCGTGCCCGCATGCATCGAGGCGGCGGGTGCCGGCGTGAAGGGAGGCGAGGAGCAGTGAGGAAGTCAAGCGCCGGGATGAGCCCCATCCGGTTCATCGCCCCCCTCCTTGCCGTGGCCTTCCTGCTCGCCGCCTCCCCCCTCGGATTCATCCCGGGCCTTACCCCGGTCTCCGGAGGAGCAACGGCCAACCCCCCGGGTTGGACCCAGTTGTGGGCCCTGGACACCGGGAGCATGTTCAAGCACGCCTCCCCTACCCTGGCGGATATCGACGGCGACGGGAGACGGGAGGTGCTCGTCGGAAACACCAACGGCCTCCTCTACTGCCTGGACGCCCGCGGCAACATACGCTGGGCCTACAACACCGGGGCCACCATCCAGTCCACCCCCCTGGCCGTGGACTGCGACGGCAACGGCACACTGGAGATATTCTTCGGGAGCTACAACGGATACGTGTATGGGCTGAACTACCTGGGCCAGCCTTTATCCCACTGGGGCTGGCCCAAGTTCGCTGGCACGGCCTACGGATACCGCGAGGTGTTCCCCTCTCCCGCCTCCGGCGACCTTGACGGCGACGGAGACCTGGAGATCGTGGTGGGCAACTGGGGAACCTTCGTCACCGCTTGGCATTATGAGGGACCGCTCATGTGGCAGTACCAGAACCACGACACCATCTGGTCCTCGCCCGCCTGCGGGGACATCGACCTGGACGGCAAAGACGAGGTGGTCATCGGCGCGGACTGCTGGAGCGGGCCCTACTGGCCCTGGCCCCGGGGAGGCCTGCTCTACGTCTTCGAGGAGAACGGCACCATAAAGCCCGGCTTTCCCAAGTGCCTCCCCCAGGTGGTCTGGTCCTCCCCGGCCATAGCCGACCTGGACCGGGACGGGTTCCCGGACGTAGTGGTGGGCACCGGCCTCTACTGGCAGAACACCAACCCGGGGCTACCCACCTACCTCTCCTACGCCGACGGAAAGCACGTCTACGCCTTCAACTACCGGGGGGAGGACCTCCCGGGGTGGCCCGTGAACACCGGGGACAACGTCTTCTCCTCACCAGCGGTGGCCGACCTGGACGGCGACGGTTTCTTCGAGGTCGCCTGCGCATCCATGGATTCCTGGGTCTACTGCTGGGAACACGACGGTAAAGAGAGATGGAAGAGGCGGCTGTTCGCCGTCCAGAAGATGGGCTCTCCGGCCATCGCCGACATCGATGGCGACGGGGACATGGACTGCCTCATCGGGGAGGGACAACATCTGGCCGCCTACGATCCCTCCGGCAACCGCATACTGGAGGTCCACACCGGGCAGAACATCTTCAACTGCCCGGCGGTGGGGGATATCGACGGGGACGGGTTCGCGGAGGTGGTGGTGGCCAACGGCGTGGACGGAGAGACGGGACGCGTCATCTGCTACCGGGCCGGGAAGTGGGACCCGGAACTGGCCGCCTGGCCCATGTTCCGTCGCTTCCCCGACCACCGGGCATGCTACCCGCACCAGGAGTGGCCCGACCTCTGGCCGGAATCCGAGGTGCGCAGCCGCTCCTATCTGGCCGAGGGTTACACGGGCAACGGCTTCCAGGAGTTCGTGCTGCTCATGAACCCCGGGGGGGAGGAGGCCACCGTCCAGCTGCGCTACCTTCTGGGAAGCGGCCTTTCCGTGCTCAAGGTGGTGGCCGTCCCCGGCCGCTCACGCTGCACGGTGTACGTCAACCAGTCCGTGCAGGGACATGACGTGAGCACGGTGATGCTCTCCGACCGGGAGGGGATCGTCGCCGAGCGCTCTCTTTATTTCCGTTATGCCGGGAGCCACGGGACCTGGTCGGGGGGACACGACGTCATGGGCACCGAGACCCCGCTCCGGGAGTGGTACTTCGCCGAGGGGTGCACCCGCCCCGGCTTCCACACCTACCTGTGCCTGCAGAACCCCGACCGCACCCGTTACGCTCCGGTGACCATCCAGTACCTGTGCGGGGACGGGGCGGTGATCGTCCGCGAGGTCACCCTCCGGCCGGGCTCACGGTTCACGGTGGCCGTCCACCAGGACGGCCTGGGCATCGGGACCCATGCCGGCCCCCGGGGGGACGTGTCCATCAAGGTGACCTCCCAGGTCCCCGTGGTGGCCGAGCGGCCGGTATA
>FWWL01010085.1_pt1 | contig 11099 bp, 8 predicted proteins | sample 2228331 | NCBI WGS metagenome assembly FWWL01 (sample SAMEA103939775, study PRJEB20133) | metagenome
TTAGGGGGCGGAGCCCCCTATAAGTAACTAAGGGGCGGGTGGGAAGCACCCTAAATAGACTGCTAAGAAAAATTCTTAAGTAGAAATTCCCGACCTCTTTCTTGGGTTAGATGGTTTTTTCTCATTTTTTCTAAGAGAGTGTCTTATACACCCCCATTATTTAAGGAAAGTGTCTTAGACATCTTTTAAGAGTACTTCTTTTTTCTAGAAGAGCAAAACTGATTAATAGGGGCTTCGCCCCTTAAGATTACCTCCAAGATAAATGTGCATTCTTCTAATAGCTATAAAACTAATCACTCAAATTCTTTCTGTAGTATACCAACACTACCAGATACATAACCTATAGCATTAAGAAGAAGCTTAGAATCAGTATAGATCTTCCTAAGTTTAATATTATAATCTAAAAACCATCTATTATTGTCATCTTTATACAATGACAGAGCACCCCACTCAGAAGGGGAAGAATTAACAAATAGAGCATTAACTAAATCCTTTCTAGAAAGTTCTTCGCTACTCAAAAAACTTGCAACTGTGCTATATACATATATGATATCAAAATTTGAATTGTTTTTGTTGGGGCTTATATAGATGTGAATAGTTTTACCATAATATTGAACTTTCCAATATGTACCATTTTTGCTTATAAAAGAATAATCCTCACTCTTAAGGTTCATGAGTAAATCATCTATCTCTTTCTCAGTAATACTGAAAGAATTAGTCTGTAATAACACAACAAATAAAACTAAAAAGAATGTGGCCAAAAAACTTTTCATATAAACCTCCAAAAAACTATTCATTAATAAAAGATTTCTTTATAGAATTTGCACGAGCAGCTGTCCATCCAATAGCATTGAGTAGTATAACATTATCAACTTCAGTAGCCTTCAGTTTAACATTATAATCCATGTAAAATTTTCCACTTTCTTCCTTGTAAAGAGACACACTTCCCCACTCTGCTACCCCGGAATTTATCTCCAAAGCAGATATCAAGGTATCAATATCTATTTGATCTACCGAGTCGTAAGAAGCTATTTCACTATACACATAAACCACATCAAATTCACTATTCTTCTTATTAGGACTTATATATATATAAACAGTTTTATACCCAGCACCATCTGGAAGCTCTATGTTAACTTTCCAAGCATTTCCAGATTTTCCCAAATATTTGTACCCTTCCTCAGTATGAGAGGAAAGAATCTTCTCAATAGTTGAATCTGATATTCCAAAAGCAAAACTGCATAAGAATACCAGAACTAACACAGTCGAATAAACCAACATACTTTTTCTCATAAAACCTCCTTATAATTAACTATTTTAATTCAATCTCAAACAATTTTCAAGAGAAACTTAAATTACACCAGGAATTTCTATTTAACAAAAATTTTTCCTTTTAAAAGAGAGTTATAGAGTGACTTCATCCCTCTAAGAAAAGAGGCTTAGCCTCGTGCCTAAGTGCTTAAAGCACTGTGCCTAAGGCACTTTCTTAAAATAGAGGGCGAACCCCCTATAATTGAGAAAAGAGGCCTAGCCTCGGGGGTATTCTTAGGGGGCGGAGCCCCCTACAAGTAACTAAGGGGTGGGTGGGAAGCACCCTAAATAGACTGCTAAGAAAAATTCTTAAGTAGAAATTCCTGTAAATTACACAAAAATATCCAATCTCATCAATTATCTTAACATTTTCTATAAAGTGTAAATTCAAACTTAGTTGCCAAAATACGTAACTAATGTCTAAAATGCCTAATACCCGTAAATATCATTGAGATATTATTTTGGTTAGCAACATCAATAGACTCCTGGTCTCTAACAGAACCACCTGGTTGAATTATTGAGCTTATTTTCTCTGAAGCCAGTATCTCTACACTATCTTTAAAAGGAAAAAAAGCATCGGAAGCACAAACTGCACCTTCTGAACTAAATCCAAACTCTCTTGCCCTGCTTAAGGCTATTCTAACTGCCTCAACCCTAGAAGTTTGACCTCCACATATTCCTATAGTCATACCATCCTTGGCAATAACTATAGCGTTAGACTTCACAAACTTGACTATTCTCCAAGCAAAGGATAAATCTCTCTTTTCTCTATCAGAAGGTTCCCTATCTGTAACCACTTTACATTTGGAAATATTGAATTCGATTTCATCTCTTTCCTGAACCAAAAACCCACCTAAAACACTTTTTATTTCCAAATCATTGCGAGATTTCTGGATATCTCCGACCTTTATCACTCTCAGATTTTTTTTAGTTTTAAGTATATCCAAAGCTTCTACACTATAGTAAGGGGCAACTACAACTTCATAGAAATTCTTTACAATTTTCTCCGCAACTTCTTTATCAACACCTTTCGAAAACCCTACTATACCACCGAAAGCTGATACAGGATCTCCAGCTAAAGCCTTCTCATAAGCATCAACTAAACTTTCACCTATAGCAGCACCACATGGAATATTATGTTTTATTATGCAGCAGAAATTATCCTCACTAAACTCCGAAATCATCTCAAGAGCAACATTTGCATCAAGAACATTATTAAACGATAACTCTTTTCCCCAAAGCACCTCACTTCTGAGAATACTATTACCACTGTAATTAGGCAATAAATAACTAGAAGCTTTTTGATGTGGGTTTTCTCCGTATCTAAGGTCACAAAGTTTCTTAACACCTATACTCATGTAATCTGAAAACTTATCTTTCACCAGTTCATTAAAAAACCTAGCTATAACAGCGTCGTAGTAAGCTATATAGTTAAAAGCCTTTGCAGCAAGATATTGCCTAAATTCTAAAGTATTACCACCTTTAGATAACTTTTCTAAAACCTCTTGATAATCACACTTATCAACAATAACTATTACCCTTTCATAGTTTTTAGCAGCGGCTCTAATCAAAGTTGGACCACCTATGTCTATGTTTTCAACTATAACATCTAAATCAGCTTTCTCGTCAACTGTTTGCTCGAAAGGATAAAGATTTACCACAACTAATTCTATATTAGGTAATCCATGTGACTCCAACTGCTTAAAATGAGTATCGAGATTCTTATAAAGTATTCCACCATGTATTTTGGGATGAAGCGTCTTAACTCTACCATCTAATATCTCAGGAAAACCAGTTATAGAAGAGATCTCTATTACATCTATTCCCTCATTTTTCAGAAAAGAATAAGTCCCAGAAGTCGAAATAATCCTATACCCTAAAAAATTCAACCCCTTACAAAACTCAACAATTCCATCTTTATCAGAAACACTAACAATAGCAAATCTATCTCTAAGCATATTGCGGTAATTTTCTTTGTAAGAAATAGACAATTTCAAGAACACAAAACCCTCAATCAGAAACTTCTATTTAAGGATTTTTAGTTGTGAATTTGAGTTTAATTTAGGATTTTTATGTTTAACTTTATTTTATGAGGTTTTCTTTTTATCAGGAATTTCTATTTAACAGGAATTTTTCCTTCTAAAAGGTGCCTAAGGCACTTTTTTAAAATAGGTGTTGAATCCCCCTACAATTAAAAAAAGAGGCCTAGTCTCGTGCCTAAGGGTGCCTATGGCACTTGTGTCTAAGACACTTTTCCAAAATTAATGGGGGTATTCTTAGGGGGTGAACCCCTATAATTAACAAGAGAGACTTAGCCTTTCAAAACGGGGGTAATCTTAGGGGGCGGAGCCCCCTACAAGTAACTAAAGGGTGGGTTGGGTGGGAAGTTACCCTAGATGGATGCTAAAAAATTCTTAAGTAGAAATTCCTATTTTCTAAATGTAGTTACTGTTAAATTTGCCTGACATTTCTTTAATATAATTCAATTCTCAAAAGTCAAAAATGACAAAAAGCTTATAGAAACGGTCATGATATTAGCTAAGAGTTTAGCAAAATTCTAATAATAAAATACATTCTTACTATCTTGGATGTATATAATTCTATCACATATACCCTTTAAGATGTTATCGTCTAAATCAGTTAACACGATCAATGAGTTATTTTTTCTTTCTTCTATCAATTCAATAATTCTCAGAATTGAAAATTTATCTAGACCAGAAAATGGGCTATCCATAAAAACTATCCTAGGGTTATATATAAAGGCTCTACTTATAGAAATCAGTTTTCTCTCCAAAATACTTAAATCGAGAGGCATGGAATATTTCTCATGAGAAAAACCAAAAAATTCAAGGGCACGATCTATCCTTTGTTCTATTTCTTTACCATCTAAATTGAAATTATACATGAGAGGTAACGCCAAATTATCATAAACACTTATGTTGCTAATCAAAAAAGCTTCCTGAAAAGCAAATGAAGTTCTTCTATGGAGTGTAACTAGATCATTTTTAGTTGCTTTTTGAGTATCTATCCCAAGTATACTTACTCTACCCCTAGTAGGTTTTAAAAGTCCCCCCATTAACCTAATAAGTGTACTCTTACCCTTGCCTATATCAGAAATTATACCCAAAACCCCACTATCCAAATCTACATCCAAAGTAACATCTTCAAAAACATAATCAACCATGTTGTATGAAAAATAAATACTCCAGAGAGAAATAATACCCATACACCCCTTTCCTGTAATCTTTATTCCTCATCCTCAAATTTCTCATCCAAATCATCATCAAATGAATCACTTAACTCTTCATCGTATTTTTTCTTCGAAGGTTTAGGTTTCTGAACATCAGACATCTCAAAACCGTAATTTTCGATAGACAGATTTTCAAACTTACCTATCTCTTTGTGAAAAACCAACTCAACAGTTCCTACCGGACCATTTCTCTGCTTTGATATTATTATCTCAACAATATTTTTTTTGTCAGTATCAGGGTTGTAGTACTCATCTCTGTAGAGAAAAGCTACCAAGTCAGCATCCTGCTCTATACTACCAGACTCCCTAAGGTCAGAAAGTATAGGTCTCTTATCCACTCTTTTTTCAACACTCCTAGATAGCTGAGACAAAACTATCACCGGCACATTGAGTTCTTTAGCTAAAGACTTTAAACTTCTTGAGATGAAACCTATTTCTTCATTTCTACTTCTAACAACAGCCATATTCTTAGGAACATCTATTATCTGTAAGTAGTCTATCAGAATTACATCGACCCCCTCTTTAGCAAAAACTTTTCTAGATTTGGACTTTATATCCAGGATAGAGGCCGAAGGTGTATCGTCTATTATTATATCGAGATTAGATAACTTTATAGCTGCCTCAACTAGGTAACTCCACTCAGACTCCTTTATATTACCAGTTCTCAAAGATTTGAGATCTATCCTGGATTCGTAAGAAAGCAACCTCTGAGCTATTTGTTCCTTCGACATTTCTAGGGAAAAAAATAAAACCTTTTTATTCTCGCGAGCAATATTCACACAAAGATTCAAAGCAAAAGCTGTTTTACCCATAGAAGGTCTACCAGCAAACACTATAAGGTCAGAAGGTTGAAAACCACCTGTCATTTCATCTATAGCGGTAAACCCGCTAGGAATTCCAGTATAAGCCCCCTTATTTTGGGCCAATCTTTGAATACCCTTTAAAGTATCTACTATGACATCCTTTAGCCTGAAATATTCACTATACTTTCTTATATCTATAGATTCAAGTAACTTCCTCTCCGCAACTTCAACAGCTTCCTCTATAGTTACATTTTCCTTTTGTGCATAGTCTATAATTTCCGAAGAAGACTTTATCAGATTCCTTAAAACATACTTTTCATATATGATCCTAGAATAATATTCAACATTAGTAGTAGTAGGAATAGAATCAAGTAATTCTGAAATATAAGCATCCCCTATTTCCTTTAAAACACCCATTTCTATCAATTTATTCTTTAATGTTATCAGGTCAACCGGCTCCTTGATCTCATATAACTCGACTATAGCTCTAAATATATACCTATGTTTATCAAGGTAGAAATGTTCTTCTCTTAGCAAATCCAAAACCTTGCTTATAGTTTCATTGTCAACGATCATAGCACCTAGACAAGCCTTCTCAGCATCAATACTCTGCGGCATTAACCTATTCCTACTTACAAATCCACTTACTTCCATAAAAGAAATTCTATAAATTCATCCTCCCAATCTCAATTACAGAAAACAAACATCCAGGAACTTCTATTTAACAAATATTTAACAAAAATTCTCCCTTCTAAAAGGAACAATTATGGTGAGTGTCTTAGACACTTTCTTTAAATAATGGGTGGCGCCTAAGGGTGCTTAAGGGTGCTAAAAGCACTTGTGTCTAAGTTGCTTAGGGCACTTTTCTAAAAAAATAGGGGTATCTAAGACACTCTCTTAGAAAAGAGGCTTAACCTCGGGGGTATTACTAGGGGGCGAAAGCTCCCTATTAATTATCTCAAGGGTGGGTGGGTGTCTAAGACACTTTTCCAAAAAACGGGGGTATTCTTAGGGGGCGAAGCCCCCTATTAATTAACTTAAGGGAGGGTTGGTGGGAGTTACCCTAATAGGATGCTAAAAAGCAAACAAAAGTTACCTAACTTAGAGAAGAAGCAAGAACTCGTCTCAAGGACGAGATTTAGACCCTTAGAAAACGGGGGTATGCTTAGAGGGTGAAATGCTCTACAGTTAACTTTAGGATGGATAGGCGAGAAATTACTTTCTAATTCGAGCAAGATGGGAGTGTCTTAGACACTTTCTTAAAATAAGGGGTGTGGTCCCTTACTGTTAACTTTGGGGGTGTCTAGGACACTTTTCTAAAAAAAAGGGGGTATTACTAGGGGGCAAAGCCCCCTGTGAACAACTAAGGGATGGGTGGGCGGGAGTTACCCTAGATAGATGCTAAGAAAAATTCTTAAGTAGAAAGCTCTTATCTACTTACCTCAAAAACTAGAAATTTAGCAGATCAATAAATAAACTTTCTAACATGTTAGGAATTTTAGAAAAGTTAGGAATCAAAACTAACATATTTAATGTGCTATTATTTTCAACTTTTACTCTACTTTTTTCCATTAAAACTCTTTGGATTAACCTAAAAATATCAAATTCAGGTTTTGACATCATAATAATTTATAGGCTTTTGTCATCCATTTCTATAATCTTTCTTTTATCTATCGCATTTCAAAAAAGATATATGATAATCCTTTTCTATCTGATATCTCTAACCTGGATTTATCTTAATTTGATATATTTCAATTACTATCTGAGATATCTAACTCCTCATGTTATACTTACCAACGCAAAAGAAGGAATAACCGCGGGAATACCTCTAATCTGGTCGATCTCCAGAATTGTAACCATTGAAGAATTACTAATACCTCTTATAGATTTACCTCTATTTACCATCATAACAGCTAACTTCCCCGCAATCAGAAACATCATACAGTTTATGAAAAGAAAAATAATCATTATAATCCTACTTTTTATGTTATTTTTAACGCTTATAATAAAAACTATCACGCTAATAGATCAAAACAAAGAGATTATCTACAAAATCATCGAAGAAAAAAGAATCGCATATTCAGAAGAAACATTCATAGTCAAAAACTACGGTAGTGTAGCAAATTTTCTGATTAAACTTCTTCTATACCCTACTGAAAAAGAGATAATACAACTTTTTGATTACGGTCCCAAAAAAGAATTTAGTCCTTTAGGTGTTCATGAAAAAATAAGTAATATCATAATCATACAGGTAGAATCTCTCGATAGTAGCATAATAAGATACAAACATAACGATATTGAGATTACACCTTTTCTGAACAGGCTTTCTGAGTTAGAAAATGTTATTTTCTTTAGATATTGTATTTCTTTTCACAAGGCTGGTAGCACATCAGACGCGGAGTTCTCAGTTATAAACTCAACAGAACCTCTGGATTTCTACCCATCCATGAAACTAGCAAACTTCGAAAAAAACGACAACTTACCAAAAATCTTGAGAAAAAACGGTTATAAAACATATGCTTTTCATAACAATGATGGGAATTTTTTTGGCAGGTCGGATTTCTATACTAGAACCGGGTTTGATAATTTCTTTGATGTTAACAAAATGAAACTCCCCAGCCAACAGTATTGGGGATCACCAGATCATAAAATGTTTGAGTTTGTTGAAAAGTATATCACCCAAAGGAAAAAGAAAAACCTCTTCTATATTATAACAATGTCTAGTCATATACCCTTTGATTTTGTCAACGAATACTTCACCAACGAAAACCTCAAAAACATAGAAGAGACATATTTAAAAAACTACTTCAACTCAATATCTTACATAGATACCACACTAAGCAATTTTATATCCAAAACTCTCGAAAGAACAGATAGCACATTGATAGTTATATACGGAGACCATGCTTCAGGAGTTTACTCAGATAAATACAAATCAGCAAAAATGAATATCTCAAACAAATTCTTTATCGAACTTGTGCCTCTATTTATAGTATTACCGAAATCTTTAGGTCACTTGAGAAAAGAAATAGATACCCAAAACATAGTAAGTTTTCTCGATATTTCCCCAACCCTACTCTCACTAGTAGTGAAAGAGAAATTTGAGATTAGAACTTACGGTTGTAACATCTTAGAAAAAACATTCTCTAGTGAAAATATACCCTTAAGTGGACATTTTTTAGACAGGAAAAAAATTTATAAAACAATGGTTAAAATGTATGGTAAATGACAATCTTTCGCAAATAATAAAGTACACAATAGAAAAAATAGAAAAGGTCCCTCCTGAAACCATATCTAAACTTCTCTCTAAACTTCTGGAAGAAAGAGAAACCTTAGTCAGAATTCTAGAAGAAGGTATACGAAAACCTGTAGTGCTACTCTCAGAAAACATGGACATAGTTTACTTCAACAGAGAAGCAGTAAAGAAAAAAATAATCTCAGAATCAGAGGAAAAACCAATATTCTCAAATGAATTTCAAGGAATTGTGAAAAGGATTTTCGATAACATATCAAAAACCGATATAATAGAATTCACTAACAAATTCACAGTAAAAACCAAAGATCCAGTGGTAAAGTCAATAACAAAAGAGTCAATTTTTAAAATTTTCTCGAGCAAGCTTCAGAAAACACGTGAAACACTTATGATCTTCGAAGATATTACAGAAGAAGAAAGTAAGTTTCTAGACAAAGAGCAAGATGAAACCATAAAAACTCTTTTCAACCTAGCGTCAAACCTAGCGCATGAAATAAAAAACCCGCTATTTGCGATACAATTACACGCGAACGTCATAAAGAGAAAAATTCCTAAGAACATTAACAACAAACAAATAATAGAGGAAGTTGAAATAGTACTCTCGGAAATAAATAGACTAAAAAACATTGTAGATAATTTTCTTACCGGAATAAGACCTTACAAAGTCTTTGAAAGATACGAGAACCTAGAAAACATAATAGCAGAAGTTGCTGAAGTATTCAAATATGAATTGTTTGAGAAACAAATAAAACTTTCCATACACATAGACGAAAACATTCCAAGTGTACCATGCGATAGAGACACAATAAAACAGATGCTCATAAATCTGATAAAAAATTCTATAGAAGCAATAAAGGACAAAAATGGAAAAATAGAAATCTCTCTATCGACATACTACAAAGACTACGAAGATTATGTAATAATCAATGTCAAAGACAACGGTATAGGGATACCAAAAGAACTTTCTTCAAAAATTTTTGAACCATATTTCTCTACCAAAGAGCAAGGCACAGGATTAGGATTAAGTATAGTTTACAAAATCGTTAAAGCACACAACGGGTTCATAGAAATCGATTCGGAAGAAAATAAGGGCACAAGCGTAAAAATATACCTACCCTACAAGTCGACTCTGAAAGAGTTGCCTAAAACTACGTAAACTTAAAGCCAACACCTTTTACGGTTTTTATCCTGTTTCCATGTCTACCTAGCTTTTTCCTAATATTACCTATATGAACATCTAATGTTCTTGATTCTTCCGTTATATCTGAATCGTAGCCCCAAACAGATACTATTAAATCCTCTCTCTTTACCACCTTATTTCGATTTTTTATCAATATCTCGAGTATTTCGAATTCTTTTTTTGGCAAAACTATCTCTTCATTTCCAACATATAAAACCATACCAGAAAAATCAACCCTTAAATCACCTTCTTCAAATACATCCTTACTTTCCTTGTTTTTTTCATACCTTCTTAGAACACTCTTCATTCTAGCGGTTAATTCCCTAACACTAAAAGGCTTAGTTATATAATCATCCGCACCTAACTCAAGAAGTAAGACTTTGTCCACTTCAGAAGATTTAGCAGTTAGCACAATCACAGGTATATCCTTGTACCTATCACTAGATTTAAGCCACTTTATAAAACTTACCCCATCTGCATCAGGTAACATTAAGTCTAATAATATTATATCAGGAACTTCTCTCTTGACTGACTCTATACCAAAAGCAAAACTCATGGCTACTGTAACTACGAAATTTTCGTTCTCTATAAGGGGTTTCGAAAGCTTTACTATCTCAACATCATCTTCTATCAAAAGCACCTTGTATTTCATATCATAATTTTTACCAAGCAAATATCCCATTTCAAATTTAGCACATCTAATCTCAAGAATTTCTATTTAAAAAATTCTCTAACGGAGAAAAGAAGAGTTTGAGAGGTTTTTACTTATCAAGAAAATAAAAAGGGTGGGTACATAAGGGTGCTTGAGGGTGCTTGAAGCACTTTCTTTAAAAAAAACGGGTGTAATCTTAGGGGGCGCCTAAGGGTTCTAGGACACTCTCTTAAAAAAGAGGCCTAGCCTCAAAGAAGCTTAGCCTCGGGGGTATTCTTAGGGGGCAGAAGCCCCCTAGAATTAACTTATCAAAAGACGGGGGTACACTAGGGGGTGCCTAAGGTTTACTAAGGCACTTTCTTAAAATAAGAGGCAAAGCTAACTGAAGTTAACTTTTAGGTGGGTAGTAAGTCACTTTCTAATTCAAGCAAGATGGGGGTACACTTAGGGGGTGAAACCCCCTAGAATTAAGCTTAAAGGTGGTGGGCGTAAGTTGCCATAAATACCTTGCTAAAAAGCAAATAAAAATTACCTAACTCAAAGAAGAAAGACTCTTAAAATGGGGGTATTACTAGGGGGCGAAAGCCCCCTGTATGTAACTAAAGGGTGGGTTGGGTGGGAAATTACCCTAGATAGATGCTGGGAAAAAT
>FWWL01010086.1_pt1 | contig 11096 bp, 8 predicted proteins | sample 2228331 | NCBI WGS metagenome assembly FWWL01 (sample SAMEA103939775, study PRJEB20133) | metagenome
CCATTTTGCTGGCGGCCACAGCCGCCTCGGCAGGCTTTGTTGCGCCTGTTCCGGTTTTCCTGGCCGCTTCCCTGGGAAATTTGATTGCGGATACCCTGTGGTATGCCCTGGGCTATGCCGGCAAATTGGAGTGGTTAACCCGCTGGCCCTGGCTGGGGATCACGCCGGCGCAGGTGGAACGCTTGAAAGAAGGGGTGCGACAACATGCACTCAAGATTCTGGTGATTGCCAAATTGACCAATGGGATGATCATACCTGCTTTGATTGCCACTGGCCTGGCGCGGGTTCCTCTGCGTCGCTGGTTTGGGGCCATTTTCCTGACCAACCTGGTGATCACAGGGGCTTTTGTGGCCGCCGGTTATTTCATGGCGAACAGTCTCATGCAAATTACCCAGGGGGTGCGGTATCTGGCCATTGCTTCGACACTTCTTTTCCTGATTTTGGGCATGCTTTTCCTGCCACGCCTGTTGCGCCGTCATCCGGCATTGCAAATGGACGGCTCGGCGGATTCTCAGGAACCCAAACCCTAGATCACCATGCGTATTCTGATTGTCACGACCACTTATCCGCCCCATTTGAACGGGCAGGCCACTTTCAGCGGCAACCTTGCCAATGGATTGGCGGCGCGGGGCCATGCGGTACGAGTGGTGGTGCCGCAGCGCGGTTGGAAATTGGAAGTAGAAGAACACGGCAACCTGAGCGTGTGGCGGGTGCCCGGCCTGCCTCTCAGTTTGCTTCACAATGAATTGATTTGGGTATGGCGGCTAAGCGCTCATATCCGCCGGGTGTTTGAGGAGTTTCAACCTGAAGTTGTGCATTTGCAGGATTCCTCGCCTCTGTGTCGGGCGGCGCTGAAAGAAGCCCGCCGTCGTAGTATTCCGGTTCTGGCGACTCATCACCCTGGCCCGGAAATTTGGGCGCCTTATTTCTCGGGGTAGGCACGCTACTTTCGCCCCCTGGTTGCCTGGATCGCTTGGCGCTGGATGCTCTCCTATCTCAATCGCGTGGATGGCGTGGTGGTGCCCTCTGAGGCTGCGGCCCAGGTATTGCATGCTCAGAAGGTTCGCCCTCCGGTAGAAGTGATCTCGTGTGGGGTGGATTGGCACGGATGGCAGGAATTGCCCCCCGTGGATCGCGTAGCCGTGCGTCAGGCCTGGGGATTGCCGCCTGACCAACCTGTTTTTTTGTACGTGGGGCGATTGGATCCGGAAAAGCGGTTGCCGGTGCTGCTTGAAGCAGCGGCCCTGGTTCATGGAAGTGCCTTTCAGGTTGTGCTGGCAGGCGAAGGAGGGCAGGAGCATCAATTGCGTCGCTGGGTAAACGCTCAGCGGCTCCAGGAGCGGGTGCGATTTCTAGGACGGGTGCCGCGTGAAGCCATTGCGCCGTTGTTGCAGGCGGCAGATATTTTCGTCATGCCGGGCGATGTGGAATCCCTGAGCCTGGCAACTCTGGAGGCCATGGCCTGTGGGAGGCCGGTCATCGCGGCGCGGGCCATGGCACTGCCGGAACTGGTCCGGCACGGTCTCAGCGGTCGTCTGTTTCAGCCCGGCGAGGCAGGCGACCTGGCGGCTCAGATGCAGTGGATGCTGGAGCATCCCGAGGCGTGGGCGGTCATGGGGGCACATGGGCGTCAGGTGGCGCGTGCTCATGACTTGAACCGGACGTTGTCGCACTATGAGGGGCTCTATGAACGCATGGCCCTACCTGCCGGGGTACCGGCTCCAACACAGCGCCACCGGGTTTCGGGAAGAGTTGCGCGTCTTTCGCCTGCCCGAGTATTGGCGGTGATACTGATTGCCCTGTCGGCGCTCTTCCTGAGTGATATGTACCGTGCTCCGGCGGCGTCGGCTTCGGGTTTGAGCCTGAGTGAATTGCGAACCGCTGTGATCGAGCACTTGGGGCGCTTGTTTGAGCATCGCCTGGGCGAAGGTCGAACCACGGGCACGCCAAACTACCCCTGGCAATCCATGGAACGGCCGATCCGCGTTGCCTTGTTTACGCGGGGCGGGGGCATGGTGTGCCCTCCCCTGATCATGGATTGGCAGCCTCTACCAGCCTGGCTGGCGGAAGAAAATCCATCCGATAACGCGGTTCCCGTGGGCGCATTGATGATCGTGGAAAGCAATTGGGATACAAAGCAATTACAAATTGCCTGGCAGCCGCAGGGGTGTCCGCAAATGCCTGTGTCCAACCCGGCTGCTGAACAATCGCTTTTGCAGTCCTACAAATCCATTGCCTGCCAGGCGGTTCCAACCCAGGAGGATTCTGAAGCCTTGCAGTGTGCGTTTCAGGTGCTGGAATCCTGGATGCACTTGGAGGTCATTCCTTAAGCGGGGGGCGCAAAGGCCAGTTCACCGGCCCACCCGAACAGTTCGAGGGCTGCGCGCTCGTTCGTAATGCCTTGCATGAGCAAAAAGACCTCGGTGTGGGAGGTGTATCCCCAATCGTGGAGGACGCCGGGGATGCTGCCAGTTTTATGGCAAAAGGTCACTGCATCCGGGTTGAAATTGCGTTTGAGTAGGCGATCGTCCTGGTTCAGACTGAGGACCTGATCTACCCACTGGCGCTCAATGGGGGATAAGGCCCGTACCAGATCGAATAAACGTATGCAATCATTGGCGCTTATCCAATTGTCTAAACCTCGCGCACGGGCTTCAAAATCCATCAACTTGCGTTGCAGTAGCGTGCCCTTTAGTCCGAGGGTCGCAAAGACCTGGTTCAAGCGCTCGATGCCCAGTCGGCGGATCACCAGGTTGGTGCATAAGTTATCGGAGGTGGTGATCATCATGAGCAGCACATCGTGGAAGGCCAGGCGGCGCGTGGTCATTGCCCAGGCAAAACCAGCACCCTGGACCTGAGGCTCCTCGTCCAGGTTGCACCACTCGCTCCGGCTGACCTCTCCGACGCGCTCCAGGTGCAGCCAGGCCAGCAGAATGGGGACTTTGATCAGTGAGGCAGCGGAAAAGCGTTCGCAGTTGGCTTCCAGATGAGGGGGCTCCCCCTGAAAATGCAGGTAAAAGGCGTACTGGGTTCCCGAATCCCGCAGGGCATGAAGAAAGGCAGTTAAATCCAAAATGTCCTCCGAAAACGAAGGATGATGGGTTACCTTGATTCTACTTCTTAATTGCTCTAGGTGGCCTAAGGCGAAGCGAGGACGTGCTGGCACTCCGGAGCCGTTGAGAGGCTGGTATGGAAGAAATGGATCAGTTGGGGCATAAGTTGGTCCAGACCGGGGGAACGCACCTGCTCATGGGTGGCATTGGGGAGCCAGATGACGGCCTTGGGATCTTCGGCAGCAGCATAAAGCCGCACGGCTTCCTCAGGGGGAATGCGGCGGTCAGCCCGACCGAAGACGAAAAGAATGGGGCGGGGGGAGAGACGATGTACGACATCCAGGGGGCGTACCTCATCCCGTGAGAATCCCTTACGCCACTCCGAAAGGCGCATGACGTGTTCGTAAAGGGGAACCGGGAAAAAGGCCGGCCGATTAACCCGCCAGGCGTCTGCAAGGGAAGGGAAAGGTGCGGCCGCAACAACAGCGCGGAGGTTGGGTGTACGGGCGGCGCTAAGGATCAGCGCCACTGCACCGGCCGAATGACCAATGCCCCCGACGCAGGGGAGGCCACGCGTTTCGGTGAGATACTGCACGGCTGCATCTACATCCTGGCTTTCGCGAGCCCCATAAGAGAAGGCAAAACGGTTGCCCTCGCTTTCCCCGCTCCCTCGATAACTGAAAAGCAGGACGTGGAACCCGGCATCATGTAGCGGCCGGACCAGAGACAGGCCCTGGCGCTGATCTTTGGCGGTGGCGGGTGCGTAAAGGATCGCTGGTGCATCGGGACTAGAGGCAGGGAAAAACCACCCCCGCAGGGTCAATCCGTCGGTGGTAGGAAAAGCCACTTCTTCATAGGCCAGGCTGAGATCAGAGGGTGGGTTTTTGAGGCTTCGCAGGGGAGCGGTGGTGGCGATCATCTCGCCAAGCAGGGGGGCCGAAGCCAGGAAAAAGGACAAACTTGAAATTAGGCTGGTCAGTAAAAGCGTGCTTCTCAAACGGCTACCTTATTCTTTGCAAAGTGTCCCTTATTGTATCTGTAAAAGGGGGGATTGAACAGGTTGTGAAGTTGTACAGAATTTTAAGCCCTCCTATGCTTTTACGGTGGGAGTTGAGGGTGATTCAATTTGACATGCCTTTATTTTAGTTGTAAAATTGATCTTGCCTTGCTTCTGGGCTTTAGTATGAATTATTCCACACCTGTTCCAGGGAACACATCCATACCAACCGAGGTCCATTCCATGACCGAATTGTTGACTGTCGAGGGCCTGGAGACCCAATTTCGTACGCGTGAAGGGATCGTCCATGCCGTCAACGGGGTTTCGTTTTCGCTGCGCGAAGGGGAGACCCTGGGCATTGTGGGGGAGAGCGGATGCGGCAAAAGTGTTACCGTTATGTCCATCATGCGCCTGATTCCCTCGCCGCCGGGTAAGGTGGTGGCAGGGAAGGCCATCTACCAGGGCAAAGACTTGCTGAAGATGAGCGATGAAGAAATCCGCCATATCCGCGGAGCTCAGATCAGCATGGTCTTTCAGGACCCGATGACCTCGTTCAACCCGGTGTTAACCATTGGCCGGCAAGTGGCAGAACCATTGGAGATCCACATGGGGATGTCGCGCAAACAGGCGCTTGAGCGTGCCGCGGAGATGCTGGCGATGGTGGGTATTCCCCATGCCAAAGAACGCCTGAACGATTATCCCCACCAGTTTTCGGGCGGGATGCGCCAGCGCGTGATGATCGCCATGGCGTTGGTCTGCACGCCCCAAATCCTGATTGCCGATGAACCGACTACGGCATTGGATGTGACCATTCAGGCGCAGATTATTGACTTGGTTAAGCGCCTGCGCGATGAACTGGGGATGGCGATTATCTGGATCACCCACGATTTAGGCATCATTGCTGGTCTGGCTGATCGGGTGGCGGTGATGTACGGGGGGTATATCATCGAAATGGCCCAGGTGGACGAGCTCTACGCCCATCCTACCCATCCCTATACAATTGGCTTGCTGGGCAGTTTGCCCCGCATGGATGAAACCGGCCATCGGCGCCTGGTTTCAATTGATGGCTTGCCGCCGGTATTGCTGGAAAAGCCGAACTACTGCCCCTTTGCACCGCGTTGCAAATATGCGGTTGAGCATTGCTGGCATGAGAATCCGCCCTTGATGTCGGTCGCTCCTGAGCATCAAGTGGCATGCTGGGTGGATACTCAAACTGGGAGAGAGCGCTGATGGCCGAGCCCGAAGTTCTGGTTCGTGTTGAGAATCTGGTTAAGCATTTTCCGATTACTCGTGGCATTATTATTCAGCGTCAGGTGGGGGCCGTCCATGCGGTGGACGGGCTAACCTTCGATATTTACAAAGGTGAAACCCTGGGTTTGGTGGGTGAATCGGGGTGTGGAAAATCCACCACGGGACGTACCATCCTCCAACTTTACCGCCCGACCTCGGGTAGTGTGCACTTTGAAGGGGTGGATTTGGTTAAACTCAAGGGGGAAGACCTGCGCAGGATGCGTCGGCGGATGCAGATGATCTTCCAGGACCCCTACGCCAGCCTCAATCCGCGTATGACGGTTGGCGAGATCATCGGTGAGCCGCTAATTATTCACAATGTGGCGCGTGGACGTGAGGTACAGGAACGGGTGGAGCACCTGCTGGAACTGGTGGGGTTAAACCCAGCCTATGCCAACCGCTACCCACATGAATTCTCAGGTGGTCAGCGCCAGCGCATTGGTGTGGCGCGCGCACTGGCATTGCAGCCTTCTTTCATTGTGTGCGATGAGCCCATCTCGGCGCTGGATGTATCTATTCAGGCTCAGGTGGTCAACCTGCTGGAGGACCTACAGCAGGAATTTGGACTGACCTATCTTTTCATTGCCCACGACCTTTCAATGGTGCGCCACATCAGCAACCGGGTGGCGGTGATGTACCTGGGGGTGATGGTGGAATTGGCCTCGCGAGATGAACTTTACAATCACCCGCTGCACCCCTATACGCAAGCCTTGCTTTCGGCGGTGCCCATCCCGGATCCGGCCGTTGAGAAAAAGCGCAAGCGCATCATCCTCCAGGGCGATGTGCCCTCGCCAGTTAACCCCCCTTCGGGGTGCCGCTTCCGCACGCGTTGCCCGTTGGCGGCCGAGATTTGCAAAGAGGTAAAACCCGAGTGGCGTGAGGTGAGTCCAGGTCACTTTGTGGCCTGTCACATGGTTTGAAGCCGTACGAGCCTTTTCTGGAAGGAGGTGATGATTGGGGCGAAGGGAAAATTCAGAATGGTTGGTGAAAGCAGGGTGTTTAACCCATTTGCGTAAACAACCCTAGATCCTTTTCAAGGAGGAGAAAGATATGCGTACGAAATTGTTTCTGTTGATCAGTGTGCTGGTGTTGGCGAGCCTGGTTCTGGGTGCCTGCCAGCCGGCTGCACCAACCCCTGAGACGATCATTCAGACGGTTGTGGTCGAAGGCACACCCAGGGAAGTGGTGGTGACCGCGACCCCAGCGCCAGCGGCCGCGGGTCCCAAGGTTTTGCGCCTGAACATGGGGCCGGGCGACATTCCTACGCTGGATCCTTCACTGGCGACCGACACTTCATCCACCCAGATTATTGAGTTGACCTCGGTGGGCCTGACCCGTCAGGATGAGGAGACCGCCGATGTTCTGCCCGGCATGGCGGAGTCCTGGGACGTTGTCAACAATGAAGATGGTACGCAGACCGTGACGTTCCACCTGGTGTCGGGCATCCCGTGGGTGCGCTGGAACGGTAAAGAGGTGGAGCAGGTGCTGGATTGCGACGGCAATCCGCGCTATGTGACGGCCTACGATTTTGAGTACGGCATCCTGCGCACGCTCAAGCCCGAGACGGCCTCGGACTATGCCTACGTGCTGGGCTTTGCCATCAAAGGGGCAAATGCCTATAACGCCGGTGAGACCGATGACCCCGCCACCGTGGGGGTGAAGGCGCTGGATGAGAAGACCCTGGAAATTACCTTCAACGAGCAGGCGGTCTACAACATTAACATCGCCGGTATGTGGGTGGCTCATGCCATGCCCAAGTGGCTGATTGAGGGTGATGACTGCACCGAAGCCCGTGGCGATAAGTGGACCGAGACCGGTTTCTTCCAGGGTTATGGCCCGTACACCCTGAAGGAGTGGGTGCATGACTCCTACATCACCCTGGTGAAGAACCCCTTCTGGCCGGGCCTGCCCTCCGTGCCGGTGGCCAAGATTGACGAAGTTACCTGGACCATGCTGGATGAAGTACCGGCTTTTGCCGAGTACGAGGCGGGTAACCTGGATGTGGCCGCCGTTCCGCTGGCGGATATTGACCGCGTGAAAGCCGACCCCGAACTCTCGCAACAACTGGTGATTGGGCCAGTGTTGTGCACCTACTACTACGGCTTCAACACCAAGGCGAAGTTCGTGGATGATGTGCGTGTGCGCCGTGCCCTCTCCATGGCCATTGATCGCCAGAGCCTGATTGATAACGTGCTCAAGGGCGGTCAGGAGCCGGCGCAGTGGTTCTCTCGCCCCGGTCTGACCGGTGCACCAACGCTGGAGAAGTATCCAGATCTAGGCGTCAAATTTGATCCCGAGAAGGCCAAGGCCGAACTGCAGTCCTACCTGGATGAGAAGGGCCTGACGGTGGCGGATCTGGACATCACCCTGATGTTCAACACCTCCTCAGGCCATCAGAAGATTGCCGAAGCCATCCAGCAGATGTGGAAAGAATACCTGGATCTGGATGTTAAACTGGCCAACCAGGAGTGGAAGGTCTACTTGGAGACCATCCGCGACCCGCAGGCCACGCCGCAGATTTGGCGCCTTGGCTGGTGCCAGGACTACCCGGATGCCAACAACTTCCTGCGCGAAGTGCCCACCAAGGGTGGCTCGGCCAACCCGGCTGAGGGCGGTGGCTTCAACTGGGAGAACCCCAAGTTTGAAGAACTCGTCGTCCAGGCTGCCCGCGAGACCGATCCACAGAAGCGCGTTGATCTCTACGCTCAGGCCGAACAGATCCTGGTCTACGAAGATGCGGTGATGGCCCCGATCTACTGGTACACCCGCGTCACCGTGACCAAGCCGTACGTCCAGCGCACCTTCTCGGTGCTGGGTGGCCTTGAGCACATTGAGAAATGGGATATCACCCGGTAACGGGTTGTACTCAGGAGGGGAGGGGGTAACCTCTCCCCTCCATCCCTTTGGGGAAGATTTGGAATGTCAGGAGCGAGTGAATGGGCCGATACATTGCACGGCGTTTGATTTACCTCTTGGTGGTTCTATTTGTAGTTTCAGCCATCACTTTTGGTTTAATGCACGCCGTACCCGGAGGGCCGTTTGATCGTGAAAAGGCTTTGCCTCCGGAAATTATTGAAAATCTCAATAGGCGTTACCATTTGGATGAGCCTTTGTTAATGCAGTATGGACGCTATCTCTACGATGTGTTCATTCCGCGTATTAGCACCACCCCACCCAAGGGGAGTACGGATGACGACTTTCTCATTACGGTGAAATTGGGCAACGTGTGGTTCAAGTGGATGAATTTTGGACCCACCTATTCTTCACGTAGCCGCACGGTTAATGATATCTTTCGACAGCAGTTGCCGGTTTCGGCGCAACTGGGAATCATGGCCTTGTTGGTGGCGATTATCATTGGTATGCCACTAGGTATTTTGGCTGCCCTCAAGCAAAACACCATTTTTGATTATCTGGGAATGAGTGTGGCCATTTTTGGGGTCTCAGTGCCGGTCATTATTTTGGGCCCCATCATGATATGGATCTTTGGGGTCACCTTGAAGTGGTTCCCTCCGACTGGTTGGGGGGCAAAACCCCCATTCGTCTTGGGTATTTTCCCACGTGAATTGGGACCGGAGTTCTTCCGTTATGCGATTATGCCTTCGGTGGCACTGGGTCTTGGTTCCTCGGCCATCATTGCCCGCCTCACCCGCGCCAGTCTGCTCCAGACCATGCGGGAAGATTACATTCGCACGGCGCGCGCCAAAGGATTGCGCGAGTCGCTCGTCATCGTGCGCCATGCACTCAAAAATTCACTCATTCCAGTGGTCACCATTTTGGGGCCGCTGTTTGCTGCGCTGGTCACCGGGACCTTCGTCACTGAGGTGACATTCGGAATCCCGGGGATGGGGCGTTACTTCGTCACCAGCATTACCAACCGGGATTACCCGGTGATTATGGGCACCATCTTGCTTTATGCGTTGATCCTGGTCATTGCCAACCTGGTCGTGGACATTGTATATGCTTACCTGGATCCGCGCATTCGTTATGATTGATCAAGACATCTGAGGGATCAATATGGCTCAACCTGTGACATTGGATGCTCGTGCTCGCGACAAAGATGCACTCTTAACCACCAAGCGCGAAAGCCTGTGGCAAGATGCCTTGCGCCGGTTGGTGCGCAACCGGGCGGCAGTGGTGGGTGGGGTAATCATCCTTTTGTTATACCTGATGGCTATTTTTGCCGATAAAATTGCCCCTTACCCCTACGAAAAGCAAACGCTGGTGGACCAAAACAAGGTACCGGCCTGGATGCTTAAAGTCTTTCCTACTATGCAGCCCTATGCCAAGATCTCGGATAAGTACCTCCTGGGGGCAGATTACGTTGGGCGCGACCTTTTCAGCCGCATTGTGTATGGGACACGTGTATCGTTAACGGTGGCCTTGATTGGTCCGCTCATCAGCCTGATTATCGGGGTGACTTACGGTAGCATCTCAGGGTATTTCGGGGGGCGGCTGGATAACATCATGATGCGCATTGTGGATGTGCTCTACGCCTTCCCGGGTTTGCTCTTTATTATCCTCCTCATGGCCTTCTTCCGTTCGACCTTTGCCCGTCCGGAGCCCGGCACGTTCACTTATACAGTCAGTCAATTGGATGCGCGTCTGGGGGGGATGTTGTTTATTTTCATCGGCATCGGCCTCACGGCGTGGGAAACCATGGCGCGCCTGACCCGCGGACAAGTGCTATCTATGCGTGAGAAGGAATTCATTGAGGCTGCCCGCACCATTGGCGCAACCGATTTGCGCATCATGTTCCGTCATATTCTCCCCAACATTGTCGGACCCCTGGTTGTAGCGGAGACCCTGGCCATTCCGGGGTACATTACTACCGAGGCGTTTCTCTCGTTCATCGGTCTGGGGGTTAACCCACCTACACCCTCCTGGGGCTCCATGATCTCCGAAGGGGCGCAGGTGATTCGGACTTACCCCAACCAGACCATTTTCCCGGCTCTCGCCTTGGCGATCACAATGTTTGCTTTCAACTTCCTAGGGGATGGCCTGCGCGATGCGCTCGATCCCCGCTTACGCGGTACCCAGTAAATTCATCTTTAATCCCGCAACGCTTGCACCCTTAAATTCGGATAAAACCGCACTGAAGTGCTTCCCGAAGCCTTCGGGGCGGTTTGCCATTAAACCAAAATGGAGAAACAGAAAGGAGGAGAATGATGCGTACAAAGGTCTGGATGGTTCTAAGTGTGCTATTGGCTGTGGCGATGTTACTGGCGGCTTGTCAACCTGCCACCCCAACCCGGCAGGTCATTGTAGAAACGGTGGTCGTAGAGGGAACTCCCCGGGTGGTCGTGGCCACGCCCCAACCCACCCAGCCCGCCGAGCAACGCAAGGTCTTGCGGCTGGCCTGGGGGCCGGGAGACATTCCCACCATTGATACTGCGTTGGCGGTGGATGTGATTTCGATTCAGTTGATTGACTCGATGACGGTCGGGCTGACCCGCCAAAATGAGCAGACTGCGGAATTGGAACTGGCCATGGCCACTGAGGTTAAGACCTCGGAGGATGGGCGTACCTACACCTTTACGATCAAAGAGGGAGTACCCTGGGTGCGCTACAACGGTAAGGAGGTCGAGCAGGTATTGGATTGTGACGGCAATCCACGTTATGTAACCGCTTATGACTTCGAGTACGGCATTTTGCGCACACTGAACCCCGCGACAGCCTCAGATTATGCTTACGTGCTTTATGGCATTGAGGGCGCGGCGGCTTATAACCAGGGTGAAACCGATGATCCAAGCACTGTA
>FWWL01010087.1_pt1 | contig 11096 bp, 14 predicted proteins | sample 2228331 | NCBI WGS metagenome assembly FWWL01 (sample SAMEA103939775, study PRJEB20133) | metagenome
GTCGGGGCCGGCGTGGGGGAAGGGGGACGGGCCGGGGCGAACCCGATGGCCCATCCGGGCGGCGGGATCTCGAAGGGCAGCGGGAGCCCGGAGCGGGCGAGGCCGTTCAGGGCTCCGGTCCCCAGGGCGAACCCCAGCGCGATCCAGAGCCAGCGGCGGGCGCGGCGGGCCGCGGCGCGGCGCAGGATCAGGTAGCGGGCGAATCGGGCCTCCCGCCACGCGAGGATCGCCAGCAGCAGCGCCAGGGCGAGCCCGGCCAGGCCGATGGCGGTGGCGGTTGGAAGCCATGGGATCCCGGAGGCCATGATATCCTTCTCCTATCCCTGGGCCGGGGCGGCTCCGTTGCGCTCCTTGATGGGATTGTTACGCCTGAAGGTCGCGGGCGAAGGGCTCCGGCGAGAGCGGATACCCGGTGGCGAAAACCATCAGGGTGTTCCAATCCACCGATCGCCCGGGCCGGAAATACCGCTGGATCAGGAAAGCCCCGGTCTCTGGGGAGGCGATCCAGGTCTCATCCTCCCCGATCCGGGCCCGCAGCGTCATCAGCAGCTGCGAGGCCGCCAGCTCCCCCAGCAGGTAGTTGTGATAATAGACCGGCGCCACGCTGAAATGGATCTTCGCCGCCCAATCCGGCGCGTCCCGTCCCTCCGGGCGGCGGACCATCTGGAACTCCTCCACCAAATCCCACCACAGGCGGTTGAGGTCCTGGTGGGGGTTTTGGTAGAGGGCCCGTTCGAAGTGGGCCATCACCAGCACCCAGCGGGTGAAGATCAGGAGCTTGGCCCGGTTGCGCTGGAGGGCCTGGGGGAGGGCCGCCTGGAGCGTCCCCTCGTCGAAGCCCAGATAGCGTTTCAGCCAGGCCGGGTGGTGGATGAGGCGGCCCATCAGCACGGCGATGGCCTCGGTGGAGAGGATGTGGGCGGGGGTGCGCAGGAGGAAGGGCAGGTTCCGGTCGATGTATTTGTCGTAGACCGCGTGGCCCAGCTCGTGGAGCATCGTCTCCGTCCAGTAGGCGTCGGGCTGGAGGTTGGCCAGGATCCGCACATCTCCCTTGCGGTCGATGTGGATGCAGTAGGCGTGCTGTTGCTTCCCCTCCCGTTCGTAGAGGTCGCTCCGCGCCAGGATGTCCTCGATCTCCAGTCCGATGGCTGCGTAGAAGGCGCGGGAGAGGGCGATCGGGTCGCGGCCCTCGAAGAAACGGTCCAGGCCATCGTCGGTGTCCGGGGGCTCCTGGAAGAAGGGATCGCTGTAGTGCCAGGGGCGCAGCTCCGCGGGCGCCACCCCGAACCGGCGGGCCAGCGCGGCGTCCAGCTCCGCCTTGTAGGCCGCGAACAGGGGGCGGGTCAGGCGATCCAGTTGATCCAGCAGGCGGAACAGCTCCCCTTCGTCCTGCTCCGCCAGGGCCAGGCTCATCGTGTAGAAGTGGTCGAAGCCGACCTGGCGGGCGCCTTCGTTGCGCAGGCTCACCAGGCGGAGGAGCCGCTCGGCCACCTGGGCCCCGATCTGCTTGCTGGCCTCCCACGCCTCCCGGCGCAGGGCCACATCGGGGGAGGTCCGCAGGAGGTGGCGGATCTGGTTGTCAGTGACGGGCTGCCCGCGCAGGGTCGCCCGGAAGGTGTTGAACGCCCCCTCCACTTCTTTCTCCAGGTCGGTGATGGCGTCGATGAGGGTGGGGTCGATCTGGAGGCCGCGGAAATCGTCGTAGAGGAGGCGGGCCTGCCGGGCGAGGAGCGGCGGGACCTCCGGGTTGGGGGTGAAGGCGCCATCCCGGAGGAGGCCGCAGGCCTCCATCAGCTGGCGCAGCCGGGCGAAGGCCTCGCGGTCGGCGTAGATCTTGCGCAGGGCCGCCGTCAGCCGGGCGTATTCATCCTCGTCTTCCTTCCGCCCCGTCGTGGTGAAGCGCCAGTAGGCCTCGGATTGGGCGACGGTCAGCGGCTCCACCCGGCGGGTGTGGGCCTCGATGAACGCTTCCAGCGCGTGGATCACCGGGCAGGTTTCCTCCTCAGCTGGATTTTGGGGAAACGGGCGCAGCGGAGCCGCCGCCCCGGCTGTTCCGGAAGGGGTGGGGATGACGCCCCTTCAGGCGTTCTCCGGGTGCTCTATCGGGCGGGGGCGGCGCACCCAGAGGACCAGGACGTCGCCCTCCGGCCAGCGTTCGATCCGCGCGGCGACCACATCGGCCCAGCGCCGCTCCCCGGAGGGGGCGGGGAAATCCAGCTGCACCGGCCGTCCTTCCTCCCACGCCCGGCGGCAACGCTCCAGCATCCGCTCGCCGTTCCAGGTCCGCATCTGGCAGACCGCCACCGGCTGGGCGGTCGGCCCTTCGTAGATCGAAAACGCCCAGACCTCGCGGGCGGGCTGAAAGTGCGGCGTCGGCCCTTCGACCACTGTGATCCACTCCGGCTCCACCCTTCGCATCGCCACGCTTCCTCCTGGACGCGCAGGCTTCGAAGAGAACCTCCCGCATTTCCCCTTTGAACCGCGCCCCGCCCGGAGCCGGTCCGTGACCCACCCCTTGCGTTATATGATTTTACCACTTTTACCGCGCTCAGCCCGGAGATGGCGTTGGTTCCCTGGGCCTTCCGGTTTTTCGCGAGGGGATGTGGGGTTGGGGAAGGGAACACGCCCGGGGCTCCCTCAGGGATTTGACGGGTTTCCGCGATCGGAGTAGAATGGTCCGTGACCCCTCCCCTGGGGGGAGGGGATCAGCGCGAGGAGGGGACATGGAGGCGCGGACGAAGACGGAGGTCCTGCGGCGGCTGCGCAGCATCGCCGGGCATGTAGAAGGGATCGCCCGGATGGTGGAGGAGGACGCCTACTGCATTGACATCATCCGACAGGTGCAGGCGGTGCAGCGGGCCCTGGCCAAAGTGAACGATATGGTGCTGGCCCAGCACCTGCGCACCTGTGTCACCACTGCCATCCGGGGGGACGACCCGGGCGAGCGGGAGCGGGTCCTCGAGGAGATCGTCGAGGTCTTCGAGGCGGCGCAGAAGATTTAGCGAACGAGCGGGGATCGCCCCGGTGGGGCGCGCCGTTTCCATTTCTTTATCTTAAACCAGATCCGGGAGGGGAATGATGGAGACGCGGACGTTCGTCGCGCCGAACATCTCGTGCCATCACTGCATCCACACCATCACCCGCGAGCTGAAGGCCCTGGCGGGGGTGAAGGAGGTCCGCGGGGATGTGGCCACGAGGCAGGTGACGGTGGCCTTCGAGCCCCCGGCCACCTGGGAGCAGATCGTAGCCGTGCTCCACGAGATCGGGTATCCCCCCGCCTCGGCGTGAGGGCGGCCAGCGCGAGGATCCGTGGCGGGCGAAAGGGGGGGCAGGGTGAAGCGGACGACCCATCGGAGCCAACTCGGTCTGCGAGGGGACAGCGGTCCATCGCCAGCGAGGGCGGGCGGTTGCCATGATGTTCTCATCGCTTGCCCGGGAGGAAGGAGCACTTTCCTGACGAGGTTTTGGCAGAGAGGAGATCCGGATGGCCCAGACACCGACCCATGCACCGCCAGCGAGCGCGCGCGACCCGATCTGTGGGATGGAGGTCACTCCGTCGACTGCCGCCGCCGTGCGCGTCGTGGCGGAGACCACCTACTACTTCTGCTCAAGGCGCTGCGCTGAACAGTTTGACCGCCAGCACACGGCCTCGGCCACTACGGGAGTCGCCGAAGGGCCCGGGTTGCGCCGTATTGAGCTCTCGCTGGGTGATCTGGGTGGTCAGCGTGGGGCCGACCGCTTGGTGGAGCAGCTCCTGGCGCTGCCCGGCGTGCGTGCCGCCACGGCCAATCTGAAGGCCCGACTGGTCCGCGTCGAATACGACCCGCAGCAGGCTGACCTGCACACCATCGTCGCGCATATCCGCGCCGCCGGCTACACAGTGGGAGTCGCCACGATCGAACTGGTGATCGAGGGCATCTACTGCGCGGCCTGTGTCGACCGCATCGAGGGCGAGCTCAAACGGATGCCCGGCGTGCTGACGGCGGCCCTCAACCCGGCCACCGAGACGGCCAGGGTCGAGTACCTGCCCGGCGCGATGGACCTGGGTGCTCTCACGCGGGCCGTCGAGGCGGCTGGGCCCTACCGGGCCAGGCCGGCGGCAGCGCCCAGCGAATCGGCTCTGGACCGGGAGGCGGCTGAGCAGGAGCGCGAGTACCGGCGCCTGATGCGCAAGTGGTGGTTCGGTGCGGCGGTGGGCGCCCCTACCATGGTGCTCTCCTACCCCTACCTGATTCCGGGGCTCCGGGACCTCTTCCCCCGTGGGAGCCTGCAGCTCACCATCCTGTGGGGCATCCTGGGGCTCGCCAGCCTGGCAGTACTGATCTACAGCGGGAGCCAGTTTTTCGTTGGGATGTGGGAAGGGCTTAAGCGCCGCCAGGCCAACATGCACACACTCATCGCCACCGGCACCGGCGTCGCCTGGCTCTACTCGACCATCGTCCTCCTCTTCCCCCAGGTGGTCCCGGCCATGGAGTTCGCCGACGTCTACTACGACGTGACCGTCGTTGTCACCGCGCTCATCGTCCTCGGTCTCGCCATGGAGATGAAGGCCCGGGGGCGGACCTCCGAGGCGATCAAGAAGCTGATCGGCCTGCAGGCGAAGACGGCCCGCGTGGTGCGGGACGGGCAGGAGGTGGAGATCCCCGTCGAGGAGGTGCTGGTCGGGGACGTGGTGGTGGTCCGGCCGGGTGAGAAGATCCCGGTGGACGGTGTGGTGCTGGAGGGCAGTTCCTCGGTCGACGAGAGCATGATCACCGGGGAGTCGATCCCGGTCGAGAAGCACCCCGGCGATGAGGTCATCGGCGCCACCATCAACCTGACGGGGAGCTTTCGCTTCCGGGCCACCAAAGTCGGCAAGGATACGGCCCTGGCCAACATCATCCGCATGGTTCAGGACGCCCAGGCGTCGAAGGTGCCGATCCAGCGGGTGGTGGACGTGGTCGCCGGCTATTTCACCCCTGCGGTTATGATCCTGGCCGTGGCCGGGTTCGCCATCTGGTATGTCTTCGGCCCCGAACCGCGGCTGGTCTACGCGCTGATCGTGGGCGTGACGACGCTCATCATCGCCTGCCCGTGTGCGCTGGGCATGGCCACGCCGATGAGCCTGACCACCGGCATCGGCCTGGCCGCCCAGAACGGCATCCTGATCCGTTCGGGCGCCGCGCTCCAGGCCGCCGCGAAGCTCCAGGCGATCATCCTCGACAAGACCGGCACCATCACCAAGGGCAAGCCGGAGCTCACCGACGTGCTGGCGGAACCCGGCTTCGAGGAGGACGAGGTGCTACGGCTGGCGGCGGCGGTTGAGCGCAGCTCGGAGCACCCGCTGGCGACGGCGATCGTTGAAGGCGCTCGGGCGCGGGGGCTGACGCTGCCGGAGGTCGCCGGCTTCGTCGCGATCCCAGGCCATGGGGTGGAAGCCGAGGTCGAGGGCCGGCGCGTGCTGGTAGGCAACGCCAAGCTGTTGGCCGACCGCGGCCTTACGCTCGGGCGGCTGGAGGCAGAGGCGATCCGGCTGGCCGATGACGGCAAGACGCCGATGTTCGTCGCCGTCGATGGGGTGGCGGCTGGTATCGTCGCCGCGGCCGACACGATCAAGGAGGATTCCATCGCAGCCGTCGCACGGCTCAAGCAGATGGGCCTCGAGGTGGCGATGCTGACCGGCGATAACCGCCGCACTGCAGCGGCGATCGGGCGCCAGGTCGGCGTGGAGCGCATCCTGGCCGAGGTGCTGCCTCAGGACAAGGCGCGCGAGGTCCAGAAGCTCCAGCTCGAGGGCAAGAAGGTCGGGATGGTGGGCGACGGCATCAACGACGCGCCGGCGCTGGCCCAGGCCGACGTCGGCTTCGCCATCGGGACCGGCACCGATGTCGCGATCGAGGCCTCAGATATCACCCTCATCAGCGGAAGTCTGCGAGGGGTGGTGCTGGCGATCGAGATCTCTCGGGCCACGATGCGGAACGTCTACCAGAACCTGTTCGGGGCCTTCATTTACAACGCCCTGGGCATCCCGGTGGCGCTGGGGGTCCTCTACCCGTTCTTCGGAATCCTGCTCAGCCCGTTCCTGGCCGCCCTGGCGATGAGCTTCAGCTCGGTCACCGTCGTCACCAACGCCAATCGACTGAAACGGTGGAAGCCCAGGGAGGTGTGCGCATGAGCACGGATCAGATTGTAGTGATCATTGGGAGCGTGGCGTTGATCGTGGGCATCGCCTGGTTCTTCTGGGGGCCACGCCGGGGCGGCTACCGCGCCCCCGTCACGAGCGCCGGCTACCAGGAAGCGATGGTCCTGGTCAAGGGCGGCTACACGCCGGACATCATCGTAGTTGAGCACGGCAAGCCGGTGCGCCTGAATTTCCACCGTGTGGAAACGGCGGCCTGTTCGGAGATGGTCATCCTTCCTGATTTTGGCAAGAGCGCCAGGCTGCCGGAGGGGGAGATCGTCTCGATCGAGTTCCTCCCGGAGAAGCCCGGCGTGTATGAGTTCACCTGCCAGATGGGCATGCTGCGCGGCAAGCTGGTGGTGGAGTGAGTTAAGGGCGGCGAGCCGCTTCCCTGAGCGTGGCTCGTGGCAGAGGGGCGGCCTACGGCGAACGAGCACGGCAGACGCTGATCATGTCAATGTATTCTCACGGGAGAGTTTCGGGTCGCTGACAGCGACATCGCTGACCGCGCAACGCTGACAATGGATCCTCGACGCGGGGGTTGAAATGGGGCGACGGATCGGCGTTCCGGGTTTCATGGTTGCTGTGGCCCTGTTCCTCGTGGCCTGTCGATCGAGCAGCGAGGCGGCATCCGACGCCCTGTCGGTATCAACGACACCGAGCCCGTCGACCGGTCCCGCCCGTCCGATCCAACTGACGGTCCGCGACAGCGGAGCGGGCGGGGTGACGGTCGAGGCGACCTGGCTGGGGATCCAGGAGGACGGTGGGCTGGCCTTCAAAGTGAGGTTCGACACCCACTCGGTCGATCTTTCGACGTTCGATGTGGTTGAGAATGTTCTGCTGCGCGATGGTGCAGGCCGTGAGCTTCGGGCCAGTGCGTGGCGGGATGAGCGCCGGGCTAGCCACCACCGCGCCGGCACCGTCAAGTTTCCGGCTCTGCCGCCGGGCAGCGATCGCAGCCGGGTGACGCTGGTCGTTCGCAACCTGGCCGGCATCGCGGAGCGCGCCCTGACCTTCGAGTTTCAGCGGTAGGAGGGGACGATGGGCACCGGGAAGGAGGAGACGATGGGTATCGAGAGCACGCCGAAGTTTGCGACCGCGGCAGTGCTGCCGGGGGGAGAGGCGAGGCCGGAAGCCGGCGCGGCCAAGCGTCGCGTCCGGGTGCCTGCATGGATCTGGGGCCTGGCCGGCGCGATGGCGCTGCTGCTCCTGTATGCCGGCATCGTCGGTGGGGCGTCGCGGTCGCCTGGCCACGTGCTGGAGCTGCTCGCTACGGACTGGCCGTTCGTCGCGGCCCTCGCCGCGGGCTTCGGGACCCAGGTGGGGCTATATGCGCACCTCCGCCATCTGACGCAGGCGGCCAGCGCGGCGGCCGGCGCGACGACCGCCGTCGGCACCGGGACCTCGACCGTCGCGATGGTCGCCTGCTGTGCCCATCACGCGACCGATATCCTCCCTGTCCTGGGCCTCTCGGCGGTGGCTGGCGCGGCCGGCTTCCTGGCAGAATGGCGGGTCCCGCTGATGGGCCTCGGGATCGCCATGAATCTGGTCGGCATTGGGCTGAACCTGCGGCTGGTGCGCCAGGCGAGGCGCCGTCTGCGCCCCGGTTCCGTTGGGGCCACCTGCCATGTTGCACCGCACGGAGAACGAGGGCGTCGAGCCGGGTAGTCTGATCCAGGTGATTCGCTACGAGGGCAGCCAGGCGCCAGCGACAGCGCCCGCGAGCCCCCCATCCCGTCCGATGCCGACGCACATGCCGGGTATAGGCCATTGACCGTTAAGCGAGGCTTGCACAGCCTAACACGAAAAGGAGGTAAAGCTGATGGCCGAGAAGGTGAAAGATCCCGTCTGCGGGATGGAGATCGATCCGCAGCAAGCGGCAGCGAAGACCGAATACGAGGGCAAGACCTACTACTTCTGCTCGCCCGGCTGCAAGGCGGCATTTGACAAGAATCCGACGCAGTACTTGGGCGAGCGTTCGCCGCACCCGGGCGAGCATTAGGCCTGGCCCGGACAACGAGCGCCGCCCCAGGTCGTCCCTGGTCGACCGGCCCGATCGGATCCCTGTGCTGTCCTCCTTCACTGGCACCTAGGCGGGGGACGGCCGTTTGGGGATTTCGCACTGAAGTGGAGGGCAATTTGTGAGCGTGTGGCGCGATACCATGGCCTTTCGGCATACAGTGGTCGTGGCCGAGATGGCCGCGCACGTTGGCTGCCACGAGGAAGAGTCTATGGTAGCGGAGGTGCCCGATGCCGCTGATCGAGCGCGAAACCTGGACGGTCATTCAGGGTATGGCTCTGGGGGCGATTTTCCTAATGACTCGCACCCCGGGCGCGACACGAGGTAGGAGGCCGAGCAAGCGCTCCACCCGCCCGACGCGAGGCAGCCCGTGGCATCAATGGAGCATCGCGGCCCGGGCAGCGATCTTCCTGTCCCTTGTTGCTGGCGCACTCGCTGGCGTGGTGATGCTCTGGCCGCACGGTGGCACCGACCAGGCCGCCGATCAGGTCCTCCAGATCACCATGGCGGGCTTCAGCCAGCCGGTGATCACCGCGCGGGCGGGCCAGCCGCTGCGCCTGCTGCTGGTCAATCCAGACAGTCCCTTCCATACCGATGGCGGCGGCTGGCACCAGTTCGCCGTCCCGGCCCTGGGCCTGGACATCCGTGTGCCGCCGCGCTCCCAGCAAGTCGTGGAGATCCCGGCCGCGGCGCCGGGCGAGTACGAGTTCTACTGCGACATCTGCTGCGGCGGGAAGGACAACCCGACCATGCGAGGCGTATTGCGGGTCCAAGCATAGGTGAGTAGCAGATCCAGTCTGTGACCAGGCGAGTGTTGACATGAACGAGAACGGACTGACCCTGCCCGTGGTGATTTCGGCGGCGCTACTCGACAGCATTAACCCCTGCGCCTTTGCGGTCCTGTTGACCTTTATCGCCGCCACACTGCTCCTCGCCGAGCGGTCGAGCGCCCGCGGGCCCGGGGCCAGGTGGCTGCTCTGGCGAACAGGCCTGATCTACGTCTCCGGCGTCTTCGTCGCGTACCTGGGGCTCGGGCTGGGCCTGCTGGCCTTCGCCAGCGCGCTGGGCCAGACCCACTGGGTTGGACGCAGCGCGGCGCTCGGCGCCATCGCGCTGGGGCTGTTAGCGCTCCAGGAGGCGCTGATTCCCGAGTGGGGCGTGCGGCTGGGTGTGCCCGCCGGTCTGGGCGAGCGGCTCCATGCCCTCGTTGCTCGGGCCACCTTGCCGGCCGTGTTCGCCGCCGGTGTCCTGGTGGGCCTGTGCACCGTGCCCTGTTCGAGCGCCATCTACCTGGCTGTGCTTGGGCTGCTGGCGAGCCAGGCAACCTTCACTAAGGGGCTCGCTTATCTGGTGCTCTACAACCTGATCTTCGTCCTGCCGCTGGTGGCGCTCCTGGCAGTGGCCAGCTCGCGGGCAGTGTTCAATCGGCTCGGGCGCTGGCAGCTTCACCATCGCTGCAGCCTGAAGCTGGGGCTCGGGTTCGTCGCGGTGGGATTAGGGCTGCTGCTCCTGGCGGTTCTGTAGCAAGAAGGTGGCGAACAAGCCGAGAGGAGGGCTAAATGACAGATTCTACTCGCGTCCTTCTGACGGTTCTTGGGGTCATTGCGGTCATCCTCTTCGGCTTCCCCCTGGTCATGGGAATTTTCATGATGGGAGGTGCGGCGATGATGGGACCTGGCATGATGGGCTGGGCCGCCAACCCTTGGTGGGGCATTCTCGGCATGGTCTTCGGGCTGGCTGTTCTTGCCGGCTTGGTCCTGCTGGTTGTGTGGACCGTAAGGCAATTTATCCCAGCTGGCGGGCCTGCCGGTTCCCGGGCTCTGGAGATCCTTAAAGAACGCTACGCCAAGGGGGAGATTACCCGCGAACAATACGAGCAGATGCGCCGGGATCTCGAATCCTGACGGAGGCCAGCCCGATGCGGAACCCGGGTCTGCTGGTCGCCGGTCTGGTCCTGCTGGCCGGCGGGATCGTCGGTCTGGGTGGGCTCAGCTTGGGGCTGTTCGGCCCGGTCTCCCTGAGCGTTGAAGCTGCCCGGGGCGGGTGGATTTTCCAAACAGGCACCGACCCGGATACTGGAGAGCCCATCCCATACAGTGGGGGCATGCCGATGGTGATGGGTTGTGCGGGTTGCCACGGCCCGGACGGCCGCGGCTTGCTCACTCCGATGTTTCTAAGCCCCGACATCACCTACCGGAACCTCACCGATCCGAACGGGATGGTAGAGCCGGATGGAAGCCGGGGTCCCAGGTACACAGACGAGCTGATCCGGCGGGCGGTTATCGCAGGCATCGATGCCGAAGGCAAGCCCCTGGCTTGGCCCATGCCCCGCTGGCGGCTGACCGAGCGGCAGTGGCAGGACCTGCTCGCCTACCTTAAGACGCTGCCGTAGTGGAATCGTCCCTGCTGCTGACCGGCGCCCGGCTGGCCGGATGGGGCTGACCCGGAATTCGTGGAGGGCCGGTGGGACGCCCGGCGGGCGAAAGGAGGTTCGGGATGAAACGGTGGGTTTCCAGGGTGACGGCGGTGGGATGGGGGTTGCTGCTGGTCGGGTGCGCGGGCGGGGGGATCGCCAGCACTTCGACCCCCTCTCCGATGCCTCCGGCGGAGACGCGGATCGTTGTGCCGAGCGCCACCGGGACGCCCCGCCCGTCGCCGACGGGGACGCCGTCCCCGACGCCATCGCTCACCCCCACGGCGACGGAGACGCCGACGCCGCGCCCGCGGGCCGCGCTCTACAACTTCGTTTTGCCCGGCTGACCGGTGTGCGCCCAGAACACGCGCCTCGTGCAGGCGCTGCGACCGCGGTTCGAGGGGGATGTGGATTTCTTCGAGGTGCGGGCGGACACCCGCGAGGGCCGCGCGCTCCTGGTGCGGTTCGGGATGCCGGGCACCCACGGGCTCGTGGTGCTGGAT
>FWWL01010088.1_pt1 | contig 11094 bp, 9 predicted proteins | sample 2228331 | NCBI WGS metagenome assembly FWWL01 (sample SAMEA103939775, study PRJEB20133) | metagenome
ATTATGTAATGATGCTCTATCTTTTTCTGATTCTTCTCTAAACTTTCTCATCTCATCCTTGAATGCCTTCATCTCATTATGTAATGATGCCCTGTCCTTTTCAGATTCTTCTCTGAACCTTCTCATCTCCTCTTTAAATTCCCTCATCTCGTTTTCAAGTCTCCTCAGGGCGACATCAGTATGGACGATGAACTGTCCGAGGATGCTTTCAAGACTATCCATTCTCTCTTCCACTGATGGCATAAAGACCTCCTCAAATGAGTCTTAAAATCATTTTAACAAAAAAGATAAGGATTCTGCCTTTTCCACAAAGGCCTTGCCAGATTTATTGCCTCTGCTGAATCAGCCTGATAATATCACCAAGTATTTCCTTTTCAGGGTAGCTCAGATAGGAATGCCTTTTTATTACCTCCTCTGACCTTACCATGCATAATTATAGCATATCGCACTTCTTCAGAAATAAAATAACCATATCTGGGAAAGAAACAGAGACAATATACAGGTTCTGCCCCTCAGGACAAATAAACCCCTTCCTTCTTGAAACCCCAATCTTTTACCTTAATGATTTGTTTTATAATAAAAACAATGAAGAGACTTTATCTCATCATAGATGGCTATAACCTCATAGGCATTCTTCACCAAAACCTCGAAAAGGCAAGGGAATACATTATAGATAAACTCGATGAATACTCTCTTAAAAGAGGACATGAGATAACCCTTGTCTTTGATGGATACAGGTCACCAAATCTTGAAAGAAAGATCTTCTTGAGGAACAGATTAAAGATCGTGTATACAAGAATGGGAGAATCTGCAGATGAGTATATACTCAGAACAATATCGACTGATAAAAGAGAATGGATCGTTGTAACATCAGACAGGTCAATACAGAAAGAGGCATGGGCTCAGAGATGCATCCCGGTAGATTCAAACCTCTTTATGGATATCATGGATAAGGCATTAAGAGAAAAGGTGAATGAGGTCTATCCTGAAGAGGATGGTCTTCCAGAGGAAATAATAGAAAAACTTTATGATGGAACAGAAATGAAACCCAGTCAAAGGATGGGAAATCCAAGAAAACTCTCAAAAAAAGAGAGGTTAATATCAAGGGTGGTAAAGGAACTGTGAATTTTATAAGGGTAACGATAAAACCTGCAAATACACTCACCATTGGATTTGTCCTGTTTCTCATATCCACAGTCCTTGTACTCTCCAGGAGTCTTCAGACAACTTATCTCCTCATGATATATCTATTTATCATTCTCCTGCAAATCATCCCTGCAAAGAACGGTATCATGAAAGATATTATGATACCCGGTATCAGTGTCCTTGCAATCTTTGACAGTCTTGAAAAGGTTGTCTGGAATATAAATGGAAGGGATCTTGATTATATCCTGATCAGGATAGATTACCTTTTAACAGGTACCTATCCAACACTTGCATTCGAAAAGATAGCCACTCCGCTCCTCACTGATATAATGCAGATCGCATATACCACTTACTATTTCATTCCAGTTGCCTTAGGAGTAGTTTTAAAGATCCACAGAAACGAAGAAGGTTTTCAGAGATCACTCTTTATAATACTCCTGTGTTTTTATCTCTCCTATGTGGGTTATCTCATTATACCTGCCCTCGGTCCAAGATACACCATAGCCCATCTGCATGAAGATATAGAACTTCATGGACTCTTCATAAAAGATCATATATACGAACTTCTTAACAGACTCGAGGGGATAAAGAGGGACGCATTTCCGAGTGGTCATGTGGCGATTGCTCTCACAACACTATTCCTTTCCATGGAGTATGAAAAAGGACTTTCAAGGATTCTCCTTCCTCTGGTGATGCTCCTCATAATCTCCACCGTATATCTCAGATATCACTATCTCGTCGATGTCATCGGAGGGATAATGCTCGCCATTATAAGTATCTCGGGAGGCAGTTTTATTTATCATAAAATGAAGAAATGAAAAAAAGGATTCTCATAATTGAAGACGAATACAGGATAACCGAGATACTGAAACTCTATCTTGAAAGGGAGGGTTTTCAGGTTTTATATGCAAAGACAGGTATGGAGGGATTGAGACTCCTGAAAGATAATCCTCCCCACCTCGTAATACTCGACCTGATGCTTCCTGATATAGATGGCGAAGAGATCGCAGGGATTATAAAGAAAAATCCTGATCTACCTGTGATCATGCTCACAGCAAAATCATCAGAGGAAGAAAAAGTCTCGGGACTTGAATCAGGCGCAGATGACTATATCACAAAACCATTCAGTCCAAAAGAGGTGGTAGCAAGGGTCAGGGCTGTACTGAGAAGATATGGAACCAAAAAGGATGTGAGAAGTTTTAATGGAGGAAGGTTGATAATAGATACCGTAAAACAGGAGGTCACCCTCTCAGGTAAAAATATACACCTCACAAAGAAGGAATTCCTCATACTCAATCTAATTTCAGGAAGGCCAGGTAAGATATTCACACGGGAAGAGATTATAGAAAACATCTTTGAAGATGAATACGAAGGATATGACAGGACAGTCGACGCCCATATTAAAAACCTCAGACAGAAACTCGGAGATGACCCGAAGAATCCGACCCTCATAAAGACCGTCTACGGTACTGGATACAAATTCATGGGAAGAGAAGATGAAGAATAAGATATTCATATCATTCCTTGTAATAATACTGATAGGGCTTACTGGAAGTCTGAACTTCGCAAGGCTCATATACAGGGATTTCCAGGAATACTCTGAGAATCTAAGAAGGGATCAACTTGAATGGATCATAACATCTATAGAAACAGGTTATGAAGATACAGGATGGAATAAGGACACGCTCTTTGAAGCGATCCACTGGGGATTGATGCTCGGCTTCGAGATTGAATTAAAAGACATGGATGAGAGGACCATCATCTCATCGAGAGATGTAATGGATGTCCTTCCTGAAGGAATGAAGAAAAAGATGAAGGAAATAATAGATCCTGAAGCAAAGGAATCTCCACCAATTATCCTTCCAATCTATCCTGGTAAAAGATCCGCACACGGTCATCATTCTCTGAGTTCAGAAGACAGGATAAAACCAGGAGGGAAGGTTTATATCAGGTATCTTAAAAGATGGGGTATGGTAAAGGAAAAGGAAGAAGAATTTAAAGGGAGATTGAAAACCTTCCTCATATCATCCATCCTCTTCGTAACATTGAGCTCCATTATTGCTTCCTATATACTGAGCACCATAATATCGAGTCCACTTAAAAAACTTAAGGCAGCAACAGAGAAGATAGCATCAGGCAATCTTGATGTCAGGGTAGAAGAAAAAGGCGATGATGAGGTTGGTACCCTCGGAAGGTCTTTCAATCATATGGTGGAGAGGTTAAAAAATGAGGATAATTTGAGAAGACACCTTGCAGGAGCCATCACCCATGAGTTAAAGACACCCGTAACAATCATAAGGGGTAATATTGAAGGTATAAGGGACGGAGTTATGGACATAGAGACCGGACTCAAAAACATCGAAAAGGAGATGGAAAGGCTGAATCTTCTCGTGGAGAACATGAATGAAGCGATAAAAGCAGAGGCGAGTCTCTTTACACATGTTAAAAATGAGGTAATATACCTCAGGGAGTTCATCACAAATATAGTCACCTCGCTCGAAACACCATTCAAGAAAAAGGGACTCTATCTAAAGACAGAGGTGGATGACACCACACTCACTACAGACCCTGATAAACTCTCCATTATCCTCAGAAATCTCCTTCTGAATTCCCTGAAATTCACAGAAAAGGGCGGGGCGATGATAAAGGCATCCAGGGATATGGATAATGTGATCATCACTGTATCTGATACAGGAAGGGGTATATCGAACAAGGATATCCCTGATATATTCAGGAGATTTTATAAATCCGATGATTCTCCAGGTTTCGGCATAGGACTCTCCATAGTGCATGATCTTGTAAGATTACTGAATGGAGAGATATCTGTAAGCTCGATCGAAGGCAAAGGGAGTGAATTCAGAATCATACTCCATGGATAGATTTAAAGAAGAGATAATAGAGGTAAGGGTAAAACCAGGGTCTTCGAGAAATGAAGTAAAAGAGACTCCTTATGGATTTGAGGTAAAACTCACCTCATCTCCTGAAAAAGGCAGAGCCAATGAGCACCTCATAGAGATATTATCAGGACATTTCGGGGTGAAGAAATCGAACATCAAGATAAAAACAGGTCATTCATCAAGAAAAAAACTTATTGTTCTCAGAAGACCTGCCTGAAAAATTCAGATGATAATACTCATGCATGAGGAGTCTTCTCTTCATCTCAATTCCAAGAGAATATCCATGGATATCGCCCCCTCTGCCTATTATCCTGTGGCAGGGAATCACAAGGGGAATAGGATTTCTCCTCAAGACCTGTCCAACAGCCCTCCTCGAATCTGGATATCCAAGACTTCTGGCAATATCCGTATATGTCCTTGTCTCTCCATAAGGCACCTCCCTCACCTTATTTAGAACCCTGCGCTCGAATTCCGTAAAGAAAAAACTACATCCTTCAGTATCAAGAACTGTAATAATAGAAAAATTCTTTACGGTTCCATCGAAATAACCCTTTATCTCATTGTATATATTCTCGGGAAGTCTCTTTCTCTTAATTACAGGATGGGGAAGATTCTTGAAGAATCTTTTCCTTAAATTTTCATCCTCCATACTGAGTGACAGCCCATAAAGGACATCCTTCACAAAAAATATGTAAACCCTGCCAAACGGAGAGAGAAATTCTTCAAATGAAAGACCTTCAAGAAGGAGCCTCGACATATTTTTAATAAAGACCTGTCATTTTTTAGGACTGTAGACCTCCACCCTGTCTCCACCCATTCCGATGGCATCATGCAGGGCTGATTCAGCACATGAGATCATATTCTCCGCTGTCTCGGTTGTATCCACATCAGGTGCACCCGGGAAATGTGCAAGTCCTACACTCACGGTAAGTCTTCCCTTAGGAAATGACTCGGTATAAAGAAATGGATAGTTCTTTATAATTGCTGTAAACCTGTTACCAAGTGACCTTGCAGATTCCAGTGTCGTGGAAGGAAAGATAATGGCAAATGAATCACCGCCATACCTCACAAGCACATCAGAACCACGAATATTCCTTTTCAGAAGTTCTGCAATCTTTTTTAATATAAGATTTCCGTAATACTGACCTCTTTCACTCACATACTTACCAAAGTGATCCACATCGAGTATCAGAAGATTCAGGGGAAGATTATATCTTTGTGCCCTCTCGAGTTCCTGGGCAAGTCTGAGCATTAGATATCTGTGATTGAAAAGACCGGTAAGATCGTCAATAAGACCCGCCTTTCTTGGATATATGAGCTCGAGCTCTCTTATATGGTCTATCAGATCCTTTGTGCCGAGCGCACTCTTCTTAATTATTCTCTCTATCCTCCCGAGGAGTTCAAGCCTTTCTTCAATAGAGACATTTTTTTCTGTAAGAAGGAATATGGGGATATCCTTTGTATCAGGTTTGTCCTTAAGGTATCTCACGATATCAAATCCACTCATATCAGGAAGATCCATATTAACCAGTATAACAGATGGTTTGTGAGAGGTAGCAATCTCTATTCCGTTTTTGCCCTGTTCAGCCTCAAATATATTAAATCCTGTCCCTGATATAATCCTCTTCAGTTCCTCCCTTTCGGATTCTGATGAGTCTACTATAAGGACAGAATTCACAGATCTTCTCCTATCCACAGAAGATGTAAGATTACCAAGTTTCTCCATAAGTGCTTCTCTATCAAGGGGCTTCAAGAGATAATCCGTAGCACCGAGTGCAAAAGCAAGTTCTCTGTTATCTATAATTGAATGTATTATCACAGGTATATGAGAAACCTCTTCATCCGCCTTTAATTCCTGCAGCACCTCCCAGCCATCCTTCCTGGGAATCATTATATCAAGTATTACTGCGAAGGGTCGGAGAGAACGAACCTTTTCCAGACCTTCAACACCATCATAGGCATGGGCAACCCTGTAACCAGCCTGGGTGAGATGTATGGTGAGAAGTTCTACAGTCAGAAGGTCATCCTCAACTATCAGTATGAGCGGTGCTTCCTCCTTCAGCCAGGGGTAAGCCATATCTGGTGCTTTAACCTCTTCAAGTACCAGAGGAACCTTCTCCCTGTGTGCAACAGGGATCATAAAGGTAAATGTACTTCCCTTTCCAGGAGTGCTCTCCACATTTATCACTCCACCGTGTAACTCTACGAGTTTCTTTGTAAGGGCAAGTCCAAGTCCAGCACCACCTGACTGTCTCGAAAGGGATGAATCAACCTGCTCAAATTCGTCGAATATCCTCTCCCTGTCCTCGGGTTTTATTCCTATTCCTGTATCCCATACAGAGCATATCATCACCTCCTCCCCTGGTGATAACCATGCATATCTACCGCTATTTATCTCCTTCTTCACAGTAACACCTATCTTTCCTCCATCAGGAGTAAACTTTATAGCATTATGGAGAAGATTATAAAATATCTGCCTTAACTTGACATTATCCGCTGTAATCATTTCTATATCAGGTTCTATCTCAATCCTGGGCTCTATAGACTTTTTACTGTAAAGTGGTTCCAGAGTCTTCATAACCTCCTCAAGGAGCTGGCTTATTGAGAATGTCTCATAAATCATATCGAATTTACCTGATTCTATCTTGGAAATATCCAGAACATTATTAACGAGTTCAAGAAGATACTTGCCTGCATTCTGTATATTCTTCACATACCTTTCCTGTTCCTCCGTTAGATCCCCGAAGGCCTTCTCGAGTAAGACCTCTGAAAAACCGAGTATGGTATTCAGTGGTGTTCTTAATTCATGACTCATATTCGAGATAAACCTGCTCTTGAGGATATTCATCCTTTCAAGTTCTGTATTTGTCTTCTGGAGTTCCTCCATCTTCTTGATTATTGATTCCCTGAATCCTTTCGACGCATCCTCAAACTCCTTCCATTTCATTTCAAGTACTTTAAACATATCAAATCTGTCAGTGAGAACCGAAAGCATGGATGCAACAAGTCCGATCGCAAACTTATCCTTCTGAGAAAAATCTCTCTGTTTTCTATCGAATATGAAGATATAGCCCTTTATGAGCCTTGCCCTCTTCAGGGGATATATAATAAAAGCCCTCACCCCTTCTCTCAGAAATATATCCCTTTTAAATGCCTCGTTAAGAACAGTATCCCTCACCATGAAGGGCAAACCTTTTCTGATGGTATCTTCCATGATATCTTCAGGTATCAACCAGTTTTTTTCATCAATGAAACCCTTTGACAATCCCTTTGAGACAATAAGACTGTAACTACCAGGTGAAACCTCCATCGCCACAAAACCACCAGATGACCCTGTAATATCAGAGACTGCATCAAGTATCCTGCTTGAGGCAGACTCCAGATCAGGCAGATCAAAGATCTCAAGTGAAAGGGCATCGAGTTTTGCCAGCGACTGGATACATTCACTGTATTCTGATTTTAAACTTCTTGTCTTGCCACCTGTAAGAAGCAGAAATCTTGCCATATCAGGACCAACGATCTCTGTATCCTGAAACTCCCTCTTCAGTCTCTCAGATATAGACGGATCATCTGAAAGATTTACGACTATATCCGGAATAAACTGCCTGAGGAGGGTAATATCTTTTATAACAGGAATATTCCACTTATTTGCGAGAATAACACCTGGTGAATCTGTGGATGCCTCGACCAGCGCAACCACATTTATCTCTGGCTCTTCTCTCAGAAAACCGAGGAGCGTACCAGCACTGATACCCCCACCTATAATCGCAACCTTCATCATCTCAGAGCATTTCTTTCATATGAAAGGAGATAAATTCCTTAAGGAGATATGGATCCCACTGTCCGTTATCCTTCTCCTTCTTCATTATATCGATCACGACCTCACCTGGCAATCCTTTTCTGTAGGGCCTTATGGAGGTCATGGCATCATAGGAATCGACTATGGAAAGTATCCTTGCAAGAAGAGGAATGGAATCTCCATTCAACCCATCAGGAAAACCCGAACCATCCCATCTTTCATGGTGGTGTCTTATGAGGGGCAGAACAGGCTTCAATGATGTAAGTGGTCTGCATATCTCCTCTCCTATTATTGCATGTTTCTTGACAAGTTCAAGTTCTTCATGGGTAAGTCTTTCGGGTTTATGGAGTAAATTTTCATTTATACCGATCTTACCCACATCATGAAGTAATCCTGCCTTCCTCAGAACCTCCTGTTCTTTATCTGAGAGTTCAAGACAGGATGCGAATCTGCATGCCATGGAACTCACCCTTGTGGAATGTCCCTTTGTATAGGGGTCCTTGGTCTCAAGGGCAATCGCAAGGGTTAATATTATATTTTCTGAATTTTCGAGTTCATCATATAATGACTTGAGTCTTAAAAGAGCCCTCATCTTCGTAAGGAGTTCAGTTGAATCAAATGGTTTACTTATAAAATCATCAGCACCGCACTCAATTCCCGTAATCCTGCTCTTTTTATCATTTAATGCTGTAAGAAGAATTACAGGCACATATCTTTTTCCTGCCATTGATTTCAGCATACTGCAGACCTGAAAACCATCAATCCCTGGCATCATAACATCGAGTATTACTATATCTATATCCTTCTTTCTGAAGAGTTCAAGAGCCTGTTCACCATTCAGGGCTTTATAAACATTCATGCCTGATTTTATGAAGATGGTCTCGAGGAGTTCAAGATTGGATTCCAGATCATCCACCACAAGGACATTTGGTAATCTTTTCTCTGATTCAAGAAGGACTTCCATTATAAAAATTAAAACATTAATTAATTAATTTGTCAACTATATTCATGAATCCATGTCTCTAATTCCTGGATAAACAATTGATACACACGGGGAAGGGAACGCTTCTTATGATGGATAAGATAAAACCTTCTCTTCATCTCAGGAATACCCTCTATAACAATCTCCTTCAGGGTCTTTCGCTTTAATTCATCCCTCACAGCCATATATGAGATAATTGTGTATCCCAATCCTTTCTTTACCGCCTCCTTTACCGAATCTGTGGAGCCGAATATACCTGCAATCCTTAAATCTTCTAACCTGAGACCACGGGATTCAAGTATCCTCTCCATCTCTCTTCTGGTTCCAGAACCCTCTTCCCTTATAACCATTGGATACTTCAAAAGTTCCCTTAAAGGAATGATCCTGTTTTTTATTAAAGATGGAGATGAAACCGCTACGAGTTTATCTTCAACAAGAGGTTGATATACTATCTGTGAATTCAGAATCCTTGAACCAACAATTCCAATAAAGAGTTCAGTGCGCATAACTTTTTCCGTGACATCCTTTGAATCAGATATCTTTATATTAAAACTCAGGGATGGCCATTTTCTCTGAATACCCACGACTATTTCTGGAAGGAGATATGTTCCAGGAATTGTACTTGCACCTATCACAAGTTCACCACTGATCTCATTCTTCGCCTCCCTTATAACTGCTGGAAGGTTATCGAATCTCTCAAGAATATCGAGAGTCCTTGTATAGAGGATCTCTGCCTCCCTTGTGGGTATCACGCTTCTTCCCAGCCTGTCGAAGAGTCTCACTCCAAGTTCCTCTTCAAGTGTCTTTATATGGTCACTGACAGTGGGCTGTGTGAGATGCAGCTCTTCTGATGCACCTGTAAAACTCCTGAGCCTGTATACTGCAGCAAAGACTCTCAGATAGTGTATATCCATAATAAAATATACCATTGTTATAATAAATTTATGAAGAAGATACATCTCTTCACAGATGACACCATAGCAGCAATCTCCACCCCTCCTGGTGAGGCAGGCATATCCATCGTGAGGATGAGTGGCAAGGATTCCATAGAGATAGCATCAAAGATATTCCTCTCAAAAAAAGGAACGGACATAAGAAATTCACCCTCTCACAAACTCCATTATGGATTCATAATAGATCCTGCCACAAAGATGAAGATAGATGAGGTTCTCCTCAGTGTAATGAGAAGACCGAATACATACACAAAGGAAGATATGGTCGAGATAAATTGTCATGGAGGTTATTTCATAACAAGAAGGATACTTGAACTCCTTCTTAAAAATGGTGCCAGACTTGCAGAACCGGGAGAATTCACGATGAGGGCATTCCTGAATGGAAGAATAGACCTTACACAGGCAGAGGCAACAATCGACCTCATAAAGGCAGATACAGAATATTCTGAAAGAATAGCGATGGAGAATCTCTCAGGAACTCTAAGAAAAAGGATCGAAGATCTCATGGAGGATATCATGAACATTGTCTCAGAGGTGGAGGCATATATTGATTTTCCTGAGGAAGAGATAGATATCTCATCTTCCCGATGGTTTGAGAAACTTCAGACCATCCATGCCCGGCTGAAAGAACTTGCTGATTCATTCTATGAGGGAAAGATCCTCAAGGAAGGACTGAAGGTGGCAATAGCAGGCAGACCGAATGTGGGCAAATCCTCCCTTCTCAATAAACTCCTCGGAGAGGAAAGGGCAATAGTAACAGATATACCCGGCACAACAAGGGATACAATAGAAGAGACCATCAACATAAAGGGACTGCTTCTCAGATTAATAGACACCGCAGGAATCAGAAAGGCTAAGGATATAGTAGAGAAGGAAGGAATCAGAAGGAGCGAACAGGCAATAGAAAGAGCAGACCTTATACTTCTTGTAATAGATGGCAGTGAACCTCTCAAGGAATATGACATCTCACTTTTAAAAAAGATTAAAGAAAGCAATAAAAGATTCATCGCTGTAATAAACAAAAAGGACAGGGGTCTCGTGCCTTTTAACGATCAAATATTTGAGGGAATAAAAAAGGTCAGCATCTCAGCCCTCACTGGTGATGGAATTGATGAATTAAAGGAGATTATCTTCGAGATATCCACTGAGGGTACGGGTCATGAAAGAGGAGAACTCCCGCTCATAACAAGGGTGAGGCATAAAGATCTCCTTGATCAGGCATGCGAGTCCATCGAGAATGCAATAAATGGAATAAGAGAATCACTCTCAACAGAATTGATCTCCCTGGAATTAAGAAATGCAATAGAATCCTTAGGA
>FWWL01005778.1_pt1 | contig 11092 bp, 9 predicted proteins | sample 2228331 | NCBI WGS metagenome assembly FWWL01 (sample SAMEA103939775, study PRJEB20133) | metagenome
GCCGCAGGCGAAGGCCTACCTGAGCCGGGAGGGCTACAGCCCGGACTTCGGGGCCCGGCCGTTGCGCCGGCTCATCCAGCGTCTTGTGGAAAACCCCCTCGCTCGGAAGGTGGTAGCCGGCGAACTGCGGGAGGGCGATGTGGCGGTGGTGGACGTCCAGGCCGGGGAGATCGTGATCACGCGGCGGGAGCGGGTGGTGGCGTAGTGTGTAACTCTGGAGTTGCGACAATGGCAGGCGACACTCCCACGGAGGTGGAGGATGACGGGGCAGATTCGGGCGGATCAGGTCGGAAGCCTCCTGCGCCCGCCTGACCTCCTGGAGGCCCGCTACCGGGGCGCTTCGCCGGAGGAACTCCGGGAGCTGGAGGACAGGTACATCCTGCGGCTTCTCCACAAGCAGCAGGAGATCGGGGTGGACGTGTACACGGACGGAGAGCTGCGCCGCCGGCACTTCATGAGCGACTTCTTCGAGGCCGTGGAGGGGATCGACCTCTCCAACGGTCTCCCCCGTGCGTGGAAGGGAGAGGGGACAGCCCCACCGCCCGTCAGCGTCACCGGGGTGGTTACCGGCCGGCTGCGGCAGGTCCGCCGGCTGACGGCCCATGAGGTGGCCTTCCTCAAACAGCACAGCCCCGGCCCCTTCAAGATCACCCTCCCCAGCGCCAACCAGTTCCCCGCCATCACCTTCAAGCGAGGGGTGACGGACCGGGTCTACCGGGACTACTCGGAGCTGCTGTGGGAGATCGTGCCCATCATCCGCAACGAGATCCAGGCGCTCCTCGCGGAGGGAGTGACCTACATCCAGCTTGATGCGCCCCGCTACAGCTACTACATCGACCCCCGATGGCGGGAGTACGTGCGGACCGAGATGGGGATGGAACCGGAGGCAGCGCTCGACGAGGCCATCCGGGCGGATAACGCGTGCCTGGAAGGGGCTCGGCGTCCGGGTGTGATCCTCGCCTTCCACCTATGCCGGGGCAACAACCGCAGTCAGTGGTACGCGGAGGGCGGATACGACCCCATCGCGGAGAAGATCTTTAACGAGCTCCAGGTGGACCGGTTCCTCCTGGAGTACGATGATGAGCGGTCCGGCACCTTCGAGCCCTTGCGATTCGTGCCCCCGGACAAGACCGTGGTGTTGGGGCTCGTGAGCACCAAGCGGCCGCAGCTGGAGTCCCGGGAGGTCCTCTTGCGCCGCATCGAGGAGGCAAGCCGCTACGTCCCCCTGGAGAACTTGGCCCTAAGCCCTCAGTGCGGATTCGCCTCCGTGATGGAAGGGAACCTCCTGACCGAGGAGGACCAGTGGGCCAAGCTGCGGCGGGTGGTGGAGGTGGCTCGAGAGGTGTGGGGGTAGTGCGTCGGCCACGGGCGTGCGGGGTACAATAGACCTATGGCGAACCGCTTGACCCACGCCCGCAGCCCGTACCTCCGCGCCGCGGCCCACCAGCCCGTGGACTGGTACCCCTGGTGCGAGGAGGCCTTTGAGCGGGCCCGCCAGGAGGACAAGCCCATCCTGCTGGACATCGGGGCCGCGTGGTGCCACTGGTGCCACGTGATGGACCACGAGTCCTACGAGGACCCTGAAGTCGCCGCCTTCATCAACCAGCACTTCGTTCCCATCAAGGTGGACCGGGACGAGCGGCCGGACCTCGACGTCCGGTTCCAGAACGCCATCAGCGCCCTCACCGGGCAGAGCGGCTGGCCCCTCACCGCCTTCCTCACGCCCGAGGGACACGTCTTCTACGGCGGCACCTACTTCCCCAAGGAGGACCGGTACGGACTCCCGGGACTTGTGCGGGTCCTGCAGAGCGTGGTGGAGACGTACCGGAAGGAGCGGGATCGCACCGTGACGTTCGCCCAGCGCCTCGTGGAGGACCTCCGTCGGGCCCAGACCGCGACGGGCCGCGAGCCCCTCTCGTGGGACCTGGTGGACCGTTGCCTGGATGAGGTGAGCCGGGCCTTCGATGTGCGGTACGGCGGGTTCGGGTCTGCCCCCAAGTTCCCGCACGCGCCGGTCCTGGATCTCCTGCTGCACCTGTGGTGGTTCCGCCGGGAGCGGTGGATGGAGACGGTGATGGTCCGCACCCTGGAGGCCATGGCCCGCGGTGGGATCCACGATCAGCTGGGCGGCGGCTTCCACCGGTACAGCACCGATGCCCGGTGGTGCGTGCCCCACTTCGAGAAGATGCTCTACGACAACGCGGCGCTGCTCGGCACTTACGCCCGGGCCGCCGCGGCCTTGGACCACGCGCACTTCCGGGAGGTGGCCCAGGACACGGCAGGATTTCTCCTGGACGTCCTCCAGGATCCTCAAGGCGGGTTCGGCGCCAGTCAGGACGCGGACGTGGGCCCGCACGACGACGGGGACTTCTTCACGTGGACCCTGACAGAAGCGGCCGCGGTCCTGGACCCAGAGGAGCTGGAGGTCGTGCGGCTCCGGTTCGACCTGCATGAGGTCGGGGAGATGCGGCACGATCCCCGCCGCAACGTCCTGTGGGTCGCCCGGGACGTCCCGGAGATCGCCCAGGAGCTCCGCTTGGACCCCGAACGGGTGCAGGCGCTCCTCGTCCGTGCGGTGGAGAAATTGCGGCGGGCACGGGCTAGACGACCCGCACCCGCGGTCGACCGCACCCTCTACGCCAGCTGGAACGGGATGGCGGTCCAATCGCTCCTTCTGGCCCACCAGGTGCTTATGGACCCGCGCCTTGCGGAGGCGGGTCTGCGGGCCGTGCGGCGGTTCCTCGAGGAAGGCTACCGGGAGGGCCTCGGATTCCCGCACGCCCTCCACGACCCGGACGGCCCCCGTACCCTCGACGACCAGGTGCACATGGGACGGGCGCTCCTTTTGGCCTACCAGTACACCGCGGACAGGGAGCTCCTGCGTACCGCGCAGGCCATTGCGGACCTGCTGGATCGGGCGTACTGGGATCCCGAAGGCGGTTACTTCGATGTGCCCCGTGACGCCGCCCGGGACCCCGCCCTTGCCGTCCCCTACAAACCGATCCAGGATGCTCCAACACCTGGCGGGAACGCCTCTGCGGCCCTGTTCCTCCAGGATCTTTTTGCCCTCACGGGCGAAGCCCGCTACCAGGAGCGGGCCCGGGAGGTCCTCGAGGTGTTCGCCCGTCCTGCCGCTGCCCACGGGTACTTCGCCGCCACCTACGCGCTCGCCCTGTGCCGCCACCTTCATCCCGGCGCCCATGTGGTGGTCGTCGGGAGCCGCCGAGACCCTCGGGCCCGGGCGCTGTTTGAGGCCGCGTGGCACACCTTCCACCCGGACAAGGTGGTGAGCTGGCACGCACCAGACGAACCCCTTCCCCCACCGGTCCGGCCCATGGCCCAGTATGCGGGCGACCGGGCCGCGGCCTTCGTGTGCGTGGGAGTCTCCTGTTCAGAGCCCGCCTTCGATCCCGAAATCCTCCGCCGAACGCTCCAGCCGCCGCACCGCACGTCCTGACGCCGCTTCCCCGCCGTGACGGTTCCGTTGCAAGGCGGGGATTCTGCTTTTCGTGTGAGGGCTCCGCCTCGGATCGAAGCCCGGGAGTTTCTCGACGGCCCGGCCCAGGACCCGGTGGCGTTCGCGGGGCTGCTCGCGGACATCCGGCGGGTGAACCGGTGGTACGGAGGCCGGGCTCTAGTCCTGCACTATTTGCAGGCGTTCGTCCGGCGCATCCCGCGCCGGCCCCTGCGGGTCCTCGACGTGGCCACGGGCAGCGGGGATCTCCCGGTGGAGATGGCCCGGTGGGCCCGCAAGCGGCGCATCTCCCTCCAGATCCTCGCCCTGGACCTCCACCCGGACATCCTGGCGGTGGCCAGGACGCTCGTCCGCGGCGTCCCCGAGGTCACCCTGGTGCGGGCCGATGCGCGGGCACTGCCGCTTGCAGACCGGAGCGTGGACGTGGTGTTCTGCGGGCTTGCCCTCCACCACTTCTCCTGGGAGGACGCAGTCCAAGTGCTGCGGGAGGTGGACCGGGTGGCGGCAGGCGGATATGTGGTGCACGACGTGCTGCGGACGTGGGCCGCATACATAGGCGTGCTCCTGGACACGTGGGTCTTAGGCCGCAGCCGCCTGAGCCGTCACGACGGCCCCTTATCCGTCCTGCGGGCGTACACCCTGGCAGAGCTCACCGAACTCGTCCGGGCCGCGGGACTACGGGGCGCGCAGGTGCGGCGCCACCGATTCCAGCGGGGCGTCATCGTCCGGTGGCCGGAGGAGCAAAATGGACGCTGACGTCCTGGTGGTGGGAGCCGGACCGGCAGGGAGCAGCCTGGCGATCCGCCTGTGCCGGTCCAGTTGGCGCGTGCTGCTGCTCGATCGGGCGCGCTTTCCCCGGCAGAAGCCGTGCGGGGAGTACCTGAGTCCGGGTGCAGTACGGGCGCTTGCGCGGCTCGGCCTCAGAGTCCAGGTGGACGCAGCGGGCGTGCGGATCCGCGGAATCTTCCTTACAGGCCCGGATGGGACCTCCGTTTGGGCGCCGTTCCCCTCTGGCTTCGGCCTGCTGGTGCCCCGCCTCCGGCTCGACCACCTCCTGGTGCAGGAGGCGGTGCGCGCCGGCGCAGAGATCCTGGAGGGCGTCCGGGTCGACGCGGTGGTTCCGGGCAGTCCGCCGGTGGTCCTGGCCCGCACGCAAGGCCGCGTCCTGCGGCTTCGGGCCCGGCTCGTGGTGGGCGCAGATGGCCTGCACTCCGCGGTGGCCAAGTCCCTCGTTCGCCTGCAGCCGCCTGCCTACGCCTACACCACCGTGGGGACGTACTTCGAAGGGCTCAGATGCGACCACCCCCGCGGAGACCTTCACGTGGGGCCCGGTTGGTACGTAGGTGCCGCGATCTACGGGGAAGGGGTGGGAAACGTAGTGGCCGCCCTGCCTACGTGGATGATGCGGCAGGTCCGGGATCCGCATCAGGCCTTTGCGCGGGCGTGCGCGCACCTTCCCGTGCTCCGCCACCTGATGCGGACCGCCCGGCCCACGGCGCCCTTTGCGTGCGTAAGCCCCCTCGGGTTTACGGCACGGCGGACGTGGGCTCCGGGCGTGCTGCTGGTGGGTGATGCCGCGGGCACCGTCGACCCCATGACGGGCCAGGGCGTGTACCTGGCGCTTCGGAGCGCCGAGCTCGCTGCGGACTTCGTTGGCCGGTTCCTGCGAACGGAAGACCTTGCGGCGCTTGCGGACTACGACCGGGCCCGGCAGCGGGCGTTTCGGCGGATCTGGGCCATCGGCCGGGTGCTGCAGTGGGGGGTGCGGCGCGGACTTGCGCGCTGGTTTGTGCGGCGTCTCATGGATTTCCCTTCTCTCGCGTCCTGGCTTGTGGGAGCGGTCGGAGGCCCGTAACCGTGCGTCTCGTGCACACCGCCCACATCCGGGCTCCCCTTGCCGTGGTCTTCGATCTCGCCCGGGACGTGGAGCGCTGGCCCGAGCTTCTCCCTGCCTACCGGTGGTGCCGGGTCCTCGAGCGGACGCAGGACCGCCTGACCTTCGCCATGGCCGGGTGCATCCGGGGCTGGCCAGCCCGGTGGGTGGCGGTGCAGGAGGCCGATGCGTCCGCCCGCCGCATTGTCTTCCGGCACCTCCGCGGGATTACCCGCGGGATGCGGGTGGAGTGGCGGTTCGAGCCGGACGGGGAGGACACGAAGGTGGTGCTCGTGCACGACCTCGTGCTGCCCTGGCCGCTGGTGGGCCGTTGGGTCACGGAGCGGATTGTGGGTCCCGTCTTCCTGGACTTCATCGCCCGCCGGACCCTGGAGGCCGTTCAGGCCCGGGCGGAGCGCCTCATGAGGATGCGGGGATGAAGGGATGAAGGAATGCCGGGTGGTGGTCACGGGGATCGGCGCCATCACCCCCATCGGGATCGGCGTGGAGGGGCTGTGGCGCGGGATCCTCGAGGGCCGGTCGGGCGTGCGGCGCCTGGAGCGGTTCGACGCCTCTGCGTTTAGTAGCCAAGTGGCCGCAGAGGTTGTGGACTTCGACCCCACGGCGGTTCTGGAGCCCAAGCTGGCAAAGCGGCTCGATCGGTTCGCCCAATTCGCGGTGGTCTGCGCCCGGCAGGCGGTGGCGGATGCGGGGCTGGACCTGGAAGCCGTGGATCGGGATCGGGTGGGTGTTTTCATCGGGACCGCCCTCGGCGGTGCCGCATTCGCGGAGGAGCAGGCCCGAACATACCTCCAGGAAGGGATCCGGCGGGTGCGCCCCACCTTAGCGGTGTCCGTCTTCGGCGGAGCCGCCAGCTGCAACATCGCCATCGACCTCGGGCTTACAGGGCCTACGAGCGCCAACAGCGACTCCTGCGCCTCCGGGGCCATTGCCATCGGGGAGGCCATGCGGCTGGTCCGTAGCGGGGAGCAAGACCTCATGCTAGCCGGCGGCGTGGAAGTCCCGCTCACGTCCCTCATCTTCGGCGCCTTCGACCTCCTGCGGGCCATGTCCGCGCAGTTCAACCACGATCCTCCGCGCGCGAGCCGTCCGTTCGACCGCCACCGGGACGGGTTCGTGATGGCGGAGGGAGCGGCCATTTTGGTGCTGGAGCGGCTGGAGCACGCACTCGCCCGCTCCGCCCGCATCTACGGGGAGGTCCTGGGGTATGGCACCACGAACGACGCCTACCACATGACTGCACCGCTTCCAACAGGCGCCCAAGCAGCCCGAGCCATGCGGCTTGCCCTACGCGACGCGGGGCTCCTGCCCGAGCAGATCGACCACATCAACGCCCATGCTTCCAGCACCCCCCTCAATGACGTCACGGAAACCCGGGCCATCAAGGAAGTCTTCGGTTCCCATGCCCACCGGATCTCGGTCAGCGGCACCAAGTCCATGCACGGGCACCCGCTTGGGGCCGCGGGCGCCGTGGAGGCCGCCATCTGCCTCCTGACGCTTTCCCGCACCTACGTGCCGCCCACCATCAACCTGGAAGAGCCGGACCCGGAGTGTGACCTCGGCTACGTGCCGAACCAGGGGCGGTTTACCCGGGTGCAGTACGCCCTCAGCAACTCCTTCGGGTTCGGCGGGATCAACGCGTGCCTGGTGTTTGGGCGGTATCCTGCCCCCGAGCGCGAGAGCTGGTAATCTTCCCCTGTCAACTTTCCCCACGTTTCCGCAGCCCGCTAGGCTACGGGGGGATGTACATCCGGCTCAAGCACGTGCTCAGCGAGCTCACCCTGCAGGCGGTCCGTGCACCCGCCCAGGCCCAGTTCGTGGTATGGCTCGAGGGATATGCGCGGGTGGCCGCCTCCGGAGAGGCCGTGCCGCTCTCCCGGGTGCAGACCGCCGCCCGAGCCCTCGCCGCCCCGCTCCGCTGGCCGGTGCGGCTGCGGGACCTCTCCGTGCTGGTGGGACGCCGGCTCCTGTGGCGGGGAAGCCGCCGGGTGGGCCTTCCCCGGGCCTACCGCCCGCACTGGCCGTACTTCCGCACCCAGGCCCTCCGGCTCTACCAGGCCACGGCCCACTTCCTGCGCAACCCGGGCCACGAAGACCTCCCGGAGGCGCTGTACCGAGGACTCCTCCTCTTCGACTTCGGCCTGTACTTCGCGTGCCACGAGTACTTCGAGGGGATGTGGCGTGCGGCACACCAGGAGGATCGCGCATTCTACCACGGGCTCATCCAAGTGGCCGCGGCCTTCTACCACTACGAGAAGGGGAACTCGCATGGAGCCGCCACCCTGCTAGGCCGGGGGCTAGGCCGGCTCGCCGCGTACCGCCCCGCCTACCGCGGGCTCGATCTGGAGAACCTGTGGGCGGTTCTCGCGCCGTGGGAGGACCTTTTCCGGAGCGGGAGCCCCGCGGACCCGCCCCGGCTCGTCGTACAATCGGAGCGACCCTTCCCGCTCGAGGAGGAAGCATGAGGCGGGTGTTCGAGCACATCGAGCGGAACACCCAGGCGTACATCGCCGCCCTGCAGCGGCTAGTGCGCCAGCCCAGCATCTCGGCCCAGGGGATCGGGATGGAAGCGTGTGCGGACCTCGTGGCCGAGATGCTGCAGGAGATCGGTGCCCGGGTGGCGGTGCTGCGGCTACCGGGCGCGGCCCCGCTCGTATACGGAGAAGTCCCCGGCGCCTCCTCCAAGACGCTCCTCATCTACGAGCACTACGACGTGCAGCCTCCTGAGCCGCTGGAGGAGTGGATCTGCGATCCGTTCGCCGCGGAGGTGCGGCACGACCGGATCTACGGCCGCGGGGTGGCGGACACCAAGGGGAATCTTGTGGCCCGCATTTGCGCAATTCAGGCCCTCCAGGAGGTCACGGGACGGGTCCCCGTGACGGTGAAGTTCCTGGTGGAGGGGGAGGAGGAGATCGGAAGCGTGCACCTCGCGGAGTACGCGAGCCGCTACCCGGAGTGCTTCCGGGCAGACGGGTGCCTGTGGGAGTCCGGCGGGAAGGACCACCAGGAGATCCCCAACCTGTACCTGGGCGTGAAGGGGATCGTGTACGTGGAGCTGGAGGCCCGGGGTGCAGCCCGCGACCTCCACTCCTCCATGGGCACCATCATCCCGAACCCCGCCTGGCGGCTCATATGGGCGCTTTCAACCCTGAAGGATGAGGACGAGCGCATCCTCATCGAGGGGTTCTACGACGACGTCGCGGAGCCCACCTCGGAGGATCTCGCGCAGCTGGAGCGGATCGCGTCCACCCGGGACGACGCGGTCCTGCTGCAGGATCTCGGGCTGGACCGGTACCTCCTTGGCCTGGAAGGGGTAGAGCTGCTCAAGCGGCACCTCTTTCAGCCCACCTGCACCATCTGCGGGCTTACAAGCGGGTATGGGGGTCCGGGGTCCAAGACCGTGCTCCCCAAGGTGGCCCGGGCAAAGGTGGAGTTCCGGCTCGTGCCCAACCAGAGGGCCGAGGATATCCTGCGGAAGCTGCGGGCGCACCTCGTACGGTACGGGTTTGCGGATATCCGGGTCATCGACCTCGGCATGGAGGATCCCGCCCGCGCGCCCATGGACGCGGAGATCGTGCAGGTGGTGGCCGCCACGGCCCGGGAGGTGTACGGGCGGGACCCTCTCATCTTCCCCCTCATGGCCGCCACGGGCCCTATGGCCGTGGTGTGCGGCCGGTTCGGCACCCCCGCGGTGGGCACGGGGGTTGGGTATCCGGGCGCGAACATCCACGCCCCAAACGAGAACATCCGGATCCGCGACTACGTGGACGGCATCAAGCACATCGCCCTGATCCTGGAGCGGTACGGGGACCGGCCGTGACCCCGGAGTCGGCCGGCCCCCGCCCCGCAGGGCCCCCTTGTTATGGCTCCACCACGAACACCCCGATCATGCCCTCGTCGGCATGGAGTACCACGTGGCAGTGGAACAGCCACAGCCCGGGGTTCCGAAACTCGAGGAGCAGCGTATCCATCGTGCCGCTCAGCAGGGGGACGACGTTGCCAGGCCAGGGGCGCCCCTGCAGGACGGCCAGGGACACATGCTCGACCTCGTGGGCGTGGAAGGTGTGGTCCAGGTTTCCGATGTTGTACACGTGGAGCTTGAAGGCCTCTCCCACCTTTAGGCGGAAGTACGGCACCGTGCGGCCGAGCTGCGCCACCACCCCTTGGAGGCCTTGCTTTTTGAAGATCTCCTCCAAGGCGAACTCGCCTCCCGGGATCCCCTTGCCATTCATCACGTAGAAGGGCGGGTTGGGACCGGACCGCAGGCGGCCGAGCTCCGCCATGAACAGGACGCCCTCCCGCATGGGCTTCATCGCCGGGTCCTCCACGAGGATGGCCCCGTACAGGCCCTGCAGGATGTGCTGGTTGATGGGGAACTCGCGGTCGGCACTGTGGCAGTGGTAATAGGTGGCCCCGGGCCGGTCTACCACGAACTCATACACGTACTCACCGCCCGGCGGGATCATGGCCCCGGGAGCCCGGCCTGTGATGACGTTCGCCTGGGAGCCGTCCATCTCCAGAGGGTACTGGGCGAGATGGGCGTGGAAGCTGTGCGTGCGGTTGTGGCGGTTCACCACCCGCACCCGAAGGATCTCCCCTTTCCGCACGCGTAGCGTGGGCCCCGGTACGGTGCCGTTGTATGTCCATGCACGCCACCGGTTGCCGCCGCCGAAGTCGAAGACCTTCTCTTGGATCACGAGGGTGTACTCCCGGACCGTCCGTCCGTTGCGGGTGAACACGCGGGGCTGTGCTTGCGCTTCCTGACCGTCGTTGGGCAGCATCCGTGCCACCTGCGCGGCGGCGGCCACTGCCTGGGGACCTCCCATCAGGAGGTCCATGAACATGATGCCCGGTCCATGGGTGTGCTGGGAGTGGCTTTGGGACCGGATGCCTCCGGCCAGAGCCACCATCAGTCCAGCGCTCATCAGAGCGACAGCTACTGCGCGCGGCCTCATCTCTACGCCCCCTTTCTTCAAGATCTCGGAGGCCAGCATAGCGGGGGTCTCTCAGTCGTGCGTATCCGCGTTTGGACCGATCTTGGATCGGATCTGGAACCGACCTTGTACGCAGCTGGACGTCAGGTGTGCGACGGATCAGCAGCGGGACCCTTCCATACTCCCCGGGGTACGGGAACAGGTGCGGCAAGCTGCGTCCGCTCACTCCCTCTCTGAGCACCGGCTTCCCCTGCATCGACCCGACCTCTTGGTTTCGCGGAGAGGGAGGCCTTGGGGGAAGGCCTGACACCTCTTAGGTACCAGGGATTCCGAGGGGGAGGAAGCTCCTAGGTGAGGGGGCAGGGAGTTGGCGGGGGCTCAGGGACTGGCTTGTGGTACAATGGGGAGGCCTGGAGGGGTGGCCGAGCGGTCCAAGGCGGCGGTTTGCTAAACCGTGGCGCATCCCTCAAAACCTCTCCCAAAGCCTCTTCCGGCTCCACTGACACCCACCTGACACCTGCGCGCGCCTCGAGAGGAGGTGCGAGGGTGACGGTCTTCCGCAGGAAGGATGGCCGGTGGGTGGCCAGGGTCAACGTCGGCGGTAGGCGCAAAGACCTCTACGGCCACAGCCGCAGGCAGGCGCAGGAGAAGGCGCAGCGGTACCTGCAGCAGCTTGGCCTGCGCCCTGTGCCACAGCCTGGCAGGCGCACCCTGCAGGACGTGCTGCAGGCTTACCTGGAGAGCGTGGAACTCCGGCCCAGGACCAGGGCGGACTACGAGGACACCGCG